>Ga0307512_10006942_pt1 | contig 11315 bp, 14 predicted proteins | sample 14_EM_MG_FD_200267 | JGI IMG/M metagenome (GOLD analysis project Ga0307512, IMG submission 200267) | Populus trichocarpa ectomycorrhiza microbial communities from riparian zone in the Pacific Northwest, United States - 14_EM | ecosystem: Host-associated > Plants > Roots > Unclassified | place... | reverse complement strand
TTAACAGAGTCAGAGGTTACTGAATTGACTAGTTCGACTGTGGATGAAACAGCTTTGGCCATCCTGAAGAGGCAAGGAAGTCGAGGAATCACAATAGTAAGTTTGCAGAGGAAAATCAGATTTGATATTCAGTTAAATCCATATTAATCGAAATGACAGACAAAATGTTTCACACTGGCAGCTAACGACATTGAAAATTCCGAATTTCACCAAGACACGTGGAATCGCTACCTCATGTCAGGATCTGTTTCGGCACACATTCCATGGACTGCTATATCAAATCTTGAGCTACGACGGTCATATAACGCATTATGCGACGACCTAGTCCTACCGTCGGCTACGACCCTTAGTAACATTTGCCGCAGGGAATATGCACTGACTGTGGATGCAATTGTGAAGCAATTGCCGTTACGAAATAAAGTGAGTTTAGCTTTGGACGGATGGAATTCAACAAACAAACTAGCCATCACGTCGGTCATTGCTTACTATATGGATCGAAAATGGGCATCGCGTGAAGTTCAACTCGCTTTCGAGGAGGTGTATCGCCTGTTCTGTTCCCATTTCGACAGCAAATTAAGGATGATAGGTCAAGGGCCAACATACTGGAGCAAGGCTAGCTGTACATTTGAAGGACGTGCTGGATCGTTTTGAGCTTACCAACGGCCGTTTACTTGGTATTACAACGGATAATGCTTCCTCAAACTACTCGATGACACGCAAGCTGCAATCAACACTTGAGGCCTCTGGAATCGAGTGGCCGGCATTGAGGAACCACATACCATGCATGGCGCATGTCATACAGCTGGCGTTAAGTGCATTCATGAGCAGTCTCTGTGTGAAAGGCCGCACCAAGTCTTGGGAAGCCCATGAGCGCGATCAGCAATTTGGAGAGAATGAAAGCATGGACATTGGGAAGAGTCAGAGACTTCGAAAAGAGGGCAATGCTAGAATCAACAAGGTGTCGGCCGTGAAACCAGTTTTAGCGAAGATAATTGAGAAAGTACGTATTTCATGATATTTTGAATGTCCTGAAGCTGACCTTCATATAGCAGAGAATGCTTGCTGTATTAATTACGCTAACACCTGGTCGCCAAAACGAGTTCATAGACTGTCAAACAGCCAAAGTCCGCATTGCAGTACTTCCCATTATGGATGTGAAGACATGTTGGAACTCTACACTGGAGTTGTTCGAGCGCACCTACTGATTACGGGAATTCACACGCGAGTGGCTTCAATATCCAAAATACAGTGAATACTGGCCACTGTTCACAACTCAGGATGAGTGGACGATTGTCAAGTATGTCATGGAAGTATTGAGGCCATTTTGATATTGAACCGTTTGGATGTCGAAGAGGCATACAGTCACATTGCATCACGTCATCACAGTGTACAATGACATGTTCGATCACATGGATGGCATAATGCGAGCTTTGGCTAAGAAGAAGACTCAGTGGAAAGAAGACTTGATCTTCACTGTGAAGTTAGCTCGACAGAAGTTTTCTAAATCCTACCCTGAAGTGACTCCAACGACGGGCATGCTTCTTGTTTCCGCACACATTCTAGATCCTTTCCGGAAGTTGCGATCGTTTAGAAACTGGGACATGGGAATGGATATCAATCCTGAGGATAAGACATCCTACACTACACAATTCCAAGAGGCCTTTCTGAAGTAAGTGGAGAATGAATACTGTGCCAAACATCGACGTGTGCCTGTCAATCAACTCGAAACCGTACCGAGCAACAATCTTCTCCCCTCTTCAACAGCATCAGGGTCTTATCAATCATCCTTTGATCCATATGATTTGTCCAGCGATGATGAGGAATACTTAACGCCTAACACTGTGGCTGGGACGACACCCGGACGAAGCGATTGCGCAGCCCGCGTATTGACCTCCGCCAGGCTCTATTTGAATTCGCTGCCTGAAGCACCAATGAACTGGGGACAAATTAATCCAAATCTCAATGATTTCCACTACGACCCAATGGAGATTAGTAGTCCATTTTGGATACCGGACATAACCGATTGGTGGCGCCAACCGGAAGAAACGCATTCAAAGTACGCAGATCTCTCCAATGTGGCGCGCGACATATTCTTTATCATACCTAGTGTTAGCAACGGTTCCGTTTTCGGACCGTTTCTAATAGACTGGTTCCAACAACACCCGGCCCCAGCCGGTTCGGTCCGGGTTTGTACCAAACGGTTCCCTCAATTAAGTCCATGGATATTCATCACATAATTTAGTGTTTGGTATATGAAATATGCAGCTTTGGACGGCGCATCTTTTGGCTGTCTCCGATCTTTGAGATCTTCAAAACTCTGCGAGCTGCTTCGAAATTATTGCCATGTTCGGCCCAAAAACGAGGTTTTTGGGCTACCGCTTGCTGAAATTTGAAGATATCCAAAATCGGAAAACGCCAAAAGATGCGCCGTACGAAGCTACGTATTTTATATACCAAACACTAAACTCTCTGATTAATATTTGTAGCCATAATGCGATGGTGCGCTTGAAAAATCGTCGATTTTTGATGGGGTAAGGCCATTGCCACGCAGACCTATAAAACCGGCCGGGTCCAAAACTGGAACCGTTGCTCACACTAATCATACCTCATGGTGTCAGAGTGGAGGCCAGTTTTTCCCTTGGCCGAGATGTTATTGGATTGAGGCAGTCAAAAACAAGAGGCGAGAACCTTCGCGAAAAAGTCGTTGTAAGGCAGTATGCTTGAGCCAATAACGGGATTTTGGCAGGCACTGACCCAGAATTGGTTACAATGAACACAGACAACCACTCGGAAATGAAGAAAGAGGCGGAGGAAAGGAAATTGCCCAGAACGGCCAAGGTTCACGACTTTTTGGAGATGTGACAGGGCAGCCAAAACCTACGTGCTACGCAGAAGGAATCTCGCAATCAAAACGCGCAGATGACCGCCGTGGGATACATTTCGGATACGGAAGAGATCGTCAAAGCATCCTAGTCACTCTTTCAACATGATGGTGTGGCTGCATTTAAATTGTCAGAAAGATCACCTTTGCCACCACCTTTGTCTGCGAAGGACCTCCCTGGAGGACGAACTCAACTCTTAAATGTCTGCTGAATCCGAAGAATCAACCATCATCCAGTCGAAAGCGATGAGGATAGCGCACCTGAAAGCATTTTGGACACCGATGATTGGCTAAACTGGAATGGCGACTTGGATAATCCAATTGACAGCAAAGATGATTGCGCAGCGGACGATGAATCCGATATAGAGCAGAACAATGGCATCGAGCATCGGGAATGCCCAGAGCAGCATGATGTGAGCGCCGGGCCAAATGTGCCCGGATTGGTTCGGCCAACATGGAAGTCAAAGAGACAGGTTGAAAAGTTGTTGGTGACGGTCAACGCAGCAGAAACGCAGAGAAATAAAGGAGGGAAGATAAAGTAGGACAGAATGCGTCAATGGTTCACCAGCTTTATGTAGCTTGACCGAGAGTCTCAGTTAGAGATATATCATGGGCGAATGGTAAGATGTAGCGTGTGACTATCGGTTCATAAATAGATATATAGCAGGGGCAATGAATCTTTTGGCATGATACATCATTTTTGGTCGTGTGAGAGTGAACAGTGCAAGATTATTCTGCTGCTCGGCTTTGCCACAGGGCCGAGTCTCAATCATACAGAAACACAACTGATAAAGTCAAATCAGGATGAAAATGATTATCGACGGCAGCAGATGATGATTGGACAATACATTAAAATGAGCGTCAACGGAGCGTCAACGATTTGTGGTCTTGTATGTACCGTAATTCACCAGTGACTTGGTCATTGTTATGCCCAACGGACGTATTGGCAGCTTTTATTGGCAAAATAGATAGCAACACGGTCACCGCCCCATTCTTAGCATGAGCATCAACGGAGCGTCAACGGTTTTTAGCTTTGCATCTTGGGTAAGTTATGTTCCGATTGGTTGCAGACATCCACTTATCAAATATTGGCAGCCTCTACTGGCAAAAACAACAGCGACACGCTCCCTGCGGCATCCTGAAAATGAGCGTCAACGGAGCGTCAACGATTTTTAGCTTTGCATCTTGGGTAAGTTATGTTCCGATTGGTTGCAGACATCCATTTATGAGATATTGGCAGCTTTTACTGGCACAAGCAACAGCGACATGCTCCCTGCGGCATCCTGAAAATGAGGGTCAACAGAGCATCAACAGTTTTAGGACTTGCATATTCCGTAATCAAGGCATTGTGCGGATCTTCGCATGCATAACTGTATTATTGACCGCCTTGCTATGCAAAAATACCATTTATTGAAGTTGAAACACAGATAACAAATTACTCGATATTGCAAACTGCTCAAAAAGCAAAAGCACATTGTTGGTTGCTGAAAACGCGATTCTGATAAAATACTATTAACACATTGCAAATACAAGAGCCTTGTATGAATCTATAGATGGACCCGCTGGGCGACCCACTTACTACCCGCCAAATTCAGATGGGTTGGGAGTTTATCATAGACATGTACCCGACTGGGCAGTTCGGCTTGATTGATGACCTGGACTGCCTATTTGGCAACGGTTCGGTTTGGACCTGGACACGGACCCGAAGTGACGGTCCGGAACCGTTGCTAACACTATCCTTAACGCTTCCAGAGTAGCAGAACAGAATACAAGAATATTCTAAAGAGTATGAAGTCGTCTTCGGAATGCTATACAATCATGCGTTTGAGTTGGTAAAATTTCGGAGCTGCTGGTACTACGACACTCGTCACAAAGGCGATTCCGCTCCACCTGGAGCCAGACTCTCCAGGAGTGATAATATATAATGTCTATATCAAAAAGTACAATTTGATAAACCATCCCACAGCTACACACCTGAATCAGGCATTCTCATCTAATTAATATACAGTCCAGTAGGTATCTAAATCGACATGATTATTTACAAGCAATACACTATCGATGTCATCTGCTGCAGCATACTCCTGCGCCAAATGTCCCGGTACAACTATTGCTCCAACGGATACAATATGCATCTTATTTGACTGCCTGACAACCTGGATGAACCTGTCAACACAATCAGCCCAGCCATGAAGATCTTTGTACTTTCTTGGAATCACCACTAGTGTTAGGAACAGTTCCAACCTGCTAGAACGGTTCCGGGTTAGGGTTGAAACGGGAACCGAACTGTTGCAACTGGTCTTACCACATGAAAACCCGGACTGTTGCAATTGGGCCGGTTTTACTACCAAAAACCCGGCATTTCAATCTGACAACTTTCGCTCCAAATAAGTATTTGAGTGCTGATCATATCGTGCTATGATCAATATGTAGATTGTGCAGTTTTACCAGCTGTTTCGCCTCCGGCTCTCAGAGTTGCAATCCAACCAATATTTGTGGAGTAGCTATTGAAAACCCGCGAATTTCGCTTGAAATGTGCCCTTCTTTCACAGCCACCCAATGAATATCAGTCGGATTGCAAATCTGGATGTTGGAGGTGAAAGAGAGGCTACTAGTGCGCAATCTACCTATTGATCATGTCACGATATGATCAGAACTCAGATATTTAATTGGAGCCAAAGTTGCAGGAACCGTTATATGGAACCACGGTCCAGGTGCAACACGGCCAAATAACCGCAGGTTTATGTCCGGTCTGGGTAACAACCCCGCCAAGACAGAGTGGGTCAGGTTTTTGGACGGTTCTAGAAGCAAACCTAACCGTTTATCCGGTCCAAACCCCGACCGGTGGCTGGTTACCCGGAACTGTTGTTAACACTGAATACCACCGCATATTCTGGAAGTTGAGGACGTAATACCCATTGTTGAGTCTTCTTGCACCTCTTGGACAAGGTCGATATTGCTTTCTAGGCTGGCAGGTGCTCCTGAAATTGCAGGATCTGATTCGGTGGAGTCCAGCTGAAGTATAATGCAGGAAAAGACGGAATTCATCCTTGGAAGGTGTTATCAAGGCCATTCTCTTCACTTTGCGTATACTGGACCGAGATGTTATGAGCTTCAGGTATCATCCCTTAGTTGGCATTGGTATAACCTACCTTGGAATCAAGTCCCAGACACTCAACAGAGGTAGGGCAGTGAAATGGTTGACGGTAATACAACAGCCAATTCTGGAGCTGAATGAATATACCCTCTATGAGTACATTCTGATCATATCTGACCACGAGTCCGCTAACTTTGTGTCCCCAGTCCTCTTCAATGTGCCCTCGGAATAGCTGTCCAAAGTTGGGAATTCCGAAATCTTCTGATGCATCTCTGAGTGAGGTTAATTGGATACTTCCGCACACTCCACAGACATGCGTTTCTCTCAAATGATATACCTGCTGTGATGCAGGGTGGATAATGGGCTTGTCCTCAATTGTTTGGTGACGTAATAGATGGGCTCTGTGTGTACTTCGCCGTTTATTGGTAGCGGACAGCATGTTGAAAACTTTCGCAGAGTCAATATCGTACCAGCCTTGGAGTGCAAAATATGACAGTGTCTCCTCCATGTAGTCAAAACTGATACACTGGTAACCATTGTGCTTAAGAATCTGTCAAATGTAATTGAATTTGTTGCTAGATCGATATGCCTCTTTCAGGATGGTGATATGTAGTCGTTCAGAAACATCGGTGGTGAAATTGTCACCGGAATCCATTCGCCAAATCGACTATGATATATGGCTCACAATATGCATCTTTGGATATGCGAAATGTATTATGTGTTGTTCAATGGGATTCCGGAGCGCCTGAATGCGGAATGTCTTCCACCGAGCTTCAAACTCAACCAAGCGGATGGAGAATTCCTTCTTGAACCGCTTCTGTTCATTCGAGGTGATGCCATGAATCGCTCTCTCCAGCTGGTTAGTGATGCGCTCCATGCCAGCCAAGCTCCAGGTCCTGAGTTCTGCCTCAGCATCGGATAGGTGGATCTGAAATTTCAGTCCCTCATCAGCAACAACCCTAGTTTCCGTCTGAAACACCCAGGTGTTCCGGACGGCTCTGACGGCTCTGGCGGAACCTCGTACCCTCTGACAGAGAATCAGACGTGACCCGTCGCCCATGCGACGGGTCGCGTTGCATACCGCCCTTGCGGCGGCTATTATATCATGCCTCTCATTCTTGCGACGCATCGCGTTGTATATGACGCTCGCCGCTCCGGCGTCAGGCTTCCCTAACTTTGCATCCGGAATGTGGTGACATATACGCACCATCGGAACGACACGTATGTTACACTCTTCGCAGGGGTTGCAGTTATGCAGTAGCCATTTACACAACGCCTGGCGATGTTTATGCCTTTCTTCGGCCAATAGCCACATGCCGCACTCTCATTTATGTTTAGCTTTGAGATTTTGTCACTTATTGCAATACAGTCTTCGCTTCGCATACATCGCTTGCCGTTGCATTGGCTCCACCATTATCGTATTTTACATGTCTGAAATATACTGTCCAATCTTCACACTCTCTAGTACTATGCCCTCAGTCCTCCACATTCTGCGTTGATCCATCATCGGCTTGCGATGCTTCTTCCTCCTCATTCGCATCCGCATAATCGCCATCCTCGACCTCATACCCGTCGACATCACTGGTTCCCAGGTCAAACCTCTCGAGTTCAGTCGCGGCCCGTCGTCGCCGGCTGGCGGTGGGAATGACATTGCTTTTGTCACCTTCATCTTCAGAATCCCCGCTGCCCCCTGGCATCCTGAAATGCAGTTCGTCATCCGTGCAATTGTTGTCTATCGGGATGTTTGGGTCACTGCTTCCGATCTCAGGTTCCTCAAGCGCCACTTCGGAGGACAAATAGTCAAGATGAATAGCATTGTCAACACGCGCTGCTTCCACACTGATCACTACAGCAGGCGTTGGGTTCTCCGCCTGCTGGATCTGACGCTTGACTGTGGCAAGAGTGTTGGTATACACCCTCTGCTGGTAGCTCTCCAGTAGTGTGTTCCAGGTATTCATCAAGAATGTATACGTGTCTGCAACGCGAGGCGGGGTTAACAACTTGCGACCTGTCACAGCGCAGCAGGATGCGATATTACCACCGTCATTCTTGCAGTTGAAGTAGTTCGAGCGATCAGGTCTGTCCGCATTCAGCTTTGACTTGGAAGCTTTCGGATGAACACCTTTGTTCTTTTGCCACTCCAGGAGAGCCTGGCGCAACGCGGTGCAGCTAAACATGATCAGTGGCGAGGGTATCTGACCGTCCTTGTCGTCAATCATGGAATTATAAAATCCATCAGCATACTTACCGCGGTTATTAGCCCGATGATAAAATTTGATGTATATAAACCGCGGGATTGCTTCCGCCAGGAACTAAAGTGGACGCTAGCCATTTGTTAGCAGCTTTCGACTCTCTCTGCGTTGGATTTGGACCGCGTATACCACCTTCCACACGCTCTGCGATAGGAAAAAGATGCTCATTGTCTGCCAGAAGGGAATCGAGGAATTCCAAACGCTCTGCGGCGGATTCAAAGCAGTGGAGATCATAAAGCTCTGCTATGTTTTCCCTTGCTGATTGAATATAATGGGATTTAACCTTATCGACTTGTGCTCGAACCTGGTACTGTTTGAGCGTCTAATATCCAACGTGGGCCGTTGCTTCAACATACCTCTTTCAAAATCTCCTTTGTGCGTGCCTCGAATGCTATGAACCAAATGTTGTTTTGCTGCATTGCGGTGTTCCAGTACATCTCTATTATCTGCCAGTGTGGGCCTTCAGCTAATGCTTTCGAAACGCGTCGCGTTGCATAACTTACTGTCTCCAAGTGGCTTGCACTCATAAACGGCCGTCTGTTCCACATGTAGAGCTCCAGGAGTCTGCCCGTTGCAAACACAAGACGCGCCATGTCTGAGTGACCAAATCGATGGATGCTGCGACTGCCGGAGACCATTGATCGAGGTGTAGACACTGCCTGCGCTTGCAATTGCCACTGCCCCTGTCTCTGAATCTTTTCAGTAACTCGCGTTCGGAGTGGATTTGAAATGATCGCGCGGGCTCCTGGATTAGGGATGGGGGTAGGCAGGTTTTCAAGACCTCGGAGAGGAGTGGGAGTAATAACAATGCCGGATGCGGGGCTGGATACAACGCGACGCGTTGAGGTTCCTCCGGGTGCTGGTGTGCTACGATTGCTTGTACCCGGCGTGGCGGTTGGAGTATTTGTTGACCGTCGCTGTGTAGCGGACGGGGTAGAAGTCACGCGTTGATTGATATCTGCAACGCGAGAATTGTTCAGCGAAGATGAGGGGGTGGAGTTCTGACCTTGGATTGCAGAGGGTACGGAACTCTCTCCTTGAGAGGAATCCCTCTCGCCAACCGGTACGGAAATGCGTCTCTTAGCAGGCGGAAGTTGAGAATTCCCCGAAGGCCCACGCTTCTGTTGATTCTGACGATTAGCAAGACTTCGAACATTTCGTACGACCGGAGTCGTGTCAGGGTGAGAGCTTTGGGAATGCATAGTCCCATATAGATGTTCGACGTTAAGAAAGTGGGAACAATTGCCTGTGCATGCATATGCAACGGCAGGCAAGGTAGACTCCTATTTGAGCGACCATGGAGGGTTTCGACAAAAATGGGAGGCGCAGTGTGGACCGCGCTAGACTCTAAACACTGACAATACTCGGTGACAAGATCCCTTGAAAAGCATTCAATTATGAGGTTAACTGCGATCAGATTAAACTCAGATTAAACTCAGATTAAACTGAGCATTGATATCCACTGTTACAGCAACGTCTGAAGGTCTATTTGCACCGCTTCAAGGGTGTTTATGCCATCTTGGCGCGATTATCATCGTATTGCACTCGTTCTTGGCACAATACTTTGAACCATCGATTGTGTATATCTTCAGCTTCCCGGTGGAAATCCCTCTCTGGCAGAGCTACAAGCATCGCAAAGCGAACAATGACGTATTCTCTATCCTATGACATCAGTTGCGTGTGCTTTTTCCACTGCTAAGCATTGGTAGCCGTGTTGGATGGTTGCACAGTTGGGACAACTTGAGAACTACTCAGTTTGCTCCGAGATGCACGAGGTCTGAGCGGTACAAATGATGTATGATGCACGAGCAACGCCTGGCTTGTAAGACTGTCCTCTCCGCGTGTACTAAATCTCGTCTCGAGGCTTGTCTTTCATGTGGTGCCTGGTAGTTCTGCAAGATGAAAGCTGGGCCATTTTTGTTCGTTAACCAACAAAACTCACAATTTGAACCTTGAACCAAGAAATCGCCGGAACTCGAGTCTATATATCCCATGTTCCCGCCTACACCTCCTTTCCCTTTTCCTCCTGTATTATACACACCGACAGCATCCTGATCTCGACATCACGTGACTTGCACAAAACAACGCCTCTCGTTCCAAAACACACCCGATAACCTATACAACTTTGTACTTTCTCTCTGGGCTTCCTTCCACTACAACTGTATCATAATGCTAACGTTTCGGATGTAGATTCATTATCAACTCACAGCGATGGCACCAAAGGGCAGCAGCAAAGGAAATGGGGAGGGCTAGGGCAAAGATGCCGACATCGGTTATAAATCGACGCCTGTCGTTGGATCGGGACCGTATAAAGGGATTCATCTCGGAACACATCTGTGGACTCATACGGATATACAATGTTTGCGGCGTCAAGTATGAGAGGGCATGGGACCTCTTTTATGATATAATCTTTCTTGATCCATTCACGACTTGCCACTTTTCACAATTCCAGCTGATGTGGCCGCACCGCAGGAGCAGCAGTTCGCCTTTTCGGGAGTGGTGGGCTGCCTTCCGCTCATATATGGGGCAAATGTTTGACAAAACCCGGGACCAAATGAACAATTGGAGGTGGGACAATCCCCGCGCCTTCGGGGATCAAGTCAATCGCTCCAATCCGCAGACAACCAGCTTGGGGAAGGTTAAACGCACCGGTGAGCGTTTCTCTTGGTACGGTAGCGATGATCTCAGGGCAAAGATTGAACCGCCAAGCTGTCGGCAGTACAAACCAGGCGACTTCCTGGCCGGTAGACCACTGAATTGGGATGAGATAATCGACGAGGATGATGATGATGACAACTGGGCGGATCCCGGTGCGCCGAGCGGTTGAAGGAGCCGTCCTGGCGATGGCAATGACAATGACGACGGCGAGAGTGAGGAGGACATGCAGGGCGGTGAGAAAGGGACCGGGAAAGGGAAGGGAACAAAGGATGGGAAGCGGAAAGGGAAGGCAACTGAGGACGGGAAGGGGAAAGGGAAGGGGAATGGGAAGGGAAACGGTAAAGGGAAAGGTATTGTTTAACACACCCCAGGAGGAGATGATATCTCTCCAGACTTGGACATGGAGGGCTAACTAGAGCGGGTATATTTA
>Ga0307512_10006941_pt1 | contig 11317 bp, 11 predicted proteins | sample 14_EM_MG_FD_200267 | JGI IMG/M metagenome (GOLD analysis project Ga0307512, IMG submission 200267) | Populus trichocarpa ectomycorrhiza microbial communities from riparian zone in the Pacific Northwest, United States - 14_EM | ecosystem: Host-associated > Plants > Roots > Unclassified | place... | reverse complement strand
GAGGCAGAGCTCATCGAGCACGTCCGGACGAAGATCGCCCGATACAAGGCGCCCCGGAACGTCGACCTCGTGGCCGAGCTGCCGAAGACCTCGACCGGGAAGATCCAGAAGTTCGCCCTGCGCGAGCCGGAGTGGGCCGGCCGCACTCATCGCGTGCACGGCTGATCCGGAGCAGTAACCAGAGTCCCGGTCCCCTCGTGTCCGCTCCATGAGTTCGCCGCTTGCACCAGACACGTTTCCTGGTGAGGACACGACACGGGGATCAGACGAGCGCAGCCGCCTCGCTTCTGGGTCGCGGACTCATGGGCTCCACAGGTCACCGACCATCCGTGGGCCTCTTTTGCGGTCGCGGCACAACAGGTCCCGGTCCCGCCCAGAAGTTCCGCCGCCAAGAACGTCGATGGGGGCTTGTCCGCTCGACCCTCGTCGAGCGGACAAGCTACAGCGCGTGGGCACGCATCCCGCACTCCGGCGACCTTCTCCAAGACCTGTTCATTTCGACCTGGGCGTATGACCAAGCGTTGCGTAGCACGAGCGGCACTCACAGGCCTCTGCCCAGCTCCCGGCCAAGGCGATCTGCTGGAGTCCCGGCTGGTACCCCTGGCGCGCGCCACTCGCCGTGAACCAGGCTGCTTGGCCGATCGGGTACACCGCAGCCGGCAGGAGCCGGACGCCTTCGTCGTCTGCGAGGAATGGACCGGCCGGCAGGCCCTGGACGTCCACCACGCCGCGTCCCATATGAACACCTTCCGCGCCGACGCTGCGGACCTGATGGCCCTGCTCACGTCCCCGGAACCACTTCTCCCGTGCACCCAGATCTGCCCCGTCCTCACACCAGGAGGGGTGGGGCCCTGCATGAGCGATCACCATGACGTCTTGAACGTCATGGTGCCGTCCTTCGAGGGTTTCAGCGGTTGTTGCCGGCGAGCGTTCCGCCCAGGCCCCGTCTCCGCGTCACGAGGTCGGCGCGTCGTCGAAGGCCGAGGTGAGGGACGAGAGGCCGCCGATCAACTGCTCGGCTGCGGCCGCCTCCCCGAGGTGGCGGCCGACCAGGAGCCCGGGCATGAGCGCCATCAGCACGGTCGCGATCTGCTCCGGGTCCGCCGTGGGCGGCACCTGTCCCCCGTCGCGCCAGGATCACGATACGGCTCAGATCGTACGACTGTCCCTCGCCCCGGTCGCGGGCCTCGGCCGCCATCGCCTCAAGCACCTCGGACGGCGAAGGGGTGGGACGACGTTCCAGGAGCCGACCGAACAGGTCCCGGATCAGGGTCAGGGCCTCGTCCGCGGCGGCGTCGATGAGGTTCGTCCTTGCTGCGGAAATAGCGGTAGACGGCGCTGGAGGACATACCGGTCGCGGCAATGACGTCATCCATCGGCGTGGCGTGGAAACCGTTGCGGAAGAAGCAACTCCAGGCACTGGTGAGGATGTGGTGCCGCCGTTCTTCCCGGCGCGCCCCGCTCAGACGGGGCATGGCCCCTAAACGAGAACGGTTGTTTCCGTTACAGGAGGGCGGCGGAAGCCTGTCGATCATCGAGCAGCCGCGGAGTGCAGAGCAGGGCCAGACGGTCGGCATCCGTGCTGCCGGGCTCGGCGGTGCCGACGAGCAGGGACTGGCCTGGCGCGTCCTGGACCTCGAAGGTCTGGTAGGAGAGGGTCAGCCTCCCCGCCACGGGGTGGTGAAAGGTCTTGGTTCTGCTGCCGAGCCGGTTGACATCCTGGTGTCTCCAGAGTTCCGCGAACTCGGTACTCTCGGCGCGGAGTTCATCGATCAGGGCCGCGAGCCGGGGATCGTGGCGCTCATGGCCGTACGCGAGCCGCAGCGCGGCGACGGTGTCGCGCGCCACGGTGCCCCAGTCCGCGAACAGCGTGCGTGCCGCGGGGTCGCAGAAGAGGGAGCGGACCATGTGGCGCGGATCTGTGAGCGGGGAAAGCAGTGCGGCGGCCGGCGCGTTCGATGCGAGAACGTCCAGACGGCGGTTGACCACGTAGGCGACGGCAGCCGGGAAGCCGTCCATCAACCGCTGTAGCTCAGGTGCCACCCGCACCCGGTGGAGGTCGGGGGCTTCCTGCTTCGGTACCAGCCCGGCCAGGCGGTAGGCGTGCCAGCAGGCATCCAAGTCCAGACGCAGTGCCCGCGCGAGGGCGTCGATGACCTGGCCGGAGGGGTTCCGTTCGCGGCCCTGCTCCAGGCGGGCGTAGTAGTCGGCGCTGACACCGGCCAGGACGGCGACCTCCTCGCGCCGCAACCCGCTGACACGGCGGCCCGTCGAGCGGGGAAACCCCACGTCCTGCGGGCTGAGGCGGGAGCGACGCACCCGCAGGAATTCCCCCAGTTCGTTGGCGCTCATACCTGGATCGTACGCCGCCCCTTCCTAGGAGTGCGGCACCCAGGAAGCCCCTTCCTGCCGCCTGCGCGGGATCGGGCACATGCTGACGAGACCGGACGGCCCACCGCCGAGGCCGTCGACTCCACGAAGGAACGATCATGAAACAGCCGTCCACCACGTCCGCATCGAAGGTGGTGCTGATCACCGGGGCCAGCAGCGGCATCGGCGAGGCCACCGCCAGACGGTTGGCCGGCGCCGGGCACCCGGTGGTTCTCGGCGCCCGACGAGCCGAGCGCTTGGCCGTCCTCGCCAAGGAGATCGAAGCCGACGGTGGAAGTGCCCTGCCGCACACCCTGGACGTGACCGACACGCTCAGTGTGCGGTCCTTCGTCGCGGCCGCCCAGGAGCGGTACGGCCGCGTCGACGTCCTGGTCAACAACGCCGGAGTGATGCCCCTGTCACGGCTCGACGCGCTACGGACCGACGAGTGGGACCGCATGATCGACGTCAACCTGCGCGGAGTCCTGCACGGCATCGCCGCCGTCCTGCCGATCATGCGGACCCAGGGCGCCGGACACATCGTGAACATCGCCTCCGTGTCAGGACTGCGCGTCGACCCGACCGCCGCCGTCTACAGCGCCACCAAACACGCGGTCCGCGCCCTGTCGGAGGGCCTGCGCCAGGAGAGCCGCGAGCTCCGGGTCACCGTGATCAGCCCCGGCCTGACCCGAAGCCAGCTGACCGACACCATCAACGACCAGGACACCAAGGACGCGGTCACCGGCCAGATGGGTATCGCCATCTCCGCCGCTGTCATCGGCGAAGCGGTCCACTACGCCATCACTCAGCCCGCCGATGTCGACATCAACGAACTCGTCGTCCGCCCCACCGCCCAAGGGTGAGCACACGCCCTCCCGGTACAGAAAGGCAGCCGCAATGGTGGCCGAAGACCAGGTACGCACCTGGGTCGATAGTTACGTACGAGCCTGGGCCACCAACAGCAAGAAGGACATCACCGCACTGTTCACGTCGCAGGCCGAGTACCACGAGTGGCCGTACGAGACCGACTGGATCGGCCGCGACGCGATCATCGAGGGCTGGCAGGGCCGCGCACCATGGCAGGAGGGGGGCTGGAACTTCGACTGGTCCATCCTCACCGTCAACGGCGACACGGCAGCGATCGAAGGCACCGGCCGCTACAAGGAACTGGGCACCTTCGCCAACCTCTGGACGGTGACGTTCGACAAGAGCGGCAAGTGCACCATGTTCCGCATGTGGAACAACGAGATCTGACCTGCACGAGTCCAAGCCACCTCAGCGCCGCAGGTCACAGGGCTGGCCATACCCTTGCGAGGCCCCGTTCCTTCAAGGCCGTCAGCACCCGCTCGCTTATCTGCTCGGCGGAGCCGACGGCATGGAACGTGAGCAGCCTGGCGGCGTAGTGGGCAAGGAGCGGGGCGGTCTGGCTGCGGTAGATCTGTTGCCGGTTCCGTATGACCTGCTCGGTGTCGTCCGCACGGCCGCGGCTCAACAGCCTGCTCACCACGACGTCTTCCGGGGCGGTGAACTCCAGGACTGCGTCGATCCCGCCATCCGCATCGGAGAGCATCAACTCAAGTTCTTCCGCCTGCCGCACGGTTCGTGGGAAGCCGTCGAGGAGGAAGCCCCGTTGTGTGTCCGGTTCCGCCAGCCGCTGCCGGATCATCTCGCCCGTGACGTGATCGGGGACCAGTTCACCCGTGTCGAGATACCGCTGGGCATCCTGCCCCAGTGGTGTCCGACTGCTGACGTGTTCGCGGAACAGATCGCCGGTGGAGATATGAGGGATGCCGAAATCGTCGCGGAGAATGGCCGCCTGGGTGCCCTTGCCTGCACCAGGAGGGCCGATAAGCACAAGTCGCATCTGCGTTCGGGTACCTTCCGATCGAGCCGCATCCATGACATGCCGGTACGGCGTCGCTCATGCCCGGTGGGGCGGATTCCATCATCAACAGGCCCGGCCTGTAAGCGTCTACGCGGTCCCGCTCGTCCTCGCCCCCTCCCCCGACCGATAGTCACCGGGCTTGAATCGCTTCGTCTGCCACCAGTAGGAGACAGTCGTACCCGGCCACAGAGTGTCGATGCGTCCGTCCGCCGACTGGTACCAGCTGCGGCAACCGCCGGATACCCAGACGGTCTTCTTCATCAGCCGCTGGGTCTTGCGGTAGGCGCTCGCCTGAACCTCCGGGCTCAGTTCGAGAGCCCGTATCCCCTTCGCGCGCGCGTGCTTGATGGCGCCGACAATGTAGCGGGTCTGGGCCTCGATCATGAACACCATCGAGTTGTGCCCGAGTGCTGTGTTCGGGCCCAGCATCATGAAGAAGTTCGGGAACGCCGAGGTCGAGATGCCCAGCTTTGTGGCGGCTCCGTCCCTCCAGGCATCCGAGATCTCGACACCGTCCCGCCCGAACACCTTCATCGGGGCGAGGAAGTCCGTGGCGGCGAAGCCGGTGCCGAAGACGATCGTGTCGACCCGGCGCGGTGAGCCGTCCGCCGCGACGACCGCGTCCGTCGTGATCTCGCGCAGGCCGGTCGTGACCAGTTCGACGTTGCTGCGCTGAAGCGCGGGGAACCAGTCGTCCGAAACGAGGCGGCGCTTGCACCCGGGGGCGTAGGCGGGCGTCAGCACGGCCCTCATCGTGTCATCGGGTACGGACTCCGTGAGGAAGTCCAGTGCTCGCTGCCGGTAGCGCTCGACAACCTTGGGGTGTCCGAGGAACCCCCGGGCCAGTGTCTCGAATTCCCAGTACGTCGCCCAGCGTCGCAGCCGCTGCACGAGGGGCAGCCGACCGTAGAGACGGCGCCGGCGCGAGGGGATCTCCGCATCGCCCCGAGGCGTCACCCAGTGCGGGGACCGCTGGAACACATAGAGCTTTTCGGCCTGTTCAGCCAAGTGGGGAACGAACTGAACCGCACTCGCACCTGTTCCGATCACCGCGACATGACGTCCGGTGAAGTCGTGGTCGTGATCCCACTGGGCGGAGTGAAACGCCCTTCCGTCGAAGGTCTCCAGGCCGGAGATCTCGGGCACCACCGGCTTGCTCAGCACTCCGGTCGCGTTCACGACGAACCTGCCCCGGATCGATTCACCCGCAGCGGTGACCACGGTCCAGGTACCGGTCGGGTCGTCGAAGCGCATCTCCTCCACCTCGACCCCGAACCTGAGGTGTGGACCGAGTTCGTAGACGTCCACCACTTGCCGCAGGTAGGCGTGGAGTTCCTCCCAGGACGGGAAGTGCCGTGTCCAGTCCGGGTTCTGGCGGAAGGAGTAGGAGTACAGCACGCTCGGTACGTCGCAGGCGGCGCCTGGGTACGTGTTGTCCCGCCAGGTACCGCCGACATCGGAGTCCTTCTCGAGGATGACGAAATCGTCGATCCCGGCATCCTTGAGCTTGATGGCGGCGCAGAGCCCGGAGAAGCCCGAGCCCACGATGACGACCGTGGGGTGGTCGCCTTGAAGATGAGTCATGACCGTCCTCTGTCGGCTGAAGGCCAGGGATGGTGTCCTCCGAGCCGCGACACCCAGCGGAGTCGACGACGAGGACTTCTGATCAAATGACCTGATCGTACGATCAGAATGCGTGCCGCGCTTCCGCGTGTCAATGCCCGGAGAACACCGGGAGCCGCGGTGGTCGGCCTCGGCCTAGCCGCCGAGCACGTCGCGCAGCGCCGCGAGCAGTCCCGCGACGCGCGGATCCGGGCCTCCGGTCATCTCGGTCTTCAGCAGGTTCTGCACATACCCGAAGCCGACCCGGGCATCGCGGTCGGCGAAGCCGAGTGCTCCACCGACACCCTCGTGCCCGAAGGAACTCCCGGACAGCATCGGCACCCCTGCGCTGGGCAGCATGAACCCGCTGCCGAACCTCGCGTCCAGCCCGGTCACCCGGTCGCGCCCGGCACTCCGCTCGGCGGTCGCGGCCGTGACCATGTCCTCGCCCAGCAGCCTCAGCCCGTCCACCTCGGCGACACAGGAGGCATAGAGCCGAGCCACGGAGCGGGCGTTGGTGATGCCGTTCGCGGCGGGAAGCGATGCCCGGCGGATGCTCGGGGTGTTCCACTCGTCGGCATCGGGCGTCCTCAGCACACCGTTGACGGTCATCGCCCGAGTCAGCAGCGACGACAGGTCCCCCGGCACTCTCCGATCGACGCCGATCGCTCGCCTCAGCTCCGGATCGGGAATCCTCTCCGCGAGCGAAGAGTCGGGCGAGGCGGCGGGGCGACCGGACAGTGGGTCGTCGACCAGAGCGGCGACCCGGTGCTCCACACCGTCGGGCAGACCGATGAAGAAGTCGAGGCCCAGCGGACCGGCGACCTCACTGGAGAACAGGTCCTGGATCGTCCGGCCGGTGGCACGTCGCACCACCTCGTCGAGAAGCCAGCCGTACGTAAGGGCGTGGTAGCCGAAGGCGGTGCCCGGCGCCCAGAGAGGTTTCTGTTCGGCGAGTGCTCGCGCCGCGACGCCGTACGCGAGGATCTCCCCACGAGTGAACCTGCCGTCGAGAACCGGCAGTCCGGCCTGATGAGCGAGGATCATCCGGACCGAGACACCGGCCTTCCCGTGGCTCGCGAAGGTCGGCCAGTAGCGGGCGACGGGAACGTCGAGGTCCAGTTCCCCTCGGTCGGCCAGCAGACAGCAGAGGATCGCCGTGGCACCTTTCGTCACGGAGTACGCCAGCCCGACCGTGTCCGCGCGCCACCGCTGCCCCGTGATGACATCGGCGAGCCCGCCCCACAGGTCGGCCTTCAGCTCACCGTCGACATAGACCGAGCAGGACGCCCCCACCTCGCCGCGCTGCGCGAAGTTCCGATCGAACGCCTCCCGGAGCGGCTCGAAGCCCGGTGCGGCGAACCCCTCCGAGTACGTGGTCTGCGACTGAATCGACATGACGCTCCTTGCGGCGACTCGGGCGCGCGCTGGTCCGGACTGCCGGCTGAAGCCGGCACGGTCGGCACCCGCCGCATCGACGGACATGGGATGCACAGACCCCTTGCGGAGCAGCGAACGCCATCGTAATCTAACGACCTGATCAGATGACCAACTAGTGGTCCACTGTGGGACTGCCTCACCAGGCTGTCAACCCACCCCCGGAAGCAGACCCGCACTCTCCATTCCGGTCCCAGAATTCGTGGTTTTCCCCGAAAACCTTGACAGGCCGCTTCAGTAACCCATTACTGGGCCGACAAGATTCGCCAATGCCTCAGTCGGGGGGCGGGGCCATCATCAGAGAGGGTGCACATGAGTTCTGTGTCAGCGGCGAATGAGCCGAAAGCTCCCACGGCGTCATCACTCCGGGAATCACAGCTCCGAGGAAATCTCGGCACCGCCCATCTGCTCTTCACCGTGCTCGCCTTCAACGCCCCGCTCGCGATCGTCGTCGGCTTTCTCCCGGTGGTCATCGGCTACGGCAATGGCCTCGGCGCGCCCATGGCGTTCGTCGCCGCCGGGGCGATCATCGCCCTTTTCGCCGCCGGATTCACCACCATGGCCCGGCACTTGCCGAACCCGGGGGGCTTCTACGCCTACATCACAGCAGGTCTCGGCCGGGTCGTGGGTCTGGGATCGTCGTTCGTCGCGTTGCTCGGCTATTACTTCATGGTCATCGGCAGCTACGCGTACGGCGGCCTCGTGCTGGAATCGCTCGTGCGCGACACCTATCACGGACCCGATATCAAGTGGTGGGTGTGGGGTCTCCTCCTGCTGGCGATCGTCGGAACGCTGGGCTATCTCAAGCTCGACCTCTCGGCGAAGATTCTTTCCGCGCTTCTGGTCTGTGAGATCGTCGTCGTCCTCGTGTATGACGCCTGTGTCGTGTTCCAGGGAGGCGCTTCGGGGCTCGGTACTTCGTCATTCACCCCGCACGCCATATTCTCCGGCTCGATAGGCATCGCCCTTCTTTACGGCATCACGTGCTTCGGCGGATTCGAGGCGACCACCATCTTCCGCGACGAAGTGCGGAATCCCGACCGCACGATTCCGCGAGCGACGTATCTCGTCATCGGCCTCGTCACCGTCCTGTACGCGGGCGGCGCGTGGGTGATGATCCAGGCCGTGGGAGCCGACAAGGTCGTGGCCGCCGCGGCCACCGACCCCACCGGGTCGTTCATCTCCAGCCTGGAGACATACAGCGGCCGCGTCACCGTGGACATCGTGACCGTGCTGCTGAACACGAGCATCTTCGCCGCACTGTTGTCGGGCCACAACATCACGTCGCGCTACATGTACAACCTCAGCGCGGACCGCATCCTGCACCGTTCCCTCAGCCGCGTGCACGGCCGTCACGGCTCCCCGCACCGCGCGTCCCTCACCATGACCGTCCTGTCGCTGCTCGGGTTGGCCCCCTTCGTCGCCCTCGGGACGGACCCGTCGAAGCTGTACGCCGTGCTGGTCGGGATCTTCGGCTACGCGTTGATCGTCCTGCTCCTGGTCACCGGCGTCGCCGTTCCCGTCTACCTCAGGCGGAACCGGGTGGCCGGGGCGAATCCATGGAACTCGGTCATCGCTCCCGCCCTCGCGTTCGCCGGCCTCACCGTCTCCGTGGTCCTGGCGACCCAGAACTTCAACCTGCTGATCAGCGGCTCGCAGTCACTCGCGAACACGATGTTCGCGGTCGTGTACGGAACCTTCGCGGCGGGCGTCGTCCTGGCGATCGTCTACCGGAAGACGAAGCCCGAGGTGTACGCCCGCATCGGCCGGCAGTAAGCGTGGACAAGGACGGTCCGTGTGCCGACGGGAGCGGCACACGGACCGTCACGCGTCGGCGGTCGTCGCACCGTCCGACGACCGGCCGGTGAGCATGCGGATCGCGTAGTCGGCATAGGTGTACGCGATCTGCTCGGCGCCATGTGGTCCGTCCGGGCGGAACCATGCCGAGACTCCCATACCCATGTCGAGAATCGCGTAGGAGGCGAGCCGGGGTTCCGCGACCGTGAAGTCGCCTTCGGCACACCCCCGTTCGATGACGGTGCGCAGTGCCCGCTCATAGGTCTGGCGCAACCGCAGCACCTGGTCGCGGTGGGGCTGCTCCAGGTTGTCGATCTCACGGTTGCCGACGAACGCCTGCTCGCGATGTGCCGCGTGATAGCGGACATGCGCCTCGACGATCCGCCGCAGTTGCAGGGGCACGTCACCACCGGCGACGAGCGCCGCCTGCTGGTCGGCGATCAGCGCCCGCATCGTGTCGACCATGATCTCCCCGAGCAGTACCTGCTTCGAGCTCACGTGCCGGTACAGGCTCGGACCACGGATGCCGATCGCCGCGCCGATGTCGGACATCGTCGTTGCACGGTAGCCCCGTTCGGCGAACAGTCTCAGCGCCGCCGCGGAGATCGTCCGTGCGTCGACGGTCTGTTGCCTCTGCGGCATGTCGGCATCCCGTCCCGCCCAGCGCAACCCGTCTTCGTCATGCAGCGCCTCAGTCATGAGGTGAAGATATCCGCTACTGATCGTTAGCTACAGCGGTGTGGCTTTACTCACGACTCTTGACAACTCTCTGATCAAACGATCAGGATCTCAGCTAATGGTCATTAGCCTATGAGGAGTGGCATGACAGTCCGGCGTACCGCGCTCGTCACCGGCGCATCCCGCGGAATCGGCAGAGCCATCGCAGAGCGGCTTGCGGTAGAGGGATTCGATCTCACCCTGTCCGCTCGTGCCGACGGACCGCTCAAGGACGCCGCCGACCAACTGCGCGCCCACGGGGGCCGGGTGGAGACCGCGTCCGCGGACATGGCGGACCCGGAGCAGGTCGAGGCCCTGGCCGACACGCACCTCCAACTGCACGGCGGCATCGACGTCTTGGTGCTCGCCGCCGGTATGGGAACAGGCGGCGAGCTGGCCGCCTACCCCCTCAACAAGCTCGACACCATGCTGGCGGTGAACCTCAGGAGCAACTTCCAGCTCACCCAACGGCTCCTGCCCGCGCTCCGTACGGCCGGTTCCGCGCCGTCCGGACCGGGGGCGAGGATCATCGCCATCGCGTCCATCACGGGAGTCGTGAGCGAGCCGGGCCTGGCGGCGTACGGCGCCACCAAGGCGGCCCTGATCTCCCTCTGCGAATCGATCACGAACGCCGAGGGCGCCCGGGGAGTGAACGCGACGGCACTGTCACCCGGGTACGTCGACACCGACATGGCGGCCTGGGTGCACGACCGGGTCGACCCCGCCACGATGATCCAGGTCTCGGACATCGCGGAACTCACCGTGTCGCTGTGCCGACTGTCGCGGTATGCCGCAGTGCCCCACATCGTGGTCACCCGACCTGGGGAAACACTGTGGCGCGCATGACCACCGCCGGGGGAACCCGGGCCGGATCCGGCCCGGGCAACGACATGACGAGCCGGACGGAGTCACCGTAGATGGCCTTCGATTTCTCTCTTGCACCCAAAGTCGTGGAGTGGCGCGACAGGATCGCCGAGTTCGTGACGGACGTGGTCGTCCCTCGCGAGCAGGAGGCGTTCGCGAACGGCCTGGACGACGGTCTGCGCGGCGAGTTGCAGCAGGCGGCGAAGGCCGCCGGGATCTGGGCGCCACAGGCACCGGCCGACCTCGGCGGAGGCGGCTTCCGCTTCGACGAGGCGGCCGTCCTCCTGGAGGAGGCCGGCACCAGTCTGCTCGGCCCGCTGGCCCTCAACTGCGCGGCCCCGGACGAGGGCAACATCCACTTGCTCAATGTGGTGGCCACGCCCGCTCAGCGGGAGAAGTACCTCGTCCCGCTCGTCAACGGCGACATCCGCTCCTGCTTCGCGATGACCGAGCCACCGCCCGGAGCGGGCTCCGACCCGTCCGCCGTACGCACCCTGGCGACCAAGGTCGCCGGTGGCTGGAGCATCTCGGGTGAGAAGCACCTGATAACGGGAGCCGAGGGCGCCGCGTTCACGATCGTGATGGCGCGTGACGGCGAGAGCGGCGGGGCCACCATGCTGCTGGTCGACACTGACACTCCCGGAT
>Ga0307512_10006939_pt1 | contig 11320 bp, 10 predicted proteins | sample 14_EM_MG_FD_200267 | JGI IMG/M metagenome (GOLD analysis project Ga0307512, IMG submission 200267) | Populus trichocarpa ectomycorrhiza microbial communities from riparian zone in the Pacific Northwest, United States - 14_EM | ecosystem: Host-associated > Plants > Roots > Unclassified | place... | reverse complement strand
GCGGGCGATGTGTGCGACGTCGTGCCTGGCCAGGCACTGCCGGTTGTCGTAGCAGCCCGGGTCGGGGATCTCGGCGCCGGCGGAGTTGACCGCCCAGCTGCGGGAGTGGATCTCCGGCTGCTGGTAGCGGCCCTGGAACGGCCAGGAGTTGGTGCGGAAGGCGTTGACCAGGAAGTACCCGAAGCCGGCCAGGGCGAGAGCGGGCAGCGTACGGCGGACGGTCAGGCCGACGAGTGCGCCGAGGGCGAGCCCCGACAGGGCTGCGGCGACGGTGGCCGGGCCGACGGAGAAGTAGAAGGCGCGCGGGGAGATGCCGGCGATCAGGAGGTTGCCGTGCGCGTCCCACAGCAGGCGGTACAGCAGGACCAGCAGGCTCATGCCGGCGGTGACGAACAGCGCGGGCAGGGCGAGCTTGGTGGCGAGCCAGCGGGCGGGGGAGGGGGACTGTCCCCAGACGAGCTGTGCGGTGCCGGACTCCAGCTCGCGGGCGGTCAGCGGGCCGGCCGCGAACAGCGCGACGCCGAACGAGGCGAGGGTGATCAGCGTCCCGGGGTCGTAGAAGAGGTCGTTGTACAAGCCCGAGGTGAAGCCGAGGAGCATGTCCGAGGAGGAGGCGGAGATCTGCACCCCGGTGTAGCCGAGGGCGTCGAGCCTGTCCTGGGTGGCGCTTGCTCCGGGCCCCTGCAGCCACAGCAGGAACATCGCGGTGAAGGCGACGAAGCCGAGCCAGACGAACAGTGCCGTGCGGTGCAGCCGCAGCAGCGTCCAGACCAGGCCGCTGGGGCGCAGTGCGCCGCGGCGGTGGGGCGCGGCGGGGACGGGGGCGGGGGCGATGGTGGTCATGCCCGCACCTCCACGGGGGCCGCGGTGGTGCTCGGGGTGAGCAGGGCGGGGGCGTCGGGGGAGCGGAGGTGGGCGAGCAGGAGTTCCTCCAGGGACGGTTCCTCGGTCTCCCAGCCGCCGTCGACCGGGCCGTCACGGCGGATCAGCGCGCTCAGGCCGCGGCCGGCCGCCCGGGACTCGATGACCGTGTGCGGGGCGAGGTCGGCGGGCGTGCCGCGGCCGGTGACCAGGGTGTGCGCGGCGAGCAGGTCGTCGATGCCGCCGCCGAGCCGTATCCGGCCGCGGCCCAGGAGCAGCAGGTGGTCGCAGGCGTCGGCGAGTTCGCTGACGATGTGCGAGGACATCAGGACGGTGGTGCCGCGTTCGGCGGCGTCCGCCATCAGCGTGCCCATGAGCTCGTGCCGGGCGAGCGGGTCGAGGTCGGCCAGCGGCTCGTCGAGCAGCATCAGGTCGGGCCGCTTGCCGAGCGCGAGGGCGAGCGCGACGCGGGTGCGCTGGCCGCCGGAGAGCCCGCGGATCTTCTGCCCGGGCTGCAGCGAGCCCTCCTCGACGATACGGGCGGCGTACGCCGCGTCCCAGCGGCCCGGATTGAGCTCGGCGCCCATGCGCAGGGTGTCCGCGATGGTCAGCTGGGGGTACAGCGGCTTGTTCTGGGCGAGGAAGGCCACGCGGTCGCGGAACGCGCCGGGCGCCCCGCCGAGGACGGTGAGGGTGCCTTCGGTGGGCCGCAGCAGGCCGGCGGCCAGCGCCAGCAGGGTCGACTTGCCCGCGCCGTTGGGGCCGACCAGGGCGCTGATCCGGCCGGCCGGCAGGCGGAAGGAACAGTCGTCCAGGGCGGCTGCCGCCCTCCTGCCGTAGCGCTTGCCGAGCCCGGACGCCTCCAGGGCGACGGCCGGGGTGCTGCTCGTGGAACTCACTGGTCCCCCTCAGGGAAGAGCTCGTCGGATTTCGGGAAGTACTGGTCGAGGACGGAGCCGAACAGGGCGTCGACGTCCTCGCGGTCGAGTCCGGCCGCGCGGGCGCGCTGCGCCCAGGCGTCGAGTTCGGCCCGCAGCGGTGTGCCGGCGGGCTGCGCGCCGAGCGTTCTGCGCACGAAGGTGCCCAGGCCGCGCCGGGCCTCGACCAGGCCCTCGCGTTCCAGCTCGCGGTAGGCCTTGAGGACCGTGTTGGGGTTGATGGCGGTGGCCTCGACCACCTCGCGGGCCGTGGGCAGCTTGTCGCCCGGCTCCAGCAGGCCCAGGCGGAGGGCCTGCTTGGTCTGCTGGACGATCTGGACGTAGGTGGCGACGCCGGAGCGCCGGTCGATGCGGTACTCGACCACTCGTACAACCACCCTTTCACTAATTGAGTAGTGAAAGGGTGGTGGAAGGTGCGCGACAAAGTCAAGTGCGATCGTGTGAACCGATCCGCCGGGACCGTCCGATGAGGAGACGTGAGCGAAACGAGAAGCGACGGGGATCTGCTGCGGGCCGTCGCGGTGGACGGCGACCGGCGCGCCTTCGAGGAGCTGTACCGCCGGTACGCGCCCTGGCTGACCGCCCGCCTGCGCGGCCGCTGCGCCGACGCCGGTGTGGTCGACGACGTCGTACAGGAGACGTTTCTCGCGATCTGGCGCGGCAAGGCCCGCTACCGCGAAGAAGGCGATGTCGCCGGATGGCTGTGGCGGATCGGGTCGCGGCGGCTGATCGACGCGCTGCGGGGCGACGGGGCGCGGGGGCGGGTCAGGCAGGCGCTGGCGCGGCTGCGGCACCGGGACGAGGCGTCCGCGGAGGAACGCGTGCTCGCGGGGGTGGAGCACGGGGACCTCGCGGGCGCCCTGGTCCGGCTCTCGCCGGAACTGCGGGCGGTGCTCCAGGCCACGGTGATCGACGGGCTGACCACCCGTGAGGCGGCCGTCCTGCTCGGCATTCCGCCGGGGACGGTCAAGACACGGGCGATGCGGGCCCGTAAGCAACTGCGGGAGGCACTGGCATGAGCCGGCAGGTATGCGTTCAGGGTTCCGCGGCCGGTGTTCCTGGGGGCTCTGCCCCCAGACCCCCGTATCGGACTGAACGGCCTCGTCCTCAAACGCCGGACAGGCTGGATGTGGCTGGGGAGGTGGCGGCATGACGTGGCACGTTGCTGAAGAAGATCTACGGGCCTATGCCCAGGGCGAGTTGGCGGCGCCCATGCTCTGGTCCGCCGACACCCACCTCGTCGCCTGCGCCCGGTGCCGGGCCGTGCTCGCCGAGGTCGGCGACCCCGTCGGGCTCGACGCCGGCTGGGAGCGGCTGGACGCCGAGCTCGACGCGCCCCGGACGGGGGTGTTCGAGAAGCTGCTGGTGCGGCTCGGCGTCGCCGACCACACCGCGCGGCTGCTCGCGGCCACGCCCGTGCTGCGCCGCTCCTGGCTGGGCGCGGTCGTCGTCGTGCTCGGGATGAGCGTCATTGCGGCCCACACGGTGCGGACCGCCCACTCGCCCACGCTCTTCCTCGCCCTCGCGCCGCTGCTGCCCCTCGCCGGGGTCGCGCTGTCGTACGGGCCCGCGCTGGACCCGACGTACGAGATGGCGGTGGTCGCCCCCGTGCACGGGTTCAAGCTGCTGATGATCCGCACGGTCGCCGTGCTCGCCGCCGGGTTCGGTCTCAGCGGCCTGGCCACCCTCGCCCTGCCCGGGTACGGGCTGGGCGCCCTCGCCTGGCTGCTGCCCGCGCTCGCCCTCACCGCGACCGGCCTTGCGCTCACGGCCCGTCTGGGTCCGGTGCTTGCGCCGTCCCTGGTCGGCGGGGCGTGGGTCGCACTGCTGCTGGCGGCGAAGGCGTCCGGCGCGAGTGACGACGGGACGCTGATGCCCTTCACGGCGCCCGGGCAGGGGGTGGCGGCGGGGGTCGCCGCGCTCGCCGGGGGGCTGCTCTTTCTCGTACGTGACCGTTTCGACCGTTTCCAGGGAAGTGCCGAATGACACCCACCGTCTCCGCCTCCGGGCTCAGCCTCCGCTACGGCGGGACACACGCCCTCGACGACGTGTCACTGCGGTTGACGCAGGGCGTCACCGGACTGCTCGGCCCCAACGGGGCAGGAAAGACCACCCTGTTGAGGGTGCTGGCGACCGCCGTGCCCGCCGACCGGGGCGCCTTCACCGCGTTCGGACACGACCCGGCCACGGCGGCCGGCCGGCAGGAGGTGCGGCGCAGGCTCGGCTATCTGCCGCAGACGCCCGGCTTCCACCCGGACTTCACGGCCTTCGAGTTCGTCGACTACGTGGCGGTCCTGAAGGAGCTGACCGACCGGGGCGCACGTCATCGCGAGGTACGGCGCGTGCTGGACGAGGTCGACCTCGGCGACGTACGCGGCAAGCGCATCAAGAAGCTGTCCGGCGGTATGCGCCAGCGGGTCGCGCTGGCCGCGGCCCTGGTCGGCGACCCGGGGTTCCTGGTGCTGGACGAGCCGACCGTCGGGCTCGACCCCGAACAGCGCATGCGCTTCCGGGAGTTGATCGCCCAGGCCGGAGAGGGCCGCACCGTGCTCCTGTCCACCCACCAGACCGAGGACGTGGCGATGCTCTGCCACCGCGTGCTGGTGATGGCCGGCGGCCGCATCCGCTTCGACGGCACCCCGCCCGAGCTGACCGCACGGGCGGCCGGACGGGTGTGGAGCAGCACGGAACGCGACCCCGGCGCGAAGGCGGGCTGGCGCACCGGCACCGGCTCCTTCCGCAACGTCGGCGACCCGCCCGACGGCGCGGACCTGCTCGAACCCACCCTGGAGGACGGCTACTTGCTCACCCTCGACGGCGCGGAGGTGGCGGCATGAGTACGGTGCTGCAGGAAGCGCCCACGGCGCAGCGGACCAACCGGACGGGCGGCGCCTGGGCGGCGGTGTACGCCCTGGCCCTCTTCGAGGCGCGGCGCCTGCTGACGCGTATCCCGATGCTCCTCGCCCTCGCGGCCTACCTCGCCTGGATCGTGTGGCGCACCCCGGGCTTCGAGGACGGCTCGCCCGCCCTGCAGGACGCCGACCGCAACACACAGAGCGGCCCGCTGCTGATCGGCCTCGCGGTGCTGCTGTGCGCCAACGCCGCCGTGCTGCGCTCGAAACGGCGCGACACGGAACGGCACTTCGCGGTGCTGGTGCTGGAGCCGTGGCGGCGTACCGCGGCCCATCTGCTGTCCGTGGTGCCGGCCGCGCTGCTCGCCGCGGTGTGCGTGGCGGGCCAGTTCGGCTGGGCGGCGCTCCAGTCCGGTTCCGTCGGGAGCGGTTCGCCCGCCGAGCTGATGGTGGGGCCGCTGACGGTGCTCTTGTCCGGGGCGGCCGGGGTGCTGATCGCGCGGCTGATCCCGTCGACCCTTACGGCGCCGATGGCCATCGTGCTGCTGTTCTTCTTCTTGCTCTTCTTCGCCGGGACGGTCCCCGCCGGCGACGGTGAACGGGGTCTGCGCTGGCTGGTCCCCGTCGTCACCGAGAGCACCACCAACGCCCTGCCCTCGGACCTGATCGGCCGGCCCGCGGCCTGGCACGCGCTGTATCTGGCGGGCCTGGCCCTGACGCTTGCGCTGCTCGCCGTTCTGGCGGGCGGCGGCCGCGCCTGGACCCTCTGGGGCGCCGTGGCCGGAGCCCTGGCGCTCGCGCTGACCGGCGGGATCGCCCAGACGGCAGCCCTCCCGGCCACGCTGACGGCGGCCCGGGAACGGGCCACGCACACCCCGGAAAAGGACCAGACCTGTGTACGGCGGGGAGGCTCGACGTACTGCGCGTTCCCGGAATGGACGCCGAGGACGGACACCTGGGCCGGCGCGGTCGACCACATCAAGTCCCTGGCCGGCGGCACCGCACACGACAGGCAGTTCCTCGTACGCCAGCGCATCGACGCCACCTACGGGCTGGCCGGCGACGCCGCGATCGAAACGTCCACCACCCCGTACCAGGTCACCGTCGGCACCGCCTGGGGCGGCAACCGCGTCCCCGAGTTCTCCGCCGCCGTGGCCGCCGTCCTGGTGGCGGGCAGCGAGCAGAAGACGAACGCGCTCTGCGACGGCCGGATGGTGACCGTCATGTGGCTCGCTCTGAGCTGGCAGCCCGACCCGATGCAGTCCTTGCGCAACGTCCGGCTGGACGACAGCGTGACGGGCTCGGCGATCGTCCTCTCGACGACCGACCCGATGCAGATGACGGCAGGCCAGACGGACGTCGTACGAGAGCTGCTGCAGAAGCCGCATGGCTCCGTGGCCGCGCGGGTGAAGGCGCACTGGGCGGAGCTGACGGCGCCGAAGGTGACGAGCGCGCAAGCGGCGGAGCTGCTGGGTGTGGCAGCGCCCAAGGGGGCGGACAAGTGCGGGGAGTGACACGGGAGTTGGTGCTCGCCGTCTGGCGCGCCCTGCCATGGCGGGCGCCGGCGGCGGGCGGCATCCTGGGGCTGCTGATCGCCGGCGCGACGCGGCTGTCGGAGGGCGAGCCCGACCCCTGGCTCGGCCTGGCCCTCCTGCGCACCGCCGCCCTCGCCTATGCCCTGGGCCTGGCCTTCCTCCTGGACGACCCGGCCCGGCACACCACCGCCGCGGTGCCGACCCGGCGGGCGCTGCGCACCGGGCTGCGGCTCGCGCTGGTCACCCCGGTCACCGCGCTGTGGTGGACGGCCGTACTGTTCCTCGTCCCTTCGGACATGCGCCCCCCGGCGGCCGACGTCACCCTGGAGGCGGCGGCGGCCTGCACCGTGACGCTCGCCGCGGCCGTGGCCGCGATCCGCCTGACGGACGAACCACAGCCGGGCCCCTCGGTCGCGGCGGCCCTGCTCTTCACGGCCGTGGTGGCACCGCTGCTGCTGCCGCACCGCTGGGAGCTGATCGCGTGGGTGGGGGATCCGCGGTGGGCGGCGGCCCATGAGCGGTGGGCGTGGCTGCTGGCGGGGGCGGTGGTGGCTCTGGCGGCGGGCCTGCCGGAGCCGGTGAGACGCTTTCAGCCCGTCCGGCGTCCCAGGACGAGGCCGCAGGCCGACGGGGGTCTGGGGGCGTAGCCCCCGGACGTCACGTCTCGCTGCGGTACATCAAATCCGTCTCGTACGTGGTGAACCCCAGCCGTTCGTACACCGACACCGCCGCCTTGTTGTCCCCGTCGACGTAGAGCATCGCCGTGGGCAGCCCCTGTGCCTCCAGGTGCCGCAGTCCGATCGTCGTGAGGGCCTTGCCCAGCCCCCCGCCCTGAGCGCCCGGCCGTACGCCGAGGACGTACACCTCACCAAGACGCTCGGCGGCGTGGACCTTCGTCCAGTGGAAGCCGATGAGTTCGGCGCCGCGGAAGGCGAGGAAGAAGCCCGACGGGTCGAACCACGGTTCGGCCCTGCGGTCGTCGAGGTCGCGCTGGGTGAGGGAGCCCTGCTCGGGATGGTGGGCGAAGGCGGCGGCGTTCACGGCGAGCCAGGCGGCGTCGTCCTGACCGGGGACGAAGGTGCGGACCGTCACGTCTGCCGGGAGGACCGGCGTGGGCAGGTTCAGGTCGGCCAACGACCGCCGCATCTGCCGCAGTTCGCGGAAGAGCGTGAGCCCCAGGACCTGCGCGAGATGCCGCGCCGCGGAGTGCCCGCCGTGGGCCCAGACCCGCAGCCGCTTGCCGGAGGCGGCGAGCAGCGCCGAGCCGAGCGCCCGCCCGTGCCCGTGCCCGCGGTGCGCGGGATGGACGACGAGCTCGGCGGCCGGCGCCTCCACCGGATCGGTGTCCTCCAGCTGGGCGTAGCCGACGAGTTCGTCGCCGACGCTGAGCAGCAGATGGGACACGCCCTCGCGCTGCCCGCCCCGCAGCTGCAGCCGCCCCTGCTCGGACACCGCCTGCTGGCCGTCCTCCCGGGCGGCCTCCGCGAGCAGTGAGAGCACGGCCTCCGTCTGCTCCGGGGCGAGCACGGAGTAGGTGTCGATGGAGCGGGTCCGGCCGGGCCGGGCGGTGTCGTCGCTGGTCATGCGTACGAGGGTAGAGGGAGGGCCCTGCAAAGTGGGGGTCAAGGGCGGGGCAAAGGGAAACCAGGATGTAACCACGAATCCCTGGTCGCGCTACGCGCGTTGACCCTAGGCTGCGCCGGACGGGCCACTACCTCAGCAGACCCACAGGGGGGCGCATGCCAGCCACTTCCCAGCCGTACCAGCGCCGCAGACGGACGTACCGCCTGGTGGCCGCGGCCGCCGGACTCGCCACCGCGGGCGCGCTTGCCGCCGCGCTTCCGGCGGACGCGCACGAGACCAAGGGCGGCGGCCACCACCCGAGCCGCTACCAGGACGTACAGCTGCTGTCCTTCAACGACCTGCACGGCAACCTGGAGCCGCCGTCGGGTTCGTCCGGCCGCGTGAGCGAACTGCAGGCGGACGGCACGACGAAGACGATCGACGCCGGTGGTGCCGAGTACCTCGCCACGCATCTGCGCGAGGCACGCAAGGGCAAGGCGTACTCCGTCACCGCGGCCGGCGGCGACATGGTCGGCGCCTCCCCGCTGATCTCGGGTCTCTTCCACGACGAGCCCACCATCGAGGCGCTGAACAAGCTGGACCTGGACGTCACGTCCGTCGGCAACCACGAGTTCGACGAGGGCGCGAAGGAACTGGCCCGCCTGCAGAACGGCGGCTGCCACCCGACGGCCGGCTGCTACACGGACAAGAAGTTCGAGGGCGCCGACTTCCCGTACCTCGCCGCCAACGTCCTCGACGAGAAGACCGGCAAGCCCATCCTCAAGCCGTACATGGTGTGGAAGAAGAAGGACGTCAAGATCGGCTTCATCGGCGTGACCCTGGAGGACACCCCGGGCGTCGTCTCCGCCGACGGGGTCAAGGGGCTGAAGTTCAAGGACGAGGTCGAGACGATCAACAAGTACGCCAAGGTGCTGCAGAAGCAGGGCGTCAAGTCGATCGTCGCGCTCATCCACGAGGGCGGGCTCCCGGCCTCGGGCTCGTACAACTACAACTGCGACTCCCCGGGCGCCGGCGACGGTGTCTCAGGCCCGATCGTCGACATCGCCAAGAACATCACGCCGTCGGTGGACGCGCTGGTCACCGGCCACACGCACGCCGCCTACGTCTGCACGATCCCCGACCCGGCGGGCAAGCCCCGCATGGTGACGTCGGCCGCGTCCTTCGGCCGCCTCTACACGGACACCACGCTGACGTACGACCGCTTCACCGGTGACATCGCCCGTACGGCGGTGAAGTCGGCGAACCACGTGGTGACCCGGACCGTCGCCAAGGCGCCGGACATGACCGAGCTGATCGGCAGGTGGAACACCCTGGCCGCCCCCATCGGCAACCGCGCGATCGGCTACATCTCCGCCGACATCCCCAGCACCGGAACCGAGTCCCCGATGGGCGACCTGATCGCCGACGCGCAGCTGGCGTACGGCAAGGAGCTGGACCCTCAGACCGATCTCGCGCTGATGAACCCGGGCGGCGTGCGGGCCGGACTGACCTACGCGGCCAAGGGTGACGAGGGCGACGGCGTGGTGACGTACGCCGAGGGCTTCACGGTCCAGCCGTTCTCCAACACGGTGAACCTGCAGGACTTCACCGGCGCCCAGCTGATCCAGGTCCTGAAGGAGCAGGTGAGCGGCACGAACGCGAGTTCGCCGAAGATCCTTCAGCCGTCGTCGGGCCTGACATACACCCTGGACCTGACGAAGACGGGCGCGGACCGGGTCGTCACCGACTCCGTCAAGCTGAACGGCACGGCCATCGACCCGGCCGCCACCTACCGCGTCGCCACCAACAGCTTCCTCGCGGGCGGCGGCGACGGCTTCACCACACTGGGGCAGGGCACGAACGACCTGGTCGGAACGGATGACCTGGCGGCCCTGGAGCAGTACCTGACGGCCAACTCGTCGGCGACGAACCCGATCGCGCCGCCGGCGGCGAACCGGATAACGACCGTGAGCTAAGTCGCATACCGGAGGTAGAGGTTGCGGGTGGGGGTCGTACGCATGATCGGATGGACCGATGCGTACCCCCCACCACATAACGACGCATCCCTATCCGAATCCCTACGACGAGCTCGGCACCCTCGACCGAGGCCCCCTGGAGGAGTTCCTCCACGCCGACACGGACGACGCCGACTCGGACGTCGCCGGCACGGACGTCGCGGATACGGACGTACAGGAAGAGGCGCAGGACGACACCTGGGTTCCGCCCAACCACCGCCGCAGTGGCCGCCGTCGTAGGCGAGGCCGCTTCGCGGGTCTCCCGCTCGCGCTGAAGGCCGTGGTGGGCGTCGTCGTCCTCGCCGCCTTCCTCACCCTCGGCGACCGCTGGGCGCTGCTGTACGCCGAGCACCGGGCGGCGGACGCGCTCAAGGACCGGATGAAGCTGAGCGCGGCGCCCGAAGTGGAGATCGACGGCTTTCCCTTCCTCACCCAACTGGCCGACGACCGGCTGGACTCGGTGCGGATGACCGTGCCGGACGTCGCGGCCGACCGGGTCTCGCTGGCCAGGGTGACGGCGACCGCACACGACGTAGAGCTGAACGCGCCCGACGGACCGACTTCCGTACGGGGCGCCGGGATTCCCCGCCTCGACGGCGACGTACTGCTCTCCTTCGACGACCTGAACCGCGAACTCGGCGCGTCCCAGGTCACGTTCACCGGACACGGCCGCGACCGGGTGCTGGCCCGCGGCATGCTGCCGGTGGCCGGACACGACCTCCGGCTGCGGGCCGACGCCCGCATCCGCCGTGACGGCGACCGGTCCATCGACACACAGATCGGCGGAATGCGGCTCGACATCGGGGACCTGGCGACCTACCGGCCCGGCAGCCGTGCCTCCGAGGGGCTGCACCTGACCCGAAGCTCCGCCGCGCGCCTCACGCGCGAGACGGGCAAGGCGAAGGCGCTGTTCTCGGTTCCGGCGGTGGTGCGGCGGCTCGGCGTATCCGATTCCGCCGTGCGCCAGGCCCTGCGCTCCGACACCGAGCTGGCGCGCGTGACCGGCTCACCGCGCTTCGTCCACCGGGCCATGCGCCTCAACCTGATCGACCTGGCCCTGGAGCACCCCGCACTGCTCAAGCGCCTCGGCTTCGACCCGGCCCTCCTGGACGCCCTGCCCCGGCTCACCCGCCCCGTCCTCGCCGACCGCCTCGCCCTGGGCTTCCGCCTGCCCACGCCGCACCGTGGTGAGCTGCGGCTGCGGGACGTGCGGGTGGAGAAGGACGGGATCAGGGTGCGGATCAAGGGCTCGGGACTGGCCGTCGGCAGTTCCCGCTGACGCCCGCCTTCTCTCCATAAAACCTGTGTGAGTGCGGGTTCGGTTCCTGAGTTCGTCTTAGATTTTCTTTTCAGAGGCAACTCACATCGAATCTTATTGACATCTTAGGCGGAAAGGCTTTTTTGGCTTCGGGAATGCCGTAGTGTTTTCCATGTCGAAAGCGAACGACGCGAACGACACGAAACGAAGGAGAACACGATGAGCTTCCACAAGATCACCCCGGTGAAGAAGAACCACAAGCCGGCGCCGGCCCCGAAGAAGAAGGCCCCGAAGAAGA
>Ga0307512_10006938_pt1 | contig 11321 bp, 12 predicted proteins | sample 14_EM_MG_FD_200267 | JGI IMG/M metagenome (GOLD analysis project Ga0307512, IMG submission 200267) | Populus trichocarpa ectomycorrhiza microbial communities from riparian zone in the Pacific Northwest, United States - 14_EM | ecosystem: Host-associated > Plants > Roots > Unclassified | place... | reverse complement strand
CCTTGTACGCGAAAACATAGGGGGTAACAATACTACACGATGAACAAATTTAATCGCTGGCGACTCCTGTCCAAATTGAAACGGCTTGAAATTACTAGCTGGACAAGCGAGAGCAACTTTCCGGCACTTCCGGATCGCCCACGGCCTAGACCCCTTCCCACTCGCTCCCCTAGCTCGGGGCTTCGAGTATACGAGTGTGAGCTTTATCGACGCTTCGAGCATCATGCATCATGCGTTGTAACTGGTCGTTAGTCACCCATCATTCGCATTCTATTCCCGACTACCAGGACTGTTGGTAACATGACGTAGCAAGCCAGCACCCAGCCAGCACGGGGGGAAAGAGGTTCTTCCCTGTTTCTCTGTCAGGGGCACACTATCTACAGCTTCTCGCGACCCTCGACGATTGGAATTATTCAACGAACCTACTTCAGTTCCTGCTGTATCCTTGCCAACCTCACACATGGGTTCTTGCCAGTTCGTTTTTGGAAATTCGCTGAACCCATTTGCCCTAGACTGACCATGTCTCACACAGGAAGTCTGCCAACTGCCGCCTAGCTCCCTCAACAATCAACACCCTCCGGGGGTATTCTGAAGGAGATCAAGGCCTAAGTACGTCTTTTGCGCAGTGTCTGAGACGACCTCTGATAGTCGCAGTGTAGGCCGTTTGACAATGGACACGCTTTCCGATGATGACCTCCTACATATATTTTACTCCTACCGACGGGTATCTGTAGACGATTACAGCGCATGGCGGTGGCATGTGTTGGTACACATATGCCGAAGATGGCGACGTATCATCTTTGCATACCCCGGTCATCTTGATCTGCAACTTGTATGCAAATCCAGAACAGACGTGAAGACGGCCCTGGATATCTGGCCAGTCTTGCCTATTAGCCTCCAGGCAACTCTCTATGATGACACGGATGAGGACGATATCATCGGCGCATTGGAATACCGTGATCGCATAGCCAGGATCAATCTCGGGGGTCTGACACAATCCAGACTCGATAAATGTGTCGCACTGATGCAACAACCATTTCCAGTCCTGACATCTCTTTATCTTATCACGATAAACTGGGAGACCGCGTTTGTCAGTACCGACGTGTCTTTGGGTGGATCTGCCCCTCGTCTAAAGAGGGTCTCTTTGAACCATATCCAACTTCCAGCTCTACCAAAGCTTCACTCGTCTACCAGCGGCCTTGTCGAGCTCAATCTTCGGGATTTCCACTTTTCCGGTAGAGGCTACATTTCGCCGGAAGCGATGGCTACCTGTCTGTCCTTGTTGACTAGACTTCGGTCCCTCACCATTGAGCTCCAATGCCAGCCAGAGTTCCCCCTTCCAGAAAGCCAATGTCCACCCCCGTTGACACCCATTGTCCTTCCTGCTCTCACTCATTTCTCGTTAGGAGGTCCTACCGAGTTCTTGGAGGACTTGGTGGCCCGAATTGATGCCCCTCTACTCGACGATGGCCACTTAGAGCTCTATAGCAACCCCATCCGAGACTTTGACACCCCACGAGTCCCCGGGTTCATCCATCGAACGAAAATGTTCAAGTTACTTGATAGAGTCGCCGCACAATTCTGGACAGCAGACGTTTCACTCTTACTTCACTCTTCAATCGGTCCTGCAAAGTTTCACTTGGCGTTCCCGTGCACTGGGTTGCGCATGCAGGTTGCGCTGATGGAGCGGATCTGCACACAGTTTCCGACCATCTTTTCTCACGTTGAACGGCTCGAACTCGATGGGTACCTTTCCTCGGAACATCGGTGGGAACTTTCAACGTCGTGGCTGGGATTTCTTCGCCCGTTTACCGCTATGCAGACTCTGCATCTCTCCGGTGAAGGGATAATGCCCAGCCAGAAATGGAGCGAATCGGATCGAGTAGGGTTGAATACAATCGAATACCATCGAATACCATCGAATAAATATACATTTATTTGACCCGATTAGAAAGCTATCAAAGGAAAACCAATCACATCAAACTAAATTTTTCGACATCATTTTCGGACCGGGCACCGCCGATCTCTACAGATCCCGGAAAGTGCATCGCGCATAACATAGCATCCAGTGCCGCGCGCTCCCCGCAACTGTAAGGCCCGGGATAGCAGATCCGGGAAATTCAGACTGCATATGGGACCACATCCGGCTCCGGTTGTATGCTGGTTTTTGTAAGTCGTCACTTTGCTCCTCGCGCCTTTCTTCACTCAACAACATTTCCATCTCTACAGGTACTTTATCTATCACGCTTTTCAATAAAATGGAAGAGGAATATTACTGCAATTGTGAAATAAGATGCAAAGGCGGGCGATACATTTCCAGGGCATCCTATTTTCGCCATAAAAAGTACCGGGATCGGTTGTCCATGTACACCCTGGCCATGCAGAACTTCTTGAACGACAACCCGATTACCGTGCAGCCGTCATCATCGCATGTCGTGCAGAGCTCGCACGTGCGTGTAGCTGGGCAATCTGATGAGAACACAAACCACACGATTGGTCCTACAAACAAACGCGCGCGACAATCAGGAGGCGATGACAATGACGCTGTTGGTACATCTTCCCGGGGACAGTGCACCGTGCTGACTGATCTGCCAAGGACGACATACTCGCTGGCCCTTCTCAATGCCCATCTGTACAACCAAACACACTGCTAGGAGATCTCGCGCGTCTCGACACTGATCTTGGGGGCTTTTCTGGGGGCGCAGAAGACTCAGAGACTACTGGCATACCACCTCAGGACGCTACAGATCCTCTACTTGGAGATCCAGCTCATCCTAATCCCAGTTATTCCCATCTTCCTCCTGGCGACATTGAAGACCTATGGCTACAGGATACGATCCATCTTGGCGAAATCAAAACGACGGCAGAATTCGTGAAAGCGCTTCAAGGTGCTACCCTGGATGATCCCAGTCTAGGGATGTCTGACGAGGCTCTTCATCGCCTCCGGAATCCGCCTCATGATCAATCTCCCGTAGTTATCGATAAGGTCACACGACTAGCGATCGATCTATATCTAGGGAATCCTTCAGAGGTGACCTATGAGACAAACCGCAGGGCTATACTGCGCTTTCTTCCGGACTTAGTTCTCCCCAGTTACTACAGGATCACGCGCATTGTGGCTGATCTAACTGGTGTAGAATCTGTCATGCACCATATGTGCGTCAACTCCTGCATTGCCTACACAGGGCCCTTTCTGGATCTCAATGCTTGTCCTCTATGCTCTGAGCCACACTATGACCAGTCCTGCCTTCAATCAAGCTCTGGTCCGGAGAAGGTCCCTCGTCAGGAATTCCATACGATCCCAATAGGACTACAGTTACAGGCCCTGTATCGATCACCAGATAGCGCCTCTCACGCGCACTATCTACGCGACAAGATGTATCGCATAATTGCAGACATTGACCAGACAGGGGGCCTAGATGAATACTCGGATGTCTTACATGGTACAGATCTTATAGAGGCGTGTCAAGACGGGTGCATTGGTGAAGATGGCATCGTTCTGATGTTCTCGATCGATGGAGCCCAGCTGTATGCCAAGAAGCTCTCGTCGTGCTGGATATACATCTGGATATTGCTTAATCTATCTCCTACTGAGCGCTATAAGAAGAACAGAGTCTTCGTTGGTGGCTTCATTCCTGGGCCAAACAATCCAAAGAACATTGATTCATTTCTGTTCCCTGGTCTTCAGCACTTGGTCGGTCTCCAGAAGGAAGGGCTGCAGATCTGGGATGCGGCACTGCAGCGCAAAGTGAATTCGAAGGTTTTTCTCACCTTGATAACCACCGATGGTCCTGGTATGATGCATATTACTGGCATGGTGGGCTATCACGGAAAACATGGCTGCTGTCTGTATTGCGGTATGCAAGGGCGTCGTGAAAATCATGGGAAGCATTACTTCCCGGCTCTTCTGAAGCCTCTGGATTACAATGTCCCAGGTTGTATACATGATGATATCGACGTAACAAATCTCCCAATACCCTCACACAAACGATATCATGAGAATCTGCGCATTGTCATTTTGTCGTCCAATAATAGCCCGTATCGCGCTCGACGTCTGGAGACAGGGATCTCTAAGCCTTCTATCTTCTCTGGCCTAGACGCATCCTCTATGCTTGGGCTCCCTCACTCAGCAGGCTCGGATATTATGCATCTTGCTGCACTCAATCTGACGGATCTCATGATCAGCTTGTGGCACAGTACGATCGACTGTACTACGCCAGATGATAAGTCCACTTGGGACTGGGCAGTTCTTCGAGGCGATGTCTGGCAGCAGCATGGCAAGGCTGTCGTGGCAGCCTTGCATTATCTTCCCAGCTCCTTTGATCATCCACTGCACAACATTGCAGAGAAACTTACAAGTGGTTACAAAGCTTGGGAGTTCCTCCTTTATCTCTATGGACTGGGGCTGGGTCTTCTCTATGGCATTCTCCCTGAGAGATTCTTTTTAAATTACTGTAAACTTGTCCTGGGGATCCGGCTTATGAACCAACACAGGATCACAGAAGTGAATGTGTGCGAAGCACATCTAGCGCTTTTGTCTTTTGCACATGAATTTGAGACAATCTATTGCCAGCGCAAGCAGACTTGTATTCATTTCGTACATCCTTGCATGCACACACTTGTGCACTTGCCATGTGAAGTCCTTCGAATTGGCCCTCCTATATGCTCATCTCAGTGGACTCTCAAGCAGACTATTGGAAATCTAGGCAAGGAGATCAAACAACATTCAAACCTGTTTGCTAATCTCTCGCAATGAGGGATAAGGCGTGCTTGTGTGAACGCTCTCATGGCTATCATTCCAGATATAGAGGGGAATCAAAAGTCTGGAGGAGATCTACCTCGAGGCTCCAAAGATCTACAGGACGGATATGTCCTGCTTCGTGCGTGAGATAAACATCCGGAACATCTGCAGGAATGTGAGGTAGATGCACTGGAAAGGTTCTTGTCTATGCCAAGTATGGATAGCGTCTCTGTTCGTCGATGGGCAAGGCTCAGGATACCCACTGGCCAGATCTGCTACAGTGCATGGAAGGAATGGCAGAAGCCTCTGGAGAAGTGTCGAACTGCATGCAATGTCAAGGCATGTCATCTGTTTTTGCTTGCTGTGTTCTTCATGCCCATCATTACCACACCTTTAGATACTTTTTGACAACAAAATACACATAGCGGAAGTTCGGTTCTTCGCCCTTCTCAGCTGCGGAGACAAGGATGTTCCTGTTGCGCTCGTTTCTCTGTTTTCCAGGCCAGATCCGAACCTACTGGGCCTATCTGTCAACACACTTTGGTCTTGTGAATATCTAGGTGACTTGGCACTGGAATTCATAGATGTCAAATGTATTCAAGCCATGGTTGCAATGGTTCCTCATGCCCCTGTGATCAATGGACAAGAGGCACGCAAATGATTTTTCCTTGTGGAAAAACCAGGCTTGGATGTTGCGATTATGGCAGGTGCAGAGGAAGAATTTATTGAAGGCCACACTGATTCCCACCCAGGCCCAACGGTGGTGTAAGATATCTAGAGAGTGTGCAGTGTCTTTGTTTCATAGGATGCAATGTTCTTATCTTTAAGCGATAGCAGTTTTGTCCGTATTAGGCAATCCGAGAGCCTACAATAGTGATGCGTCTGGTTCATGGTCCAGCAATCCTTTTGCAGTAGCTAAGTCAATTCTGGATCTCTACGGTCCATTGGAGGCCCGCCATTGTAGGATTCTTGGATTACCCAATTTGGATGATTAATTACATCGCTATAATCAATGAATTCACTCTTCATGACAAAAATGCAACACATATAACGCATTCTACAAGCAATGCTTCAGCACAATTATGCAATAAATTTAGAGAGAGAACCCAAGACACCGATCTCTACAGTACAGTAGTCTAGAAGCATATATTTGGACATAGAATGCCCAAAACGAGATAAAATGTCTTCTTGCATGTGAAACAAAGGAGCGCACTTATGAATGCCAATGTCCTTGTCTTGTTTTCTTCATCTCTCTCACCCACATTTTCACGCTTGAAAAAAAAAAATCCTTTTATGTCTTCTCCTCTGACCCTATTTCAACCTGCACATCAGCAGCCTGCAAGGTCTCTAGGTGGCGTCTACAACGCTCTCGAAGCATCTCGGGTCGATAGCTTCCCATTCGACAATGTTTTGACCTCCACAAGCTTCAGTTCAGGACTATGCACTCCCTTCGATCAAGCTTTGCTTTCTCCCCTTGACATACCGCTCCTGACAACCAATACTCACCGTGCCTCGATTGGACCAATTGGAACTGAAACGGGCGCATACAACCAACTCATGCAACAGTATCACATAATGTGGAACAAATTTCACAGGGAGAAACAAGAGCATGCTCTTCTCAAGTAAGTGTTACTACACATCAATTCAGGACATCCTGTCACAACATCCACAGAATGTGGCATAGTGAGCTCATGCACTCACACAATACCCTTACAAACATGTATGCCAAGGCCACAAAGAGACCGTGTACAGAAGACCATGTGCCAGATCTGGTGACACATGCCAGTGTCACACCGCACGACCACTGCAAGGAAGAAGAACCACAGCCAACTACGGTCCCAGTCTATTCAAGATCAGATTTCCCCGATATCAAATACTGGACCAGGGAGGAATTCACTGAGTTTGAAGCTATGAAAAAGAACTCAACCGATCCCACCAGTAAAAGTGGAGGTTGGGGGAAAATGAGATGTGCAAACGACGAAAATGTTAACTCGACATACCTTGAACGATCAGATGGAACTTCGCTCAGTGGCAAGAAGGCAGGGGCTATTCAAGCATACACAAGGTCCATCTGGGTCGACCTTTATGCAAGAGGCCTGGCCCCGAAAAAGTGGAGCAATGCGTCAAGGAGAGTACATGACAAGTATGTGCTCAAAATGGAAAAATGATGGCCCATCCTCCGGTATTGCCAAGACCACTGGAAGGCCCATTTAATCGCAACCAGGCACTATTCCCAGTGGTACATACCCTTTGATAGGAAGACCCGCAAGGACAATGAGAAGGAAACGAAGGGGCCAGCCCCTAAGAAGCTCAAAACAATGACTGAGGATGATTACATGGGTGTAAGTCAGACTGATACACTGCCCAAGGACTCAGATGACAACAACAACAACAACAACAATGACAACAACAACAACAACAACAACAACGACAGCCCCGCACCTTCTTGGCTCAAGAATAACATGCAAGAGGGCTTGTTGAAGGGTGCCTCGAAGCTGAGGCCCAGGCCATTGACGGATCCACTGTAAGCTCTCTGCTATTTTGCTGATCTTACTAACGGACGTCCCTCCAGTGCTAATGCATTTGACCAATGCAACCCGGCATTCCACCTACTAGGCGACATACCATGTGCTGATCCATCTGCCAGCACCATCAACAATTCCCTCAATACCAACAATTCCATTGGTTCCCATCGTAACACCACCTCTGCAGATCCTATCCCACTGGTGGCACCCGGCACGGTCACGCACACACAAGACCCAGAAGTCCCCACATCTTTTGTCAAAGTCACAGGCCCAGGGGTCCCCCCCTCTTATGTCTCGGGCCCAGGGGTCCCTCCTCCCTCCTACCCTTCCCCAGTCACACACATACAGGGCCCAAGCGCCCCTCCCATTGCAACTCCCATCAGCATGCCATCTGTCACGGACTACCTCCTTATTTTACATAATCTCCATTTTCTTTTCGCTACTTGATTCCGGACCACTTTCTCTGTTACTTATATAACTTACCTATGGAACATTCTTGCATTTTCCAGAGACTTCTATAAGGTTCCATAACCTTCCATCCCCTTCTGTCGCCTTCTATGACCCTCCATTGCTTTCTATGACATTCCAGTAACTTCCATGACTCACATGTATATATACTGTACCTTTAGCATAGGACAAGTTCTCTAAGCTTGTTCTATTAGTGCAATACAGGCTATTGTCACTTCCTTGAACGCATGCAGCTTCCCTCTGAAAGAACCACCTTTGCAATAGTCGACTTCATCGCTATTTGCCTCTCATCTCTAAACGTCTTCAAGATCACGTGTTGTATCTTGCTCAATTCCAAGTCGCGTCTTGACTTGTGTAATCTTCACTCGCTTCCAGACAAGTCATGTGACGTATCACGTGATCTCCTTTGACTCTTCGACTAGTCACATGATGTCTCACATGACCAATCCCAACACCCAACACCCACCTTTCCTCTTTGGATCACTGACACGATTACCAAGTTAGGACAACTTCCTAATTGAGACATCGGGTCGACTTCCTATTTGGGAAATACCCCTATCTGAAAACTCCAGAACTCGAATGACTGAAAGATATGGTGACCTGACTGTGACATTAGAACAAGCTTCCCTTTCCAAAAATGACTTCGACTTCCAGAGATGTGAAAGAAAAAAGCTGATCCAAGGATTGGCGCATCCGCTACCTACCCGAAACCAAAGACACCTCCCCCAAAGCTTTGAGTAATCTCAAATGCCCATTTGACACAATCCCCAAATCAAGGGACAGCATACCTGCCGAATTTACTGACAATGTACAACACCTATTAAGCAGCCAAGAAACTGGAGCACCCTATACAGGCTATTATGCCAGACTTAATGGTGCACTAGTATCGGTCAGTAATGTCTATGGCGTATGGTTTGAAGTATGCATCCGAGGAAACAAATTTGAATGCTTTCGACTGGCTTGAAACGAACTCAGACTCAAGAATCACCCACTCTCTGGAATAAATTTCATTCTACTTGAACAAAGTGGAGAACCCTCTTGACCACCATCTCGCATGGAAGGACCATCTCAACCGAGAGAGACCATGCCATTTGCAGAAGCTATAACAGCCGCAACAAAGGCAGTCCAAGAAGAACAAGCAAAAAGACCCCCAACTTCATTTGATGATCCTTCTAGTGATGAAGATGAAGAAGAAGAATACAGGCCCAAATACAAGGATGTATTCAGATCCTTTGGAATGCACTTGTCCCAAACAGCATGCAACAAACCTCCTTGCCGACCTTGCAGAACAGGAGATGACCCCTTTACCCTTGGAAATCTTCCTCTAGAAGATAAGGAAGACAAAGCATGTCAACTTGAGGGTATTCACCCAGACAAATTCAATGGAGATCACTCCCAAACCACAAGATTCTTGGCCACTTTCAATCGGTTCATGCTCATGAACTATAGGGCTGACATTGCAAAAGACCCAGTTATGCATAGTATCTACTTCCTCTCGCTCCTAGAAGGACTGAAATGCAAAGGATGGGTCGATGCAGCCGACAGGTGGCTTCGCCACGTCGTAGAAGACCCCAGTATGATTCCATGCTGATCTAATGCCTGGAAGGAACTCGAAAAGCGATTCAAAGAAGCCTTCTCCGGTTATGCAGAATGCAAGAGAGCCCAAGATGAACTAAAGAAACTCAAGATGAGGAATGACAATCTTGATAAATACCTTGCTGCCTTCAAAACCCAAGCACTATGCACCAACATAGATATGAACAACCACACAAATCTTCGAACTTTCGCCCTTGGTCTTCCATGATCACTTGCTGATGCATGTATCAAAATGGAAAACCCTGAAACCTATGAACAGTGGAGGGCCACAGTTCAACGCCAACAGAAGATTTATTTGAAAACCAAATCGCTTCATTCAGAATACAGAACCTTCAATAGTCGCACTCAAGGACAAGGACAAAGGCAAAACTCTGGATGGGTCTGGCATCGCCCTGGAGGCAACAACCCTGCATCCAACAACTAGAACTGGCGCAGACCAGGAAATCATGCACCACCCTGACCACGTCTTCCTCCTCGAGATGATAACGCCATGGATACATCCGCTGTTATCCATAAAGCTACAAACGACAAAGAACGCAAGGAATACTGAAAGACCGGTCAATGTTTCAAATGTGGAAAGCAAGGCCACCTTGTTTGCAATTGCCCCAACAAAAAGACATGCACCCACACTACTCGCACCATTCAAATTGAAGATGACGACAAATCAGTCATCTCTGAAGCCCCTTCCCTGTCTATATCTCTCACTGCGTGAGTAGCACACTTATCTGAAGAAGATCGTTGTGCCTTCATGGATGAAATACACTCCCTTGGAGAGGATATAGATTTTCAAGCCGCCTGAGTATTATGGCTCTTGCTCGGGCAGTTCTCAATAATTCTGGTTCTATGTACATAGCTTGAAAACATGCAATACAAGTCCCTTTTCAGCTACAAACCAGAAGAAAACAAGTCGATCGAAAAGCACTTCTAGATTGTGGTGCAACAGAATGTTTCATTCACCCCCGCGCAGTAAAACAACTTAAACTTACTATGTGAACACTACCCAAAGCACAAAAGGTTCAGAATGTAGATGGAACCAACAACAAAGCTGGACAAATCTTGGAAGCGACAGATCTTACAGTCAATAACAATGGAGAACAAGCACTTCATGCTTTCTACATTGCTGACATAGGACAAGATGACTTCATTCTAGGCTATCCCTTCCTTGAAGCCTCAAACCCAAACATAGACTGGCAAAACGGTTGCATAGATGGCTTCACCACAATTTCTACAGCTAAAGGTGACCCATCCTTAAAGGCACGAGACAAATGGAAACTACACCTATCTGGGTACAATCCATTCCTGGATGGGAAGAAGGCGATGAAGTTTGGCTCCAGACCAGAATCGCTAAAACTACAGTTGCCTCACAATTAGCCCAGGATGCCACTGATAAAAGGAAATATACTTGGCAAGAAATTGTTCCTGAACGATACCATCGACATGGGAAGGTCTTCTCAGAAGAGGCCTCAGAACGATTTCCAGATCGTCGACCTTGGGATCACGCAATTGAACTAACAGAAGATGCTTCCACTTTGATCAATTGTAGAGTCTACCTACTATCTCCTAAGGAAAAAGAAGAACAATGCGAATTCCTCTCTCAAAACTTACACCTACAAAGGATTCGCCGCTCCAAATCTCCCTATGCAAGTGGATTCTTCCTTATTTGAAAGAAAGACAGCAAATTCCGTCCAGTTCAAGATTACTGAAATTTGAACAAATGGACAATTCCCAACAAATACCCCTTGCCACTGATTTCGGAACTCATTCATGATCTTGCGGGAAAATGTCTCTTCTCTAAGTTTGACATTCAATGGGGATACAACAATATCTGCATTAAAGAAGGCAACGAATACAAAGCTGCTTTCAAAACCAGTGAAGGATTATTTGAACCTACAGTTATGTTCTTTGGACTTACTAACTCCCCTGCCACTGTAACTCCGGGTTATGTGGTGAGCTCAGAAACGAGTGCTGGCTGGCCGGCCTGGGTCCTGCCA
>Ga0307512_10006937_pt1 | contig 11322 bp, 11 predicted proteins | sample 14_EM_MG_FD_200267 | JGI IMG/M metagenome (GOLD analysis project Ga0307512, IMG submission 200267) | Populus trichocarpa ectomycorrhiza microbial communities from riparian zone in the Pacific Northwest, United States - 14_EM | ecosystem: Host-associated > Plants > Roots > Unclassified | place... | reverse complement strand
AAAGCGGGCAGATGCCGACACGTGCAGATCTCGGAGCTTTTTACCATAGAGGAGTGCGACCAGGCGGTGATGGACTTCTTGGCGGCCACTGAGGTCGGGAAGTTTCCGCCCAAATGAAGTACCGGTATGGAGCGGGCTCAGGGCTTGGGGCTCGGGGGCGGCACTGGCGGCAACGGGATTATACTACTCTCTCTTTCTTTCTTTCTTTGTTTCTTTCTGTCGTGTCATTTTTGTCTTTCTCTCACCTTTCATTTGTCAGCGGGGACGAAGGGTAGCGGGGGGGGAGCTCCGCCATCTAGCCGGCTCGCCCGGAGGCGGATGGGATATCAGGGTCCTGTCATACTCTAATTAGAGTCAATACAGTATGATTAAACAACAAACAACAAGCTATGGAAAGTCCTCAACGAAATCACTGGAAAAGAGCTATGGAGGATAAAAGCACATCGATCCTGCCCAACAACACCTTCTCCGCTCTCAACTCCCAGGACGCACGGCAACTGCAAGTTAAGCCGATTGGCTCGAAGTGGGTTTATAAGACTAAACACAATCCTGACGGGTCCATACGGTACAAAGCACGGCTAGTCATAAAAGGATACGAGCAGACGGACTTCGGTGAGACTTATGCCTCTGTTGGGAAGCTAACTACGTTTCGGTATCTCATCTCTCTCATCGGGAGATACGGGTGGAATATGGACCACTTGGATGAAGTGACCGCTTTCCTAAACCCCGAAATTGACGATGACGACATCTATATGACTTTGCCAGAAGGATGGCCAGAGGGCCTCAACGCACCAAAGATCGTCGTCAGACTCAGGAAAGCTCTCTACGGCCTTGAACAAGCTCCACGGCTATGGCACGACGATATCAACGCTTTTCTACTCTCTCTTGGGTTCACTGAATCCCTTGCGGATCCTAACCTCTACCTTCGCAGTGACGGCATTCTGATACTTCTGTATGTCGAGGATATGTCCATGTCATATCCGGAGGCCGCCGCCAAAGCTGCGATTGAAGTCAAAGCGAAACTCTCAGAGAAATACAAGATAACAAACCTCGGCCCGGCACGCCAACTTCTCGGCATCGAAATCCACCGCGATGGTACTGGTGATGGTACCGGGGTCAGTCTTGGACAGAAAGCCTATATCATCACAATTCTCAGACGATTCGGCATGGAGCACACTCACGATGTCACCACGCCTATGGATCCCAATGTGAAATTGGACTTGGCCGAGGATCGGGGGGAGAAGGAATTGGAAGATATCACAGACTATCAAGCAGTCATGGGATCACTAATGTACGCAGCACTTGCAACTCGGCCAGATATCTCGTATGCCGTCGCTGCTATTTCTGGTTACAATTCGCGGCCATTCACCAGCCATATGACCGCTGCTAAGAGAGTCCTTCAGTATCCCAAATCTACAGCCGATTTTCGACTACACTTCAACGGCAATGGCATCGGCATCGGCATCGACATCGGTAATAGTCTCGTGGGATATTCGGATTACGATTGGGCCAATGACAGCGCGGACCGCAAGTCTCAAGGAGGCCATGTGTTTCTCGCCAGCAATGGAGCTATCTCGTGGCAGTCTCGAAAGCAAAGTTTCATCGCCATGTCAACTCTCGAAGCCGAATTCATCGCCTGCTTGGAGGCCTCTAGAGAAGCGACATGGTTACTCCAATTGCAAAAGGATATTCACGGTTCTCAGAAAGACTCACCACCGCTGCCAATCAACTGCGACAATCAGGGTGCACTCACTCTTATCACCACGGGTATTGTCAAAGCTCGAACTAAACACATCGACGTTTGCTATCACAACAGTCGAGATCTGCATAGACGACGAATAGTCAACTACTCCTACGTAAACACAAACGAAAATGTGGCAGATATACTCACGCAAGCACTTACAAAAGATAAGCATACGAAGTTCACCAAAGCAATGGGTTTATGGTAACAAGGAGGTCGATTTAAGGTTGGATTTAAGGTTGTTTCATTTTTCTTTTGGGCACGCGGATTTCCTTGTCTCTCTATGGATGGCCATCCTCAGGCTACGGTAGTACTCTTTCCCAGCTCACTTGCCATGCAGGGTTTTAAGGAGGCTACTATGGGAATTACAGTTTGTTTGCTTCTTTGTTTGTTTTCTTGCTCCACAGAGCGTAGCAAGAGGGGGGAGTGTTGCATGTACGGTTTATCTCCCTGGCGTATGGCTTCAGTTGTATGATGCATAATCTCTCTAAGATGATGGTCATTCCAGACTCAGCTGGAGTTGCCAGACTCAGCTGGAGATGCCAGACTCAGCTGGAGATGCCAGACTCAGCTGGAGATGCCAGCTGAGTGTGCATGCATGCGTATGAGACATACAAGACATACTCCGAATACCGCGTATATAAGTTCATGAACGTACCTGTACTTTAGGAGATACAAGCTTCTAGCAATCAATACATTTCAACAATGGAAGCTGGGGTCATCCGAGTGATAATAGCATGATTCGCGGCATGATTCCATGATGCGATGCACATGGGCTTCCCGAAATCCTTCCCCATTTCTTTTCAGATGGAGAGACTATGCTCAATTACAAGATTTCTGAAACTCCCTTGATGTGCAAAAGTGAAAGAAGTGGAAAGAATTCACCTCATGCATACAGCCCAGCCGTCTTATTAGGGGTGTGGGCACGCCCAACACCCACACCTAACAAACTGTTAGCGGGGCGCCTTGCACTGCACTAAGAAATCCCGGGATTTTTTCAAAATTGCAAGTTACTCAACAACAACACAATGGAGAAAAGATCGGAGACCGCAGTATGATAGGTAACTGCAAGGCTTACATATGCATCCAAAAATAAAGTCAAATGCGGCTCCCCTCCGGACTATCCTTTTCATGATCCTACCAAGACTTTCCGCCACGGGTGAGTATAAGGCCGTGCCGGGGTTTGGGTGACCGGAGACCTCAAATTTTACAGAGTGATGGGTTGGAACTAGTGGATAATAAAGAACCAAGAGTACACTGTCTGAACGTCCATTACAACAAAACAGTATCCTGAGTATCTACGAAACTGGAGGAGCATAGGGAGGGAGCAGCCGCAGGGAGACAGTTGATTGGCTAGAACTAAGAAACCAAAGAGAGGAGAAGGCAAGAGATGCGATGATGATAGGAATGTGATTGGTCTCGGGATTGGGGTGTCAGATGCCATGCAGCTCAGTATCTTCAACCTTGTCGATGGCGTGATGCAGAGTCGCGACATCCGTAACCCAGTCACGTACCCACTGAACTGCCTGGCTTTGTATTGTTGGTAGCTGTATTCTCACCACAGCATTATCTGAGATTCTCCAGATTTACATTAGCAATCTCCACATATGATGCATAGATGATTATTCATTATCATCATCTGAATCATACTGTACTAACCAACATCTCATCAACCTTGCATTGTTTGAATCGCTACATTAAGGCAGAATCAAGGCAAATGGCAAGTGATTCAAGAATGAGAGTAGGAAAACTGAAACACTAACCCGACTAAGCAATCGGAATGATATCAATCAAACATTGTCTCAATGTCATGCGCCAAATCACCCATCTCATCAGGGCCGGGAACAACGGGAACACATAGTGTTAGCAATGGGTTGGGGTAACCCGCCAGCTGTACGGCTTTGGAACGCAAAAACAGGTCCGTTCGGTTCCAGAACCATCCAAAAACCCGACCTGCAGACTCTTGGCGGGCCAAACCCGGACCCGTACCAGTCAACCCGCGGGTTCCGCCGTGTTTGGCTAGACCCGTCGGTTCCAATCTCCGGTTCAGCGTTTCGGGTTTCACATTGATAGTCGCCTTCAGATACGCGACTCTTAATCGTAAAATATTGACCATGGTAAGTCACGTTTCGTTTTCGACGTATTAGCCGCCTTGATGTGCAAAACAAGTATACTCAAGCTCCCAACTACATACTGAAAATAAGTGTCAACAGAGCGTCAACGATATTTGGTCTTGCATCTTCGGTAATATGAGTGGTGCGTGATCACAACCATCCATAAAGAATGATATGACAGCCTTTATAGGCATATATGTACGGGATATTCTAGCCACATCCTCTGGGACAGTAACAACTTATTTCATTTACAGAGCTACCACTAAGTATTCTTGAGCCGTTTAGAATATGATAACAGTCGAAATGATATATATAAACAATAACCGCCACATCCCGCTGTGATTAACCATGATGGAAGGCCAACAATCGTTGACACTCTGTTGACGCTCATTTCGAAGATGGGGCAGGAAGCGTTTCACTTTCACTTTTGCCTATAAAGGCAGTCAATAATCAGTTTATGACAATGTGCAACCTGTCGCCCCCCAGATTACCCATGATACATGACCAACAATCGTAGACGCTCCGTTGACGCTCATTTTCATGATGGGGCATGGAGGGTATTGCAATCTGTTTTGCCTATAACGGCAGCCAAAAATTCCTTTATGACTCAATACACCCTATCAGAGGTGTCTTTTCTCAAGAAACATGACTAAAAATGGTTGACGCTCGGTAGACGCTCATTTTCACGATGGGGCAGGGAGGGTATTGCAATCTGTTTTGCCTATAAAGGCAGCCAAAAATTCTTTTATGACTGAGTACAACCTATCGGAGGTGTGATTTCCCAGCACATATGACCAAAAATCGTTGACGCTCCGTTGACGCTCATTTTCATGATGGGGCAGGGAGGGTATTGCTGTCTGTTTTGCCTATAAAGGCGGCCATGAATTCCTTTGTGACTGACTGCAACCTATCAGAGGTGTGATTTCCTAGGACGCATGACCAACAATCGTTGACGCACAGTTGACACTCATTTCACCATGGCTGTATCCACAATATGCAATCATTCATTTTGTCACAGTCCATCATTCACTTTGATTTGGCTGCCTTTCTGGCGTGTTCATATACTTTCTTCTTGATCACTACGTTGTTCTTTAATAATACATAGATATATACAATCATAATCTCCAAAATCCGGTGTCTTTCGGTCAATGCTCGTCATCAGTAGCAGGATCGCTCCAGCAGCTGCTTTCGTCTTCAAAATGAAAGTTAGACGCAGTACCACACAACAGATAGTGTACTAAGCATCATCAGTCAGCATATCTGGATCAATATTGGTATCGTGCTCGGTATCCTCATCATCTTCGAAAAACTCCGCCCTGGGAAGAGGTGTATGCGAATAAGTATATCCGGCCGGCGAATTGATGATTTCAGACGGTTGAGGTCCGGCGGTGTTACCGGTTGGGGCGCGTGGCGTGCCTGGCAGATGTGGAGTCGCCTCTGGAGTCCGCACTCTGCGTCGCGCGGGGGGAGGTGCACGTGTTCCTTTGTGTCTCCAGCGTGTCTGCGGATTCTTTGCGGTGCCATGTTGGCAACGAAGGCAGGCGGGCGTTTGGTTATGAAGAAGCATTGCCGGGTGTCTGTGTATCGCAGCCTTCACCTCTTTATGCCCAGGGAACTCCACACCCCGCTTGTTCCCTTCCCGGACCTTGGCGCCTGGTTTCTTTATAAGATAGTTCGTTTCCTCAATTGCGGCGTGCAAAAAGCCTTCTTTGGCCATTTTGGCCATATCCAACGCTAGGCGCATGTCGAACTGTTCCAGCTGTACCCGACCTCCTTGCCTTGCCATAGTTGCAGACATGTTGAAAACCTACAAGACATTAGTCAATGCTTCTAACAATGAAATTTGGCTGTTACCTCTACAATAGACGCTTCTGTAGCCTCCTCTAATGTGATTATAGCCTGTTTCGTCCACTCACTGGGACGCTGACCAGGAAATTCATCTGCGAAAATCCCAGAGCTCACATCATCATGATGTTCGATTTCGCGGACTGTGCGGACAAATGCCTTCGTCGGCCATGAAGGTTTCCCGTTACCGCCAGCGATGAATTCGTTAAGTAGCTCTCTACGGACACCGTCTGTACGTTACTGAGTTAATTGACCGCCGTTTGCCACGATAAGGATATACTTACAGCCAACTGCATGCTGCTTCTTGTTTTTGCTGCTGCCAGTGTTGCGGACGATCTTTCAATATGCATCCTGGGTCATATGTTTTGTGGCTACATTGGCGGCATCGCGGTGAACTAACTTGTGTCTGCGCTGTTGTTGTGTGCCAAGAAGTTCCGTATTGGATGTAGCGCCCGCCAATCCGCCGGTGTTTGATCCGCTCTCACCTGCCGGAGGTGGTTGTGCATCCATAATGTGCTGATGTGGACTAGGGGAGGAAGATGATAACGAGAGGAAGTGGGAAGCCCTGAGGACTAGATAGTTAGCTTCATGTCAGAATGTAATATATAGCAGCCAACATGATCGATACGATCAAGATGAATCCTACTGAGTATGGATGCAAGTTGCAGGGGTTTCCCACCGCCCCGCAATTTGCAATCAGTCGGTCTGATGTTGCCTGTTGAATAACAGGGATCAATTGCGTTGTACGACATCCGAAATCGCCCAATTGCTGGATATCAATAGGATGTGGTTCGAGCAAAAGGATGTCTGCTGATGTTTGTCTCAAATAATCCCCGGGATAATACATGAAACTGACGCTAACAATCATGTCAGGTTGTGCGGTTAGCGTCATGATTCCGGATTTATTGACAGTCAAGAGAGCGGTTTTGCTTTGTTCGAGATGAGTAAATGTACTAACCTTGACATACAAGACGCAGCTTACCTCCATATTGTCCATAACTTGCAACATCCAACATCTCGCCCAACAACAAATTCCACCAAAACTACACTGGTCAATGCTCCGAAAAGGATCTTTTTGACACTTCCGGCGGGCAGATATGGCAAATCGAAATAGCGGTCAACCAAACGACGTCATCAAGGGAATGAAGGTAAGAGCGGCTTGGTGGCAGAGAGAATCCGGGCCCTTGGGGCATTGCGCAGCTTCAAATCCAAAAAGAAGCTTGCGGTGGAGAAGCGACGAGAAACGCACTTCTTAAGCAATGAAGGGAAAGAGAAATGGATTGAGGATTATGTGGAGAGAGAGACCGCTGGGGCAAGAAAGCGATTTGAATACGCAGAGGCCACTGTTCAACAAGAGCAGGACGATATGACGCAGGCTGAAATCGCGGGATTGACCTCCAGAGTGCCCGAAAAGACGTTTGAGGAGATGCTGGTTGCTGTCGGAGACAGTCTGAGTGATCTTGTAAGTTCCGACGATGGGGAGGATGGGCAAGAGGAGGATGATCAAGAGACTGGGCAGCGCAATTTGAGCGAAGATGACGAACCGGGCTGGGTGATGGGCACAATCACCAAAACGGTCCAGCAGCGCATGGAGAGATTTTGGCAGAAGCACATGAAGCTCGACGAATTGACCCAACCGGGATAGGAGGATGCAGCCGACGACTTCGGTGAACGAGATAACAAGTATGGCACCACCGAATTGAGGGTTCCAGCCGTTGTCCAGCCGCAAACGATGAATGACGCGCAGGAACCTCAACCAGCAACACTTGGAGAGCTGATGGAGAGTCTTCACAATGTCCCCGGAATACCGCAATGGCCCCAAAGGGACTCCTCGACCAGGTAGTAGTCATATTAGGCTAGGTTCGGTGAAGCCGCAGTCAAAATCGAGCATACCAAGTGGTGAGCCAGCTGCAGAGCCCGATTCATCGATGTTGCTGAAAGCGAAGCCAGTTGAACCCGTAAGCTTGTTCCCCTGCATATAGCCTCCAGCTTATCACCATATAGATATCGGATTCCGACGAAGAGATGGTGACGGCTCCAGCGTCTGCTGAAGAATGGTGGTGCACACTGTACTTTTTGACGTCTGATCGCGGTGAAAAGCAAGTTATATACCAATTTTGCTACGTGTCAGCTTTGGCTTGATTTCAGTGACCAAATTGTGTGACATGATAATTCGTCTGTGCATGTGCAAGGGTCGAACGCACCAAGTGACAGTTCTAAAATCCAAATCGGGTTGTAAGACGGCCATCACTTTTGGTTTTATTCTCCAAGTGACTCTTAAGTGACAAAGCAAAAGCAATATTAGTGACGAAATGTGCTAAAAAAATTGAAAGTGAGTGATGTCATATGTGTCGTACGAAGAGCGGTCAGTGCGCATGACGAATCAAACTAAACGTCAGCCGTCATGCCATATTCATCAATGTATCCAACTGCATAACTCTCTGCACAGACCTGGTGCACATGATTGAGATATTTGAAATTGCTTGTGGTACGTCATGGAAGTCGAGGAGAAGGAGCTGGATAAGGAATGGTGAGGAAGTCGAGCTAAATTTACCCAAAACTAGTGAAATGATTCACATGCCGTCAATTGCCAGCCGAAAGCGCAGGAATGTGATAGGGCCACGTCATTTCTCACTCAGATAGCGTAGATAGCAGTTGATCAAAAATTGAGAGGTAACAAAACTCCTGGATGCAAACAATAATAGATACAAACGCAATAATGGATGTCATAACTGTGAATTTGATTCATTGGATACAATTATTGAGTGTACAAAGAATGTTTCGATGTGATTAATGTGAGCGTCAACGGAGCGTCAACGATTTTTGGCATTGTGTCATGGAAAATCCAGTAGGCAGTGCAGTTACAGTAAGTCATAATCGAACTATCGGCCGCCTTTCAATTGAACAATGGTGACGGCAACATTTCTACTACGTCCTAAAAATGAGCGTCAACAGAGCGTCAACAACTTTGGCCTTGCATCTTGGAAAATGCATGTGGTGCGCGGCGACGTTACCCCATAGTCGCGCTATCGGCCGCCTTTCTAGGCAACAACCTTTGAAAAGAAATCGCTACTATGTCCTATACATGAGCGGCAACGGAACGTCAACGACTTTTGGTGTTGTATCATGGATAATCCTCGGGCTGTGCGGCGGCATCAAGCCATAATCACATTATCGGCTGCCTTTCTAGGCCAAAACGGATGACACTACATCCCTACTTGGTCCTAAAAATGTGCGTTAACGGAGCGTCAACGACTTTTGGCCTTGAATCATGGAAAATCCTAGGGCTGTGCAGCGGCATCAAGCCATATTGCCATTATCGGCTGCCTTTCTATGCAAAACTGGTTGACACTATATCGCTGCTATGTCCTAAGAATGACCGTCAACGGAGAGTGAAGGACTGTTGGCCTTGTATCGTGTAAAATCCTAGGGCTGTGCGGCGGCATGAAGCCATAATTACATTATCGGCTGCCTTTCGGGGCAAAAACGGTGGCGACTACAGCGCAACTATATCCTAACAATCAGCGTCGACGGAGCATCAACGACTTTTGGCCATGCATCTCGGACGATCCGAGGGCACTGTGGTGATATCACCATATACTCGAATTATTGGCCGTCTTTCTAGGCAAAAATACTAATAACGACATCGTCACTACGCCCTAAAATTGAGCGTCAACGGAGTGTCAACGACTTGAGGCCTTCCATGTTGGAAAATCATGCTGCTATGCGTCTTCAATCATCTATAATCGGACTACCGGCCGCCTTTCTAGGTAACTATGCTTACAACAAGATCGTAACCATGTCCCAAAATGAGCGTCAACGGATCGTCAACGATTGTTGTGCTGGCATCTTGGATAATATAACCGGAATAGAACGCAGATGAACCACAATGAACCTGTCGGCTGCCTTTATTGGCACAAATGCAAGAGTCGATATCGCGTCTGCCTCCTACAATTGTCCGCCCACGGTGCGTCAAGGCTCTGAACGCTACACAGCAATAAACTGCAGTATGCTGTTCCTAAATGGAGGTTTACGCGGTCAGTCGTTGCAATCCATCCTTGTATTCTTCATAACAAATATGCATGGAATGTCTGACTGATCTGATTATTATCGTTGTAGCTGAAAAGTCAATATTTAAGAACCCGCAATCTGCTTTACTGTATCGTTACTTTCGGCAGTCTCTTGAGTCGAATTTCCCAGCTTTTGAATTTCTACCGCCATGTCTGATACACAATCGTCGAACACCTCATTACTAGAGGTTATGATCCCTTCCAAATATGAACATGTCTTTTTTCATGATGTTAACGACCTTACTTTACAAATCATCTTCGACGCTTGGTGGGCTTCAATGAATGTTGGCTTGAAGCGGCCTGTTGCTTGGAAGAAGTCTAGACATGCGCCTTCGTGGCAATTCTATTTGCACTGTGGAATTGAGGAGACCGGCAGCCCTGGTATCATTTGTATCGTTGGTCATCAAGTTCTTCGCCATCCATCAGAACAGAGGACCAGCTCAATGGGGTAACACTTGCTGGCAAACGCTCACATCGTAAAGTTAAACAAATTAACGAAGTCCGAGCTCACTGAATTGACTAGTTCGACAGTGGATGAACCAGCTTTGGCTATCCTGAAAAGGTAAGGAAGTCGTGGAATTACAATAGTAAGTTTGCAGAGGAAAACCATATTTGATATCCAGGTTAATCCATATTGACCGAAATGAGAGACAAAACGTTCCAAACTGGCAGTTAAAGACTTTGAAACTTCCAAATTTCACCAAGACACGTGGAATCGCTACCTCATGTTAGGATTTCTTTCGGCACGTATTCCATGCAACGCTATATCAAATCTTGAGCTACGACGGTCATATAAGGTATTCCGGGATGACCTACTTCTTCCGTCCGCGACGACCCTTAGTAACATTTGCCGGCGGGAATATGCACTGACTGTGGGTGCGATTAAGAAGCAATTGCCACTACGAAATAAAGTTTGTTTAGCATTGGACTGATGGACATCAACAAACAAACTAGTGATAACGTCAGTCATTGCTCACTATAGGGATTGAAATTGGGCATTGCGTGAAATTCAACTCGCGTTCGATGAGGTTAATCACTTGTTCTGTTCCCCTTTCGAAAGCTAATTAATGATGACAGATTAAGGGCCAGCATACTTCAGCAAGGTTAGCCGTACATTTGAAGGACGTGCTTGATCGTTTTGAACATACCGACGGCCGATTGCTTGGTATTACAACTGATAATGCTTCCTCAAACTACTCGATGACACGCCAGCTGCAATCAACATTTGAGGCCTCTGGAATCGAGTGGCCTGCATTGAGGAACCATATACCGTGCATGGCGCACGTCATACAGCTGGCTTGAGGTCAATTCATGAGCAGTCTCGGTGTAAAAGGCCGCACCAAGTCTTGGAAAGCCCATGAACGCGCCCAGCAATTTCGCGGCAATGAAAGCATAGACATTGGAAAGAGTCAAAGACTTCGAAAAGAGGGCAATGCTAGAATCAATAAGGTGTCGGCCATGAGACCAGGTTTAGCAAAGATAATTGAGAAAGTACGTATTTCATGATATTTTGAAAGTCCTGAAGCTGACCTTCATAAAGCAGAGAATGCTT
>Ga0307512_10006936_pt1 | contig 11323 bp, 16 predicted proteins | sample 14_EM_MG_FD_200267 | JGI IMG/M metagenome (GOLD analysis project Ga0307512, IMG submission 200267) | Populus trichocarpa ectomycorrhiza microbial communities from riparian zone in the Pacific Northwest, United States - 14_EM | ecosystem: Host-associated > Plants > Roots > Unclassified | place... | reverse complement strand
ATTAAACTACCACCATCTCGCCGCTTCCTCCGCGTCTTCCAACGTCTCCGCCTTTCCGTAACACGATTCCTTCCACACCTTCTGTATCTTTATTCTAATATTCATCCTAAGTATCATCGCACCTTCTTGCGCCGTGACACATTTGACCTAGTAGTTGCCGCATGTCAGGCTCTATTCAGGCGCTCCTGAGAGTGCCTACATTATGTTGTGGAAACCTTTTCCGCCCCATACACAAGGGCCTCCATTGCAGCACGAATCCTATGAATCTTTTCTTCGTGTGACTGATAGGATTCTGTTGCCAACAGTTCATCCACATTGGCCTTCGCAGACTTCCACATTTTCTGTTCTCGCAGAATGGCGTTCTTCTGGTAAAATTGCCTGAGTGCATTGTCTCGCACTTTGTGGATAGATCTGAGTGATTTTGTTTGCTAACAAGTAGAGATAATTGACATAATACCTGCACTGCTCTAATTACCACATCATCGAAGTCGTTTTCCGCGGCAGTTTTCCCATCATCTTTGGAGCAGACAAGAATTGGAGCGCAATTCACTACCATTGTTCTGATTATTCCACAGATATCTTTACCTTCCCAGGAGCCACTTCTCAATGAATCGAAGAGTTTCGAAGAGTGTTGGAGGCCAGGATATCGTGGCACTGATGTGAATCAATTGCCAAATTGATCCTGGACATTTCTAGCTTTCACGTATTTGAGCTGCCAGTGCAATAAGTCTTTAACTAAACCCAGGAGCAGCTGATGCAATTCATCAGGCTGTCAAAGGTGATAGACATTGCAGAGAGGGTATTGCCAGAACTGGTCGCAGATTGGGTGGACACCCAGAGTGTGCAGAGGATGGTCCTCCAGCTGCTCCAAGTAAATATGCTGGTCTCTTGAGTTATCGAGTGGTCGAAAAGTTGAATGCCCCATCTGATCACCTTTAGGGATCTCACACATCGGGCATGAGCCATATGAGCCTTGAGCAACCATGACTCGTTCCAGATAATCCCCGACCCAGGCAGCCAACAGAGGGTAACATTGTCACTGGAATCCGTCTGCAAAATCCCATTTCAAGCCTGCGCCAGTAATGTCAAGATGCCTACATTGAGACAACACAGTTCCAACCACGGAATGCCGCGCTTCGTCAATGTTTTTGACACTGTTCGGGGGACATGGGATAAACCTGACAAGCATTGAGGAGCGCATTTTAGGTGTGCGGCGGATATCTATTCGAATATTACCAATTTTGAGTTGCAGTGGCCAGGCATGCTGAGCTCCAGAGGGATTGGTCAAGTAAGTCTTGTCGGATGGAGATATGACTGGCACAATGGTCGCTCCCGTAGGAAGTTCATCCTGTGTATCCCACCACCATTCGCCGGTGTTCATCTTGCTGTAAATTCGACGACGCGCTGAGTCAGCGAGGCACACCGGTTCAAAATCAAGGTGCGCCTGAGCTGGGAGATGAGCCAAAAGGACCTGGATACATTTGAAAATATCCCTGTAGTATAATGTTCAGAAGATATGTGAGTCATCTTAAATCCAACAATCATTGCCAATCCCGGAATTCAATTCAGAGAGGAGCTTTCGCTGGGCATCTGTTGATTGGAATGATTTGATTTTGAAGTTGTCCAGTCCACGCCTGAGATGGTGATCTATCCAGGTTTTTGTTTGCTGGATAAACGACTGTGCCTGCTGAAAATCCTGTGTGGACCGAATTGGATGCCATGGATTCCATTGTTCTAAGTACTTGTGATGCTTGTTGTACAATCCAGTTGCATTGCCAGATGCTTTCCACCACGCATTTTCCACTCAAACTACCTGCGTATGCACCTTTGTCTTGGTTGGATCAGGGGTACTGGTGAGATCAGTCTGCTGAGGGTTGATAGGTTCTTTGTTGGGAGTATCATCAGGTGGTGGTGCACCCAGTAGATTGTCTATGAGTAGATCATTAATTGACAGCTTGTAGATGGCGGTTCAGGTGCGCCTACTGTAGTCAAACCATCGTGGCTCAGGGTGATTCCAGCCGGTAGGTGGTAGAATCCCGTTGGGTAATAGCACTTCATTCATCCATATTGGGTGATATTGTTGATAGTGTGCTTCCAGTTGGTTCTCGTTGCAAGATTTCGTGTTGCAGATACAGCATTCCACATGTTTCTGGCGAGTGTTGACCAGATTTGAGAAAAGCTCAGTGTTCTGACAAATCTCGATGATGCTTTAGGGGGTATGGTTTGTTGCTGGATCTGAGCCTCAGGGAGATTGTTTGAAAGTGAGCTAACTCAGGTTAGCATATCACTTTCAAAGCCGCATCACACCCCACCAAATATAGAGGAGGGGTAAAACAAAGTCACCTCACAATCAGTTTTCTTCACAAACTAGCATCAGGTGCTGCTAGGATCAGCCTTATCGGATACTACAACATTGCGGCATTGTGCAGATGATGTCTACGCTTGAGCATCAAGCACCGGATAACATGAGCTTAATACAATGAATAGGTAAGTGTCCCAGCTGGCTGTATACCTGTACAATGATCATCGAGAACTTGATAGGCTGGTAGGATGTTTTCGTCAGTAACGATCCTCAACGGGAAGGTGGATCCTGACGAGACAACGAAGTTTACACAAGGAGCTCAAAAGGAATCAATCACTGTTGCTGCTGGACAAACAGGCCTCATATTGAATGAAGTAGTAGGTCATACTCACACATTGTGAGTGTAAAATGCCTAGTCGTGCGAACCTTTTAACCGGATATAATTCTTGTTGGTTTCCGGGAGATATCGTGTCATATCCCTTCAATGACCTTTACAGTCATGAACCGAACAGAGGTGAACTTCTGTCCAAGATCGTAGTATACGAATTCGAGCATATAACCAAGACAGGCAGAATATGTGTGATTATGATTTCTTTTTCTCAACCGGGTTTCCTGGGATCAAAGGTGCAGTGGAACACCACAGTTCGTGACAAATACGATGGATATATAAGGCCTTCATTCCGCCGAAGGTCACTGCTACAATCAATATTAGCAACTATAGTCCACTTCATTCGAGAAATCACCAATTGAATGGATAATTTTTATACTACCATCTGTTGTTCACATATGATGTCGATGACCGCATCTCCACCGAAGAAAACCAATCTGGCTCCTTCAGGTTGGCCGTTTGGCTCACAACAATGTGCAGAGCGCAATGTGGGAGCATCTGATAATTATGCTGGAAATACACCGAGCAGAGACACTCAATTCGGGCAACCCCCGAATGATTTTCATCCACCTCCGGTGTTTAGTTACCTGCCTTGGCAGGCACCATTTCTAGGTGCTCCCCAGTTCTTTTACACTGCCCCATTCAACATCACACCAGCTTTACACCCAAGCTCTGCTGCAACCCAAGGATATCCGAGGTATAGGCCATGGTGGCAAGGATACAATTTCCCCCCAGGAAGTAATGGTGGACCTCAAATGTTCCCCCCTCAGCAATTCACAGGAAAGGGGCCGTCATCTCCAGCCACACCTCAAGTGCCACCAACACTGCCCGGAAACGGTCCAGTGATCCGGCCGACATCTTTCACCTCTACTCCATACGGAAAAATTCCCGGCACCCCTATGAAACCCCCCAATAGCTTCCCAATGAAACGATTTCAGCCGGCCGCGAAACCGCGCAGGACAGATTTTGAAGGGATTGCGGAATTGCCCCCATTACCAGAGATTGCGTATGACAAATTTGATGCAGATTATCAGGGTGATGATCCTTCGGACTGGTGCGGGGCCGAAAGCAAAGCCCCAATCAGCTTGAAGCAAACTGAATTCTCCTTGAAGCAATTTGCCAAATGGATGGGGCAGCCCAACTTTAGTACCTTCAACAACCTGAAGAATGGATGGGTGGCTGGGTTTGTGGCAAAGGAGCATCGGTCCGTTGTCCCGGGACAGAACCCTTTGAAACAGCTGAGCGATGGACCCCTGCACTGGGTGACAGCGGTTGCAGATTTTTTGGAGACTTTTGAGATCTGGCTGCCAGTGAAAATTTTTGATAATGCCGAATGGATTTGCTGACAGTGAGTGGAGATGTATTTGAAGAAATGTGCAAGTGGGGTTCGGCAGGCGAGGAAGCAGAGAAGGCGAGTCAACAAGCAACCAGCGACGGATTTGGGAGAGCACGTGGGCAACAAAGCGAGAGGTAATGTGCCAGAGTTGCCAAATACCACTTTCAGAGTTGTGATTCATCGAGTGCCAAACGGCAACAATGACCAGACATCTAGCATCCAACTCCAATGTTTGCACACAGATGTGAGGCACTGGGAGGAGGTGATTGATTTCATTGAAAAAGATTGTTGCCCGAAAAAACCATACTGTCTGATTGCAATATACAAATGCAACTTGACGCAAGAAGAATTGGACGAAGAGTATATGGGATTATACTCACTGGGGCAAATGATGAATGACACTCGATATAGTCTGATTTCATACAACAGTTCCCATTCTAATGCATTCAATTTGAAACTGGGACACAATGTGAAACTATTTTTGGTAGAAATGAAGGCAGCGACAGGGAAGGACATTGCGGAGCACGTAATGAGACCGGCCAAGGTAATACCCTCTAGCGTCTCTAGGGTAGGCGATGCTCACTGCTACGTCATATACTTAGACTTTGGAGGGATCCGATGAAATGAACGAGTGGTGGATGAGGAGGCAGGTGGGAAAGAGATTGATAGTTTTAATGTAAGTTCTGATTGAGCGAATAGAATTGATTACATTCCACATAGTATTGGGTCCAAATGCTTGCCAGTGAAATACCTAACATCGCAATGAATTCCAGGAGCGCTGGAGTAAGAGACCCTCTGCCAAGCTTACCTCGGAGCAACTGAAAAAGATCATTGAGGCCGAAAAGAATACTAACCAATGGACAAAAGATGTTCAGGAGCAAGTGGATGGCGACGAGGTCCTTGATCAAGATAATATCATTTCAGCATTGAGCACTGTTCTCAACACAATCAACAACGAATTTGAACATGTGTCTTGATGAGGCAGTCAGGCTGCTGAATGCTGATCTGATTCGCCAATCCACATAGGACCGTGTTCCAGGCCTCAAATATTCAATTCCAGGCCAGCGCGGAACTAAGTATCTGGCGCACCAGGTTTGGGCCATCTGGTTCGTCGTGAGGAGATGGGTTTGGGATGCTGATATGCCAGGAGCACTGGTGGCAGATGAAATGGGTCTTGGAAAGACTTTCACCTCGGTTGCAGTGGCAATGCTTTGCAAATTGGTGACTGAGAAAGTTGTAATGGGGTTGCCACTGACCATATTATGGGTGAATACCCTTGAGGAGTGGGTGATTTTGGCGGACAATGACTTTCCCAGCATTGTAGGTGAAGAACAGGAGTGGTATCCGCTCCAGAGATTGAATTCGGTGCCCCGCTGCCTGTTGGAGATAATGACAACACCACCTCCCGGGCATCCAGCACTTATACCGGCGCATGAACCAATCTTGGTGGTCACAATGGACGCAGTGGCAGAGACCGTTAAGGCTGTCATCGACAACATGACACATGGAACTGATTTCAAACTCCTCAACCTTTTGCTCACAGAAAGTTCAAATCTCATCCAAGAGGACCTGAACACCAGTGTTGACGAGCCGAAAAACCAATGGACTATCGACCTTGTGTCATATGATACCTTAACATCCAGAGCAAAATCATCAAGCAATGGCCAGCTCTCACACTGTTCATGGAATGTTGGGATTTTTGATGAGTCTCATCGGTAAAAGACAAAAAATAGCGTGCCCTGGAGAATTGCTACAAATGCGAGAATTGGATTCAAACTTCAAGTCTCTGCAACGCCAGGATTCCATTCACTCTATGACTGGTGTGATCAGATGATGTGGCTTCTGTTCAGGTGCGCCTGAAGATCCAGAGGACGAGACAGTGATGGAAATGCACAACACCGATGCACTGAATTCCTCTGTGAAGCGGTTGATGCATGTCATCGGCGCTGAAGACAATGACACTCAACAGAATGCGGCACCTCAGATGATACAGATTCCGACGCCCTGGATGATCAGGAGGTGGTCAGAATTGAAACACACAAATAAGAAACCACTTGTTCGGATACAGAAGGAGAATGAACACCTTGTTGATCTAGAATGGACTGAGGATGAGCAAGCGAAACTAGAAACCCTTGTGCAGAGATTCACTTCGCGGGGTGCTTCAGGAGCGTGGAGAGCACATAGATGGCACCTGGTATGTTCCTCGTTGGTATTGCGAGACACCGAGGATTGGGATGAGGTGTCTGGACAATGGTACGATGAATTGGCACTCGATACTTGGGTGGATTCTCTGATCTTCCAATTGCTGAGAGTGACATTTCTGCCAATGCTAGTCAAGGAATAGGCGGAGAATCCCGAACCTGACAATAATGAAGCATCAAATGAGGTGCTCCTGCACTAACCTGAAAGGAATTCGAGCGCCTTGCCTCGTACACCCCCTCCTCAACAGGCGGTGCTATGTTTTCTTCTTCTTGGTCAGGTTCGTCATTTGATGCGGTGACTAACGAAGTTCTTTGCGGATCATTTGGATATATTCTACATGTATCCAGAATTGGGCAATGATGAGCGCACAGACATGCAGCTCAAATTCCAAGATTTGCCAAATCCCTCTGTGTTTGTAACTTCACCCAAAGTGGGTGGGACTGGCCTCAATCTCACAGCAGCAAACCTTGGGGTAATAACTCAGAAGTTGTGTGTATTGAATGAGCAGTGGCAGGCATTTGCACGGGTTGTCTGACTCAGGCAAAACAGAGTTCCACCCACATGGCTATTGAACACTGGACCCAATGGTTATGATAACAGAGCAACTGATCTCCACAAGCTCTGTGGAGTGGCTCAAATGAGAGTCCTGCATGGTCTGATGAGCCGGCCAAACATCATGACAACGATGATACACCGGATTCTGGAGTGTCGGCAGGAGCATATGAAGCAGCTTACGGAGCATGGAGATTGTTTGCCGTCAGATGGTTAGAATGAATGATAATTATCAGGGCAGTGAAATCAATGTACGCTTCTTTAAACATTCAACTAACACAATCTCACCAACCGATGCAAAATAGTCAAATGGTATGGAGAATACGGCGCAATTGAGGAGTCCAGGAGAATTGGTTAGAGTTCGATTACATTTCGTGTTAGTTGATTATAGTGATGAATCTGAGATGATGTCAATGGTAAACAGATATCTGGTAAACTGAATGATAGCCTCATTTGGATGATCCCATATGTGACGAAAAGCAGGTGCGCCAATTTAATGATGGACTAAGTCAAATTCCATGGTGCTGTATATTCTCTTGTGAGATTCTGTCGAAGCTGCAGTCACTGCCCATCTTCATGCTATATTGTCTGTGTGGAATTGTGATACTGATATCTGCGAACGAGATTCGTGTTTTCAGGTGCGCCTGATCATCCAAGTTTCATTCCAATCATTTGTTGCTTGTCTATTTCAGGTGCACCGGATACTAAAGTCACGAAATAATTCAGGATATTCCCTGAATCAACAATGTTGAATAATTTAGTATCGATTAGAGAATCGCTGTCAACTTCTCAACTCTCCTGAGACTGATCCAGTACAGTATATCTCCAATCATCCAGGGATAGAAAGACTGTCTAAGCGATATCAAGTTGATGTATTGTATCCTAAGACACGGCTCGCGTATTCCAGGGTTACCCAAAGAATACAGCTGAGTATTTCCTCGCTCAGGAATGAAGGTCAGGCACACCTCAGTTCTACTCTCCTGTCGAGTGTGATCATCTCAGATTTGACACAGCACGCTTAATCTATTCAAAGGCTAATTTCGACATTGCAGGCACTCATTATTCACGTATGATCGTACTCCAGGCACGCCTCTGAACCGTGTATACCCACTTTGCATCACCTTTGAATCTGTGGCTGCCAGCACACAGAGTGTCATCCTTCAGACACTAAACTTTTACGTGCAGGCGCGGTTCATACTGCTAGGTCCCAGCTTAATATCAGAATCTATGCTCGATCGGTATGTAAAGGCTTCGGCTTAAATGCCATAACTGTCATCCTCCGTGTCAATGTGTCCTTTGGAGGAAGATGTCCACCACACACTTACCTTAGATGCACAGCCCTGGGCGATAAGTAACCACACTTCACTGGATTTTGACTAAGAAGTATGTTCAGACTTTACATTTCTAAGATCCTAAAGTAGTGTCTGTTGTTCGGGCTCCATAATCGAGCTGCAGCTTGTGAGAGTGAACCTCAATTGACAGCTTCTGCTCCGCGATTCTGCAGATAACCAGCAACTCCCTCTCACTTGTCTAACACACATCCTCAAATAGGCTTAAATTCACAACGGTTCTAATGCAGCCTTAACTACATTCCGACTAACATGTATGGTTGGGCCGCCAAAAACCGTATCATAATATAGATCATGTGAACTGACTTCCATCAAGAGAGCTCGAAGACATAGAATTTGGATGCCAGTCTCTGCTCAGCGGCTCCATCGGTCACTGATTGCCAGTCTCTGCTAAGCGGCTCAATCAGTGACCTGCAAGCTCCCGCCCACCACATATCTTGAACGCCTGAAGTTCATGACAAATCTTAAACTGATGATATCTGATTTCCGCCAACATCCAATCCGAAGAGTGCATGATGAACCAATCGTGATGAAAGCTCAAGTCAAGAAAAGGAAGTTTCTGAGAGCACAAGTAATTGTCGAAGTCAGGCGAGCATACAATCCCATCCATTACATGAGATTGAATTGTGTACAAGTACACCGACTCAATGCTCGCTGCACCTCATTTGGCCAGAACTGCATGCTGCTATTTGGTTTTCCACTGTCAGACAAAGCCTCATGATGCAATCATATCGTTCTTATGCACTGCTTTGAATCCCAATATTGATGTTCAGTCAACATTCTAGCATGGGGACTCATAATGAGTTTGTGATGAAATGATGCGGTGTTTACAAGGTATTGTGCGCAACATCTTAATGTGAGTGACGATTTATGACCCATTCGCTAGCAATCTTGGCATTGACGACAACTAGAATCGATTTGATTACCCCTGAATTTTCCTCCTAACTTTACCGTTCTTTCTCTGTGTTGGATCTCTCCTTTGTAAACACAAACCCTCTGTGTTCTCATACACTGACTGCATACATATTGTGATTCAGCTGACTCGGACCGCTGAACATGAAGTTCTGCACACACCATTGCCTAATCGACCACTAACTTTGCTGCAGAATTCTAAAACAACTGAATAAAATGAAATAGGGTGTCCATCTGACTGGTATACCACATTCAGAGATTCATATTCATCCACCATCTGCAACAAACTCTGTTTGAACCAATGTAACTTCAACTGTTGCCCCTCACCAAGGTCCCAACTCTATCCTCCGTCCAAGTCCTTCATGACTAGTCAACAAACCAACAATTCTGTGCCATGCGGTCACCACTCATATGCTCGAACTAGAGGCATAATGAACTACCTTCAGTGGAGTCATATGCAGGGGTGATCATGATCAACCCATTACTCACTATTCCATATGTCTGGTCCTGAGAGTTGGTTAGCCATACAACTATGTTAATGGCTCGAGTTGATCAGGTGCGTCTGGTTCAATTCTAGGTATCGTGGCTTCAACCAACCTCCAATTCTTCCATCAATAGCATCCTTGAAAACGAGTGCTAATATTCGGGAATTGGGGGTATGAAGAATCCAACTAATCCAGTGCACCTGACGCTTCCTAAATCACAACAAAGATCTTGCAGCAACAATATTCTTATGAACCGCTGACATGTCTTCCTGACTGTTTCCAGGCACGCCTCGAATTGCATCCTCCTTGGCCGAGCGGGACACTTGCCAGGCACTCTGCATATTCCATCCTCTTCGAACGCGTGTTTCTTTGTTGCCCTGTTTTCCCGTTCATCCATTGAACTTCCTACAATATTTACCCTCATATACTTCTCTCTATATTCCCAACTTCACTTCATCAATCATGGAACCTACGGCCAGCCAGGTGAGGAATCACTATTCACAGACGAATCAAGATGCACACCTGGAGAGAGCAGTTGCACATGGATTCATGAATACAGCCAATCATCATTGCCGATCAAATGTTTGAACATCCAAACCAGCTTTGGAGTATAGTGTTGGAGATAGCTAATCTCCACGCTACTATTCTGATGAAGTAGGATGATGACGATACCAATCACAAGATCCGCAATGACGTAAGTGAGGACTCTGGAGAGTCCACCTTGTCATCCGATATCAAAGAAGACAATTTGGACAACTGACAGGAAGTTCTACATCTAGACCAGGCGTGCCATGATAAGACCATATGAACAACAAAGGATCCACTGCCAAAGAAACGAAGCCGTGCCGATACTCTCATTGCCCACACTCTACTTCCAAATCTACGACATCCAGTCGGGGCCATAGCACCACCATTGTGCAAACGCCAGAAGTCAGCCATCAACATATCACACGAGTCTGACGTGGCACAGGAACTCCCGCTTCCCAAGGCCGGTGGAGACCACAATGTTCCTCAACCAAAGGCTGGTGCAGATCGTAAAGTTCCTCAACACCAAAAGGCTACTTTCGACGTAGCGAAACAGTTCATGGAGGCAAACGTATTCACAATGAGACCCTGGCCAATCATTTCCACTGAAAACTACTCTATGGTTGAAGAAGCTTGGATACTAGCCATTAAAGCTCAGGATCGTCAGCGGGAATTAGCAGGTGCTCCTGTAGGTGCACCATCTGTGTGACAATGGTGCGGTGGTCCATCTCTTAAAATCAATCTGCAAACCCGAGAAGCTGTAAGTGTATCATTTGATTTCTGCTCCTGTATTGGACTTATGAAGATACTAAACCTCGAAACACTCATAATTAAAACTGATGATTAGTACCATTCGAGGGCGTTTGGCAGATGGAGCTCATCGAACCATTTTCCGCAGTTACAGGTGCGATTTAGAATCACAGACTGAGCTTCGAATTGAAGTTGAGGAGCTCCAGTGTGATGATGCTTATCTCTCGAAGGCCATCGATGATAACAAGTCCTGGTTCACGTGGATGGAAGTGCCTGACCTAATCTATCATCAGTTTTTTTTCACCGCCAATAGCTTGGGACAACAACTGACCATATTGGAGTTCTTTCAACCTCTAACACCGCAGACATTAGCTCTTGTGGCCGCAGCATCTCATTGTGCACTGTCTGAGCATGCCACTGGAAAGAAGGTTACAGTTGTGTTTACTCAAGATGAATATCGAAGTAAATTCTGCCAGGCCTCGGTGTTAGATTGTATTACTGCCGAAGCCACTGCACTCATCA
>Ga0307512_10006935_pt1 | contig 11324 bp, 10 predicted proteins | sample 14_EM_MG_FD_200267 | JGI IMG/M metagenome (GOLD analysis project Ga0307512, IMG submission 200267) | Populus trichocarpa ectomycorrhiza microbial communities from riparian zone in the Pacific Northwest, United States - 14_EM | ecosystem: Host-associated > Plants > Roots > Unclassified | place... | reverse complement strand
CATCTTTATCTTCGATCTTAAGATATACTTAAGCTACTTCTATCTTCAATATCGAACGTTTTATTTTTGAAAAACAAAGAAGGATGTGTGGGATACTTGCTGTTTTGGGTTGTTCTGATGACTCTCAGGCCAAAAGGTTTCGAGTGCTGGAGCTCTCTCGCAGGAAATTCTCTCCCGTTTATCTATCTCTTATATTTTCGCCTTTATTTTTATACAAGCACCCCTAAAGTACATTAATGGTTATTTATTATTTTTCAATGTTTATTCGATAGTACCAGTTCTAGCTAGTTTATAACTGATAAAACACGAAGATACGTTGTTCCTCCGCTCGTGTCTTTCTCAGCGCGATGAGCCTAAAAATGAACCAAAAGGAATTGATGATTATAAATTCCATGGAACGTTTTGCTCTAGTTCTTGTGGTTGAAACTGAAACTGTGTTTTTAGATGCATGTATGGATGTGGGACTAAATTTTAGCATGAAATATTAAAAATGAAAAGGGACCTAAATTGATTAGGATCCATGAATATCTTCTGTTTAATCACGACGAATAAGGACAGGGGGTTAATATTTATTTTGCTTAACTTTATATATAGTGACATGGGACTGTACAAGAGATGGGGCTGGTGGGCGAATTTTTTTTTTTTTTTTAATACAGCAGTTCCGTAAACTGATGTTGTACAATTTTGTTATTGACTGTAACAGATTGAAGCACCGTGGTCCTGATTGGAGTGGGCTCTTTCAGCACGGTGACTTCTACTTGGCTCATCAAAGGCTAGCCATTATTGATCCGGCTTCTGGTGATCAGCCTCTCTTTAATGAAGACCAAGCCATCGTTGTCACGGTTGGCTTTTATTCTAATCCCCTCTAATATAGTTTGGTATATTGTTGTTTTGTAGCTTTTAATTTTTTTAAGGCTCTAGAGTACAGTTTGGCTTTTGTTACAAGAAATTAATTTGGCTGGAAATTTCAATTAAAATTATTTTGAGATTTCTGTAAATTTTGATGAATCATTACTGGTGTTGAAAATAGGTGAACGGAGAAATTTACAATCATGAAGAACTGAGGAAGCGCTTGCCAAATCACAAGTTTCGAACAGGCAGTGACTGTGATGTTATCTCCCATTTGGTTAGTTGTGTTAACAAATTTGATGATTAGATTACATGAATTCCCAGTAAAACTGAATCCAAAGGACTGATATTGATATGTAGAATGGAAGTAGTTGTAGTTCTTGGTTCTAACAAGTAATCATGGTTTTGTGCATGTTTGCTTATAGTACGAGGAATATGGCGAGAATTTTGTGGACATGTTGGATGGAATGTTTTCATTTGTTCTGCTGGATACTCGTGACAACAGTTTCATTGTCGCCCGAGACGCCATTGGGATCACCTCCCTCTACATTGGCTGGGGACTTGATGGTAAAGGATTGTCTGATCCTTTTTTTTCAAGTCTAATTATGTGTAATGGGCTGGATTTGATTTGATGAATTTACTCCGTTCTCTTGATTTTTCAGGGTCTGTGTGGATTTCGTCGGAATTGAAAGGTCTGAATGATGACTGCGAACATTTCAAGTGCTTTCCACCTGGTCATATATACTCGAGCAAATCCGGTGGATTAAGGCGTTGGTATAATCCTCTTTGGTTCTCTGAGGCTATTCCCTCGACCCCATATGACCCACTTGCTCTGAGAAGGGCATTTGAAAAGGTAACATACATGATTGGGCTCGCTGGAAGCTGTTGTGATGGTGGTTCTTAATGTTAAAATTAACCAAACGGAAATTATTAAGGCTGTGCTGCTCATGTGTTAAGGGTGATGTATGCAGGCTGTGATTAAGAGGCTGATGACTGATGTTCCTTTTGGAGTGCTTTTATCCGGGGGACTAGATTCGTCATTGGTTGCTGCTGTGACTGCCCGGCATTTGGCAGGTACACAGGCTGCCAGACAATGGGGGGCACATCTCCATTCCTTCTGTGTAGGCCTAGAGGTGAGAGTAAATTCTTGTCGTAAGAAATGCAGTAATAGGATTTTCATTCAGTCCTTGATTTTGTGACTCGTGTGCTGAGCAGAATTCTCCAGATCTGAAGGCTGCTAGAGAAGTTGCAGATTATTTGGGCACCATCCACCATGAATTTCACTTCACAGTTCAGGTATAAAACACAAGCAAGGTTTTTTTTAGCTCAAATCCGTGCTAACATTCTACGACTACCCAAAGGTGTAAACTGACTTTTTCGGGTTGTGACAGGATGGTATTGATGCCATTGAAGATGTCATATACCATGTTGAAACATATGATGTTACAACCATCAGAGCAAGTACCCCTATGTTCCTTTTGGCTCGTAAGATCAAGGCGCTAGGAGTGAAGATGGTTATTTCCGGTGAAGGTTCTGATGAGATTTTTGGTGGGTATTTGTACTTTCACAAGGCACCTAATAAGGAAGAGCTCCACGGCGAAACATGTCGCAAGGTAAACTATAAGCATATTCCACTCTTCTCTGTTGGAACATGGAGAAATAACAACGAAGAGTTCTGATCTATTCTGTTGTATGTATTTAGATAAAAGCCCTTCATCAATATGACTGCTTGAGAGCTAACAAAGCAACATCTGCTTGGGGTCTAGAAGCCCGCGTCCCCTTCTTGGACAAGGATTTTATTAATGTTGCAATGGCTATTGATCCTGAATGGAAGATGGTATAAAACCTTAATTTAATTTTATTAAGATGAAGTGTAAATTATTAACGTTCAAGATTTTCAAACTTTTTTATTGGTCTTCTCTGTGCTTGTCCATCTATTTCAGATCAAACCTGGACGTATCGAGAAATGGGTTCTTAGGAAAGCCTTTGACGACGAGGAGCATCCTTATCTGCCAAAGGTCCATATACTAATTGTCTTCCTATCCCTCCACAAGCACGTTAATTCATTTAAATTAACATGTCCAATTTGATTTTCTGCAGCATATTCTGTACAGGCAGAAAGAGCAATTTAGTGATGGCGTTGGCTACAGTTGGATTGATGGTCTCAAAGCTCATGCTGAATTACATGTACCTATTTGAGTTTAACCTTTTGTTTTGCATCCTTTTGTCGCATTTGTATTGTATATCTATATGGAAGCTCATGCTGCTGAATTAATATTTTCAGGTGCACGACAAGATGATGCAAAATGCTGAGCACATCTTTCCACATAATACCCCTACCACCAAAGAGGCCTATTACTACAGAATGATTTTTGAGAGGTTCTTCCCACAGGTAATCCAATGAAACCTCCCATAGTCCATTCCAGTGAAGGACGAGTTAAGCAAATGGATTCAATACTAATCTGATTACCACGTTACTCTTTGTTCGCAGAACTCAGCGAGGCTGACTGTTCCTGGAGGAGCCAGTGTAGCATGCAGCACAGCTAAAGCTGTTGAATGGGATGCTTCCTGGTCCAACAATCTCGATCCTTCTGGCCGTGCTGCATTGGGTGTGCATCTTTCTGCTTATGAACAGCAGGCAGCTCTTGCCAGTGCTGGAGTGGTGCCACCGGAGATTATTGACAATCTTCCTCGAATGATGAAAGTTGGTGCTCCAGGAGTTGCAATCCAAAGTTAGCTTCTGCTGGAGGACCGAAGTACATGCCTTGTACATGTATAAATCATATAGATCATGTGTAGAAGTTACGAATAATAATCTCTGCTCGTTTGTAGTAGTGTTGGCACCTTGTTGTTTCTGTACAAGGCAATTCAAGTGTGCAATCGATGTTCTGTAGCTGTTTAAAGTTGTAATGCAACCTTTCCTCTGGTTTCCTTACTTCATAGACGAATCCTTTGTTTTTATTATTTTCTCAATTTCTTAGCTGTAGTGTAAAACGTTCGACACCCAATTTTAACCATGGGAACCGAGGGACAACGGATTGTCCACGCTAGTAGAGCCAAGTTATATACCATTTTGCAGGCACCATATACTCGAACAGAGAATTTGAGACGCAATGCAGGATTTTTCTTGGGAGGAACACTAAACTATGAATTAAGTTGCTAATCTGGACAGTCAAGAGGTGATCCTCTAACAAGTTGGGAAAAATGATGACCGAAGGAAAACAATGGGTCAACACAAACTTGGCAAGTTATGCAGAAATTAGCCCAGCTCGTCACTTAAACCAGGCAGCTGCCCTATATTTGACCCAGTCTGGCTCAGGTTCGATATGAAGACAATATGCCTAACAGAGGTATTAAACTAATAGTCCAGTCCAGTCCCATGGCAACATTATACTCGAACATCAATCGATTTCTGAACAAGGACTCCAATTCCAGCATGAGCTGGGCTAACTCACCATACTTTCACCGAGACTAGATAAAAAGATAAAAAAAAACTTAATTCAATTTGAATTAACACGATAAATTTATAATTCAAATAATAAAAATTAATTTAACTTGAGTTAACTTATCAAACTTTTATTTTAAATTACAAGATCGAGATAACTTAATAAAAAATAAAACAAAAAAAATTACAAAGCCTATTTTTTTAAAAGAAAAAACAATATCAAATGATGAAATTTACAAAAAAAATAAATAAAAAAATAATATCAATCGGTATTAACTTTTCATAACCTGGGGTATTAGACTAAGAAAATAAATAAACCTATAAGTTTTAATATTTTATTTTTTAAATATATTTTAATTATTTTACTGTTATTTTAAAATACAAAAAGACTTATTTATTACCGACAAATTTACAAATAACTAAATTAACTTGTAAAAAGAACTCCTTGCCTATCCAGCTTAATAATTTTTTGTGGAATACTATTCCAATAAACAATGATTTTCCAGTTACTCTTAGGTTTTATTAATATTATCTCCATAAATCTTATAATTTATTCACTGCTAATGCAAAGATACTAAGATAATCAATCACTTGCGAGAGAGTTGTCGCCTAAACCACCTGAACCAATGCTTTTCATTCAATCACAGGTTCTGCAATTCAGAACCCATGATCTCTATCACATACACCTTTTCACTTCATGCCAAAGCCCGAAATCTAATCCAAGTCCTTCAACCATCCAAAAAGAGAAAGGTGTTGATCGTCTGGACTAAGGGCTCTTAATCTCAACCTAGCTTTTGAAGCTTAACTATCGCACTCATAAACACAACACTAAGAGAGAGAGAGAGGAATATAAATCAACTGAACAAATCAGCCAAGCGCGCTCCACGTTACTTAACAAAGAAATAAGTTATCTTATTTCTCGTGGCGAACAATATCATTAATTTACAAGGCCGCCTAACTGGAACATATATATTCTACAGCTTGATCTTGGTCTAAAGATCAATACAACAATAGAAGACAGAGGGTTGCAAATCATGCAGCTCTCCTAATACGTATACCATTTGAATTAGTAGTTAACAAATCATAATAAACCAGACTTAAAAGAACAGGGCAGTGTAGAGCAATTGATTCCAGGTATCAGGCAGTCCAGGAAGGCACCAATGACTACAATCTGCAGATCGATCAGGATTGGCCCTCTGCTGGGGGCTCAAGTTGCCACTGTAAATTGAAGGATGCCCATCTTTTCTTAACTCTGAGAGCATTGTGATGTCCAACAAATATGCAGGATTTTGCATGCCCCTGATCACAGTATCCACAACCCTCATTTGATCAGGGTATTCTCCGGGGTATGTTGATCCACTCACAGGTGCAGTCTCTCCATAGCAATTTTTCGTTGTTGCTGTAGTCGTGCCCGCGCTCCATTCACTTGGACTGCCGCATATCAAAATCAAAATGTTTACCATTATGTCCAGCTTACTAGAGCAATGCTCAACTGTTTTGAAGCTAAATTCATGCATGATCCTATTGAACAAGGAGCGATGCTAGTGCCACTGGACAGCACGTGAAGAGGATGAATTTTCTTACCACCGACAAAAGATCGGTGTTCATTCTCAGGTTTGTATGAGAACAGGATAACATGTGATAACTGTTGAAGTATGTCGGTAGTTTTGGCTTCACTTGAGGTAAGTAAATGGTCCCTTTCTACGTTTTTCCACTTGCCATACCATGTGGTCCTTTTGGCATTTTTTTTTTAAAAGACCAACAATTATACTCATTTTATCTAAAAAAAAGGAATAGCTAACGAAAATTGAACCCCAAATCTTGAAAAAGAAGGAAATCAGCTGGAAAGAAACCTCTGATCTCATACATTAAATAGTCTTATGTATAATTAATTAGTTCCCCATGATCCTTCTCCCTGACATTGTTTCATAGTCATTCTAGTCTCTATCCCACCACTGACTTGATTCAAAAATTTTCATGTTGAGTTCGAGCTGTTTGAGACTGTAATTAAAGTTGTTTTTTAAAATGTTTTTTTTTTATTTAAAAACATAAAAATAATATTTTTTTAATATATATATATTAAAATGATGTAAAAATACTAACTTAAAATAAAAAATATTTTTAAAATACGAACTGTACATTGCTGAGAGTTTAATATCCGCACTGGACTGGATTGCAACGTAGCTGTTGCTACTGCAACTAATTTTATTTCTCTACTCAATTTTTTTTGGCAGGTCCTTTCGTAGCCTTACTCGATTGTATCAACTCGCGACATTCATTTTAATTGCTTTAAATGACCATGTTGGGGAACCTCCTATCAATGGCAACTTGCAGGATGCTCTTTTCCTTTACTCTATTCAACTTTGGACCAACCTGAAGTCGAGCTGGACCCATCATGCTCCTACTAGCTCAGACTGGACCGAACTTTTAGTGCTTCGAGCCATAAGACTAACAACCCCAAACAGACAATAATGGGGAATAGATTGGCTGGCACCAAACTCAAATTATATGAGAGAGAGAGGGAGAGGGACTTACTTGTAATGCGTCGGAGAGATGGACTGGAAAAAGACTCTGGTTCGAGTTGTGTCAATATTGGCGTCCACCCACTTAGACCATGTTCCCAGCCCTCTTTCCAAAGCAACCAAACGATCCATATCTTGGTAATATGTGCCTCCTGACTCCATGTAATCCCATCTGTCGATTTTCAAATCACCCCAGCACGAGTTCGATTAAATAAATCGAATTAGTTCTCCCTCGATTCTGCTAGAAACAGGACAAGTGCAATTCTACTGCTTACCCTTGGAGAGAACCTTTGTGACTCCACCAGTGACCGGTGTTAAACATCAGCACATCGGCGTTTCTCCAGGCGTTGGCATTTCCCGAAATCTCCTCTAGCCTCAGTACTCTCTTCCCTTGCACCACATCTATGTCTACCAAATATGGAGCTTTGTAAAATGAAATAGTCACATCGTACTCCTGCACAGCACAGAACCCAGAATAGGAAACTGATCCCAGTTTTTTCCGCGTTTTTTAAAAAACTTGATTTTTCTTAAATTATTTTTTAATATTTTTAAATTATTTTGATTAAAAATAAATTTTAAAAAATAAAAAAATAACCTCTAAATAATAAATATTTAATATCCAAGTCTCATTTCTTTTGGAGGTCATGATAGACCTAGCGTATGCATTGCAGCTGGAATCAACAGTGCTAAAGCACACCAACATGGTTTGGGGTCCCTCAAAAATATGATCACGACTTTTCATGCTGGTTAAATCAGTGTAATTGTAGCCGTCCGATTTTGATTAAATCTCAATCATTACCCCGTGTTAGACATTACTAAATGCATGACAACCATGCCCATTTATATTTTTTTGTGGCACAATATTTTTGAAAATTAATTTTTTTATTTTAAATTAAATTATTTTAAATTATTTTGAATTATTAATTTTAATATATTACCAAACAAAAAAATATATATTTCAAAAAACAACCAATATTACCTTAATAAACACTATCCAAGTTCATAAAAATAAAAATAAAACCACTGCTTTCATAATTTTTCTTGTGCCTCTATTGGTTGGCTTAGGATGGTGAAAAGATTCCAGCAAATACAACATTTTTCCGTGTTCAAATTGCTGCCTTGGAGGCCACAAATAACGGCAAGCATTGAAATCATATGAATACGTATTTCAAGTCCAGTGCCGGTGGTGGCTATTTGAAAGTTGAAACAGGGGAACTTACCGAGAACTTGAAGATGGAAAAGGGATCTCCTCTGCTCATTTGTGTAGAAGTTCGAGGCACCGACGATGAAACCAAGCAAATCAAGGACTCCCATTGATTCCGTCCTAGCGAGTCCCCCACAAACATTATACTTTTCCCTCTCATTTTTAGCAAGAATTCAAGCCCATTGAATCTATACCACCAAAAAATCAAACATAAGTCCACAATTGCTTTCACAACACTAAAAAAGTAGAGCGGAAAAAAGAAAAAAAGAATCAAGCATCAGCTGATGATGTCTGTTACCTTGGGAGCTCACAATTGAGCGGTTGCCATCTATACTTGAGATATTCAGAGTCAGGCCTACCATACATTTGGCAATTGAATTCAGCGTCAATAATGGTTGGGCAATTAGAAGATTGGTACAATGGGTATGATTCATCACGAACCCAAGAGCCAGCAAACAATGCACAGGTACTTTGATTAGTGTGCAGCATTGGCCTTCTATGGTGGTAGTTGTTATGGTGGTTTCTCATGCTCATTATCAAAGCTGAAGTTGCAATCTTGGTTTGAAGCAAAACCAAGAAAAAAACTGCAAAACATGATGCTAATAGATTGCAAGAGGACTGGAAACAAGCAAGGGACATTTTTAGAGGGAGGAAGGGTGAGAGAAAAGTTGAAGGAAGGAGTACTGAAAAGCTATAATGGAAGCAAAGAGTGATTAAAATAATAATAATAAAAAAGTAGGAGATAGGACTTAGGAGGATTGTGTTTCGTCGTGTGCATGTGAAGGTAGCTGAGACGGGTTCACTTAGTTAAATAATGGATTGTTGAAGGTTTTGATTTGGACTTTTGAACAGAGTTCTTTAATTCTATCTGGGCCAATTGGTTCATCTGCAAGTAAGTTTTTTTTTTGCCCACAAATCAAGGGGTGTTCTTGGATCCACTCGTATTCAAGTGAAACTCTAGATATTGACTGCGAACACTTTCCATAAAAAGTGGAAAGAAGCAGTGAGAAAATATTATAAAGCAAAAAAGTAGAGAAAAATGCATGAGATGCACTAGGTCCTCTCTCTGTAGATGAAGATTGAAGAGGAGGCCAGTTAGAAATGGGGCCAAAAGGGTGTGGAACCATTGTGCTGTCTTTTTTCCAATGCTTTATGTTATTTAAGATAGACAGAAAGTGGGTGAGGTCATCTCCACTTGGTGTGTTGTCTGTATTGTAAAATCCTGGAGGCGCCTCAAAGATTGAGATCCTACACCCATCTTCGATAGAAAAGAGAAGAATACTGGCTATCATATATTAAGAACAGAGATTTTCCTTCCGAGCAAAGAATCAATCCTCTGAAAGTAAAATGCTCTTTGCTATCCATCGTGCACACACACAATAGCACCATTCTGTTTGCTTCGACTCCTCTTTTTGGATACCTGTGGTGCCTCATCAACAGCGGTTTCATATCATTTTTTATCACAATAAAAACCCAATTGCATAAGTCTGAGCTTTATACAAACGTTTGTGGCTTCCACTCGCTCCGTTGCGCCATTGGGATCACCTTCACTCAGCAATAATCTTAAATAATAAAGCGGAAGGAGAGAACCATATCAAAACAATTTAAAAATATTAAAAATATATTAATTTGAAGTAAATAAAAAATAAAAATATTTTAACTTTTTTAAAAAATATTTTTGAAACATAAAAATAAACAGACAATTAGATAATCAAAGACGGTCCGCGCTAGACCTCACACAGAAAATTCTCAAAGTAAAAAAAAAGATGCTAAAACCACGTTAATGGTCCTAAACAAGGATAAAGGGTGTTTGGAGGTGTTTTAATAATTGTTTTTTTAAAATAATTTATATTTTAAAATATATTAAAATAATATATATTTTTTATTATTTTTTAAAAATTACTTTTTGATAACAATATATTAATTAAAACGATTCAAAAATATAAAAAAATTAAGTAAAAAAATTCAATTTTTATGAAACGCAATTTGAGTCATATTATCAAATAACACCTAAACAAATTTGAGACTCGAGTTATTGACTCAACTAAGTTTAATAAACTCGATTGATTTAAATGATATGAATAAAAAAACACAACGACAATAAATATACCGGCATAAAAAAATTAACAACGTAAAAAAGATTAAAAATAAATCTAACCAGAGCCCTTCCAGATTAGTATGTCAAATGTGCAACTGGGTTGTAATACCGGGTGACATCGTCAAATGCAAGCTGAATAAAACTGTGAAGTTCATTTATCAAACAATCAATGCTAAAAGGAGAGATTGAAAAAATAATAATTTAAAAAGCAATGAAAAAAAATCAGTCAAACCGGATTAATGTGTTAACTTTGCGATCATGAGCATTAGATTAAGATAACCCTTTGGAAAGGAAAGTGAGGAAAAAAAAACACAAAGACCAATTCTCAATCAATCAAATGCTGAAGGATGAAATTGAAATTTTTTATTATTTTTTTAAAATCAAACCTTGAAGGATCCTATTTAATAACAAAACAAAAATTAAATGATAACGTGAGAACCTCATATAAAGAGAAATGAAAAAAATTCAATGGTCAATCTTGAACTGATGAAAAAAAATATAAAAAAAGGTTAAAAAAAACAGACCTAAGCCCGCTCAAATTAAAATGCAAAATCTATGACTTAGTCATTATATTAGGGTAATCCTGTTAAAAACAATGTGAATAAAATCATAAAACTCAATTATTAAATAACCTAATGTTATATGATAAAATTGATTTAAAAAAAAAAGCATTGAAAAAAAAAATTCATATCAACCCGAGTTAACTTGTTAACCCTATGACCATGGACACTAGATTGAGATAACTCGATAGAAAAAAATAAAAAAGAAAAGTATGAAGACCAATTTTTAATAAACCAAATGTTGAAGGAAGAGCTTGAGTTTTTTTTTAAAAAAACAAACTAAAAAAAAAAAGTCCACTCATGTTAACTTTTAAAATTCATGACCCTATCATGAGCCTATGACTAAACCTACAGAAGACAAGCCTTATAAAATAGCAAAGCGATATTTTCATCCAACAAAATATTGAGGGATAAAATAAAAAAAAATATCTAAAACAAAAGAAATAATAATAAAAAGAATAGGGACCAAAGTTTATATAAAAACAACTTGAAATTAAATATTGAGGAATGAAATTAAATATTGAGGGATGAAATTAAAAATAAAATTCAATTGAAAAAAAGGATAAAAAATCAAACAACAATAAAAAAACAAGGATTAAAATTGATATGAAAATTAAATGAAACCAAATGAGAGGAGATGAAATTG
>Ga0307512_10006934_pt1 | contig 11325 bp, 10 predicted proteins | sample 14_EM_MG_FD_200267 | JGI IMG/M metagenome (GOLD analysis project Ga0307512, IMG submission 200267) | Populus trichocarpa ectomycorrhiza microbial communities from riparian zone in the Pacific Northwest, United States - 14_EM | ecosystem: Host-associated > Plants > Roots > Unclassified | place... | reverse complement strand
CCGATCGGTTCCTACGACAACTACAAGGAAGCCCAGCGGGCTGTTGACCACCTGGCGGACAACGAGTTCCCGGTTCAGGACGTCACGATCGTCGGCGTGGAGCCGATGCTCGTCGAGCGGGTCTCGGCTCGCCTGACGTGGGGACGCGTTCTGACGTCGGGTGCGGCGTCCGGCGCGTGGTTCGGTCTGTTCGTCGGACTGCTGCTCAGCCTGTTCTCGGCCACGGGCGGCTTCGTGCCGATCCTGATCGGCATGGTGTCCGGCATCGTGTTCGGGCTGTTGTTCTCCGCCGTGCAGTACGGCGCGACCCGGGGGCAGCGGGACTTCGTGTCCCACAGCCAGCTGGTCGCCCGGCGCTACGACGTGCTCTGCAAGCCGCGCAACGCCGAGCTCGGCCGGACTCTTCTGACGGGCCTCAACCCATCCTTCAGCTGAGCGACTCCAACACCGTCGCGTTGGCCTGGCCGCCCGCCTCGCACATGGTCTGCAGACCGTAGCGGGCGCCGCGGTCGGCCATCGCGTTGACCAGTGTGCCCACCAGCCTGGTGCCACTCGCGCCCAGCGGGTGGCCCAGCGCTATGGCGCCGCCATTGACGTTCACCTTCTCCAGCGAAGCGCCAGTCTCCTGCTGCCACGCCAGCACCACGCTCGCGAACGCCTCGTTCACCTCGAACAGGTCGATGTCCGCCAGCGTCAGACCCGCCCGGCGCAACACTTTCTCGGTCGCCGGGATGACTCCGGTCAGCATCAGCAGCGGATCCGAGCCCGTCACGGCGAAACTGTGCAGCCGCGCCCTGGGCGTGAGGCCCAGACGACGAGCCGTCTCGCTCGACGTGATCATCACCGCCGACGCGCCATCGTTGATGGGGCTGGAGTTCCCCGCCGTCACCGACCAGGAGATCTGCGGAAACCGGGCAGCCATGGCGGAGTCGACGAACGCCGGCCGAAGGCCGGCCAGGATCTCCACCGTCGTGCCAGGACGGACCGACTCGTCGACAGCGTCCGTCACCAGCTCGCGAGCGAACCGCCCGTCGGCGTGTGCCGCGGCGGCCTTCTGGTGGGACGACGCCGCGAACTCGTCCATGGCCGTGCGGCTGATCCCCCACTTCGCGGCGATCAGCTCCGCGCTGATGCCCTGCGGCACCAGGCCGTCCGGGTACCGCGCAGCCACGCCAGGCCCGAACGGGTCGGCGCCGGCTGGGACATTCGACCACATCGGCACGCGACTCATCGACTCGACGCCGCACGCGATGACCAGGTCGTACGCGCCGGAAACAACGCCCTGCGCGGCGAAGTGCGCGGCCTGCTGGCTGCTGCCGCACTGCCGGTCGACGGTCGTCGCGGGCACGGACTCGGGCAGTCCGGCCGACAACATCGCCCAGCGGGTGGTGTTCATGGCCTGCTCACCAACCTGGTCGACGGCGCCGCCGATCACGTCGTCGATGGCCGCCGGATCCACGCCCGTGCGCTCGACAAGAGCACGCAGCACGCCCGCCAACAGCTCGACCGGGTGCGTGTCATGAAGCGCACCGCCGACCTTGCCCTTGCCGATCGGCGTACGGACCGCATCGACAATGACCGCGTCCCGCATGACTGACCTCCTCAGTTGGATTACCAAACCCTCTCATACGGTTAGTTGGATTTCCAGACCGAGTATCGTGACGGGCATGACAGGCCGGGACTGCTCCATCGCCAACGCACTGGCCGTGGTCGGCGAACGATGGAGCCTGCTGATCCTCCGGGAAGCACTGCTCGGCGAGCGCCGCTTCGACCGGTTCGCCCGCAACACGGGCGCCAGCAGGGACATCCTGGCCACCCGCCTGAAAACACTGGTGGCAGCGGGCGTCCTGCGCACAGAGCAGTACTCGGACCGCCCACCCCGCCACGAGTACGTCCTCACCGAGTCCGGCCGAGCACTGCGCCCGGTACTGCTGGCGTTGATGGAGTGGGGCGACCGCTACGCCACCGAGGGCGACGCCCCGACGGCATACGAACACGACTGCGGCGCGGTCTTCCACCCGGCCGTGGTGTGCGGGGAATGTGGCGGCACGGCGGAGGACAACACGTTGCGCGTGCTACGCCTCGGCCAGGTCCCCTAGTGGCAGCACCCGGGTTCTTCCACTGACGGGACCTGCGCGACCACGCGCGACGCCACCAGCTGCGCGTACACCGACAACGCGATCTCCGCGGGCGTACGCGCGCCGATGTCGAGACCGGCCGGCGTGTGCACACGCGTCCGCTGCTCGGGTGTCACGTCCAGCGACTCCACCACAGCGGCACCTCGCCGCCTGCTCGCGACCAGCCCGACATAGGGCACGCCGGCCCGCAAAGCCTTCTCCAGCAACGGTTCCTCATCATGCCCATGCGACGCGACCACCAACGCGGCCAGATCGTCGGGCAACGGATCCGAGACCTCCCGCACATCATGCCCACTGGCCCGCCCGACATCCACCAACGCGCGCGCGATCGGCCCGTCGCCGTGCACGTGGACCAACCGGGGCGGGAACATCGCCTCCAGGAAGATCTCCAGGGTGCCACCGGACAGACACGGATTGCCGACCGTCACCAGGCCCTCCGTGACAGTCTCCGACGGCTCGGTCGGCGTGATGCGCAGCAGCGTCGACTCGCCGGTCCGCAACAGCCGCAAACCCTGCAGCCGCACCGTGGACTCCGCGCACGAGCCGCCGACGAAGCCCTCCATCGTGCCGTCCGGCAGCACGAGCGCGCGGTCGCCAGGTTTCGCCGACGTCGGCCGCTCCGCGCGGACGACCGTGGCCAGCACGAACGGCGTCCGGCCGGACGCCAACGCGTCCACCCTCGTCAGCACAGACATGAGCTACCTCCCGAACGAACCAACTACTCGATGGCCAGGTCGGCCCGCACCGGCCTGCCCTGGATCGCGCGCCACACCGCGGCCGGCGTGAGCGGCATGTCCGCGTGCCGCACCCCGAAGGGCCGCAACGCGTCCATCACGGCGTTCACCACCGCCGCCGGCGAGCCGACCGTCGCGCACTCGCCGACTCCCTTGGCGCCCAAGGGATGGTGCGGCGACGGCGTGACCGTCTCGGCCAGCTCCCACGACGGGCAGTCCACCGCCGTCGGCACCAGGTAGTCCATGAAGGACCCACCGAGATGGTTGCCGTCGGTGTCGAACGCCATCAGCTCCATCAACGCCACGCCGATCCCGTCTGCGAGGCCACCGTGGATCTGACCCTCCACAATGGTCGGGTTGATCCGCACCCCGCAGTCGTCGACGGCGATGAAGCGGCGGACCGACACCTGACCGGTGCCCGGATCCACCTCGACCACGCACACATAGGCGCCGAACGGAAAAGTCAGGTTCGGCGGGTTGTACACACAGGACCCGTCGAGGTGACCGTCGAGCCCGTCCGGCAGGTCCACGTCACCGTGCGCGGCGAGCGCGATCTCCGTCAGCGACGCCCCCGACACCGGGTCGCCCCGCACCGCCCACCGGCCGGGCGTCCACTCGAGGTCGTCCGGGTCGACCTCCAGCAGCGCCGAGGCGATCAGCCGCGCCTTGTCGCGAACCCGTTTCGCGGCAACGGAAGTGGCCGCGCCCGACACCGGCGTCGACCGCGACCCGTACGTGCCGAGGCCGAACGGGGTCTGGTCGGTGTCGCCGTGCACTACGTCCACGTCGTCCGGGTCGATGCCCAGCTCGTGCGCGACGATCTGCGCGAACGTCGTCTCGTGCCCCTGTCCCTGTGACTGCACGGAGATCCGCAGCACCGCCTTGCCGGTCGGGTGGATGCGCAGCTCCGCGCCGTCGGCCATGCCGAACCCGAGGATGTCCATGTGCTTGCGCGGCCCGGCGCCGACCGCCTCGGTGAAGAAGCTGATCCCGATGCCCAGGTACTCGCCGAGCGCCCGGCGTCGCTCCTGCTCGACCCGCAGTTCCTTGTACCCCACGGTGTCCAGCGCGAGCCGCAACGCCGCCGGGTAGTCGCCGGAGTCGTACTCCCATCCGGTCGCACACACGTACGGGAACTGTTCCGGCCGCAGCAGGTTCCTGAAGCGCAGCTCGGCCGGGTCCTCGTCGAGCTCCAACGCCAGCAGGTCGACCAGCCGCTCGATCAGGTACGCCGCCTCGGCGATGCGGAACGAGCACGCGTACGCCACCCCGCCCGGCGCCTTGTTCGTGTACACGCCGGTCACCGCGCAGTGCGCCGCGCGCAGGTCGTACGAGCCGGTGACGACGTGGAAGAAACCGGCCGGGTACTTCGTGGGCTGCGCGGTCCCGTTGAACGCGCCGTGATCGGCGAGCACCCGCACCCGCAGCGCGAGCATCCGTCCGTCCGAAGTGGACGCGAGTTCGCCGCGCATGTGGTAGTCCCGCGCGAACGCGGTCGACATCAGGTTCTCCGACCGGTCCTCCGACCACTTCACCGGCACGCCGGTGACCATCGAGCCGACGACCGCGCACACGTACGCCGGGTAGATCGGCACCTTGTTGCCGAACCCGCCGCCGACGTCCGGGGAGATGACCCGGATCTTGTGCTCGGCGATGCCCGTCATGAGCGCGAGCAGTGTCCGGTGGGCGTGCGGCGCCTGGCTCGTCGCCCACACGGTCAGCTTGCCGCTCACCACGTCGTGGTCGGCGATGATGCCGCAGGTCTCCAGCGGCGCCGGATGCACGCGCGGGTACAGCATGTCCTGCGCCACCACCACCTCCGCCGACGCGAAGACCTGGTCGGTCGCGTCAGCGTCGCCGGCCTCCCAGTCGAAGATGTGGTTGTCGCGCCTGCCTTCCTGGTCGTCGCGGATGACCGGCGCGCCGGCGTCCAGCGCGGTACGCGCGTCGACGACGGGGTCGAGCGGCTCGTACTCGACGTCGATCAACGCGAGCGCGTCCCGCGCCGAGTACCGGTCCTCGGCGACGACGAACGCGACTTCCTGCCCCTGGAACCGAACCTTGTCGGTGGCCAGCACGGCCTGCCGGTCCTGGGACAGCGTCGGCATCCACGCGAGCCCGCGAGCCTCGAGGTCCTTGCCGGTCAGCACGGCCCGCACCTTCGGGTGCGCCTCGGCGGCCGAGGTGTCGATCGAGAGGACCCGCGCGTGCGCGAACGGGCTGCGCAGCACGGCCGAGTGCAGCATGCCGGGCAGCCGCACGTCGTCCACGAAGGTTCCCCGCCCGCGAACGAACCGGGCGTCCTCCTTGCGCGGCATACGACCGAACCCGTTCACAGGGCCTCCTTCTCGGCGGCCCAGCGAATCGAGCGGACGATGTTCTCGTAGCCGGTGCACCGGCACAGCTGACCGGACAACGCCTCCCGAATGTCCTCTTCGGACGGATCGGGATCGTTGTCGAGCAGCCAGCGCGCGGTCATCATCATGCCCGGCGTGCAGAACCCGCACTGCAAACCGTGACAGGCGACGAAACCCTCCTGCACGGGATCCAGCTCGGGCCCGTGCGCGAGGCCCTCGACCGTGCGCACGTCATGCCCGTCGGCCATGACCGCGAGCACGGTGCAGGACTTGACCGGCACATCGTCGAGATGGACCACGCACACCCCGCAGTTGGAGGTGTCGCAGCCCCAGTGAGTACCGGTCAGCTCGAGATCGTCGCGCAGGAAGTGCACGAGCAGCATACGTGGCTCGACATCTCTCACGTACTCCTTTCCGTTGACAGTGACCATGATCTGCATCAGACCGGTCCCATCGCCCGGCGCAGCGCACGGGTGACGAGCTCACCGGCGAGGTGGCGTTTGTAGTCGACGGGGCCGCGCTGGTCCGCGACGGGACGGCAGTGCCGGGCGGCGATCCGCCCGGCCTCGACGAACCGCTCCTCGGTCGGTGGCCCGCCGGTCAGGAAGTCCTCCGCCTCCTCGGCGACGAACCGCGGCGCACCCAGTGCGGTCAACCCGATCCCGGCCTCGGTGACCACACCGTCGGCGGTGCTCAGCACCGCGCCGGCCGCCCCGACCGCCCAGTCGCCCGCACGCCGGTCGACCTTCACATAGGCACTGACCGACGGCCGCAGCGGCACCCGGATCTCGGCCAGCAGCTCACCAGACGCCACGACTGTCTCATAGGGACTGACGAAGAAGTCCCGCGCCGCGACCGTGCGCGCTCCGGACGGCCCGTGAATCACCACCATGGCCCGCAACGCCGCGAAAACCGCCGACAGGTCCTCGGAAGGATCCGCCTGGCACAGCGATCCGCCGACCGTGCCGCGGTTGCGCACGATCGGGTCGGCGATGACGCGTTCGGCGTCGTGCAGGATCGGGAAGTGCCTGCCGGCCTCGGCCGACGCCAGCAGGTCCGCGTGCCGGGTCATCGCGCCGACCACCAGCTCGCCGCCCTCGACGCGGACGCCGGCCAGCTCGGCGAGGTCGTTGATGTCCACCAGCGCCTCGGGGTGCGCGAGCCGCAGCTTCATCATGGGCAGCAGGCTGTGGCCGCCCGCCACGACCATGGACTCCGGTCCGTACTCGGCCAGCAGCATGAGCGCGTGCTCCACGCTCGTCGCCTTGCGGTACTGGAACGCGGCAGGTACCTGCATCGACCCTCCTTGGACTGCATGTTTCGGTCTGCGCCATCCGGGGGCAATCGGGGGATAAGTATTCCCTTAAGGGTGACCGGGACCACAATATGCGGCATGACGCTCACGCAGCTGAGCACGTTCGTGCTGGTCGCCAGGCTGGGTTCGGTGAAGGCGGCGGCCACGGCGCTCGGGGTCAGCGAACCCGCGGTGTCGCAAGCGCTTGCGGCCCTCCGGCAGCAGATGGGCGACCAGCTCGTCACCCGCACCGGCGCGAGCATGCGGCTCACGCCGGCGGGCACGCGGCTGCTGCCGATCGCGTCGCAGATGGTGTCGTTGGGCGCGGACGCCGAGGCCGCGGTCCGCGCCGGCAAGGGCGCGCCGGGCCAGCTGCGGGTGGTCGCGGCGGGCGCGGTGATGGAGTTCGTGGCGTCGCCGCTGGTGGCCGCGTTCGCCGAGGGCTCGGGTCAGCGCATCGACACGTCCGTCGGCATGGCCGCCGCGGACGAGATGCCGGTGTTGCTGACCAACCGCTTCGCCGACGTCGCGCTGGGCCCGAACCTCACACCGCGGCCGGACGACGAGTTGGTCAGCGAACCGGTGTTCCGCACGCATCTGGTCGTCGTGGCCGGTTCGGCGCGGCTGCCTGGCAACCCGCGCGGCTGGTCGTGGCTGGTGGACCAGACGGGCACGGACACGGCGAGCGACAGCGGCCGCCTGCTGTCCCGGTTACGCGTGCCGGAGTCGCGGATCCGCGTGTTCGGCAGCCAGACGGCGGCGTGGGCGGCCGCGGCCGACGGCTCCGGCGTCGCGATCGCCCCGGCCCACCTGGTGACGGCCCGCCTGCGCCGCGGCGAGTTACGTGTGGTCAACACGGCGTGCACGCCGACCGACGCGACCTGGTACCTGACAACACTGTCACCGGAACGCCGTTCCATCGCGGCGGAGACTTTCCGGCACTACCTGTCGACGGCCGCCGCATTACGGGTGATGCGTGAACCGGGTGCGGGTGTTCCACCGTCTAAGTTTCGTCCGCCGGTCTACGTGACCCTGTGGAGCTGAAGCCACGCTGCACCATTAAGTATTCGGTTACGCCGCGCTTGCGAGTGAGTGAGCCCGATCACGAGCATTCGCGGAATGGACGGCGGGAACCCACGCATGTACGACCTCATCGAGAACGCGCCCAAGACCGGGAAAAGTCCCACCATCTGGGCTTTTCCGGCGGTCGTCAACTGGCTGAAGGTGGCGGGCCAACCGGTCGCCGGGCCGTGGCCGCCACACCAGGAGCCTCGGCCAGATCCCGACGACGAGTCGCTCCCCGTCGCGGTACCCGAGCCCTGATGTACCCCGCGCCGTTTCGGTACGAGGCGCCGAAAAGCCTCGACGAGACGCTCGACCTGCTGCGGACCTACGGCGACGAAGCCAAGATCCTCGCCGGCGGGCAAAGCCTGATCCCCATGGTGAAGCTGCGGTTCGCGACGCCGGAGCTGCTCGTCGACATCAACAACGTGCCAGGGCTCGGGTATCACCGGGCGGAGGACGGCGCGCTGGCGGTCGGCGCGCTGTGCCGGCACGTCGACCTGGAGTTCTCGCCCGACCTCGGGTCGTGGCCGCTGATGGTGTCGGCCGCGCCGCTCATCGCCGACCCGATCGTCCGGAACCGGGGCACGCTCGTGGGTTCGGTGTGCCACGCGGATCCGCAGGGCGACTGGGCTTCGGTGTTGCTCGCGCTCGGCGGTTCGGTCGTGGCCGTCTCACCCAGCGGGCGACGGGAAATCCCGATGACCGACTTCGTCACCGGGCCGTTCCAGAACGCGTTGCTGCCGGGCGAGCTCGCGGTCGCGGCACGGATTCCCGCGCCGACGGGCACGCCGCACGGCCGGTACCTCAAGCTGGAGCGGCGGGTCGGCGACTTCGCGACGGTCGGTGTCGCGGTCGCGCTGGAAACCGCTGGCAGCACGGTCATCACGGCCGGCATCGCGCTGACGGGGGTCGGCGCCAACAACATCAAGGCGGTCGCGGCGGAACAGGTGATCGTGGGCAGCGCGCTGGAGCCCGACGCCATCGAGGAGGCCGCGCGGCTGGCCGCCGACGCAGCGCAGCCGAGAACGGACCACCGGGGCAGCGCGGACTACAAGCGGCACGTGATCCGCACGTTCGTCACCCGCGCACTCGAGTCGAGCGTCGCGGTCGCGGCGTAAGGGGAACCTTCATGGACAAACGACGCGTCACGGTGACGGTCAACGGCGAGGAGCGGGTCGTCGAGGTCGAGCCCCGGCTCCTGCTCGCACACCTGCTGCGGCAGGGCCTCGGGCTGACCGGCACCCACATCGGTTGCGACACAACGAACTGCGGCGCATGCACGGTCCTCGTCGACAACACGGCCGTCAAGTCCTGCACGATGCTCGCCGTGCAGACGGACGGGCACGAGGTGAAGACCGTCGAGGGCATGGCCCAGGCGAGCGAGCTGCACCCGTTACAGGAAGGGTTCCGCGAGGAGCACGGACTCCAGTGCGGCTACTGCACTCCCGGCATGATGATGAGCGCGATGGCCCTGCTGCAACGGAATCCCGACCCCACCGAGGAGGACGTCCGCTGGGCGCTGTCGGGAAACCTGTGCCGCTGCACCGGATACCAGAACATCGTGAAGGCCGTGCTGTGGGCGGCGGCCAAGATGCGTCCGGCGGAGGTCTGACATGACACAGCTCGACGAGGTCAGCATCGGCGGCATGGGCGCCAGCCGGAAACGGGTCGAGGACGCGCGGTTCATCCGAGGGCGCGGCAACTACGTCGACGACATCACGCTGCCTGGCATGCTGCACATGGAGATCCTGCGCAGCCCGGTGGCACACGCACGCATCAAGTCCATCGACACCAGCAAGGCGTGGGAGATTCCCGGCGTCAAGATGGTGCTGACCGGCGAGATGGCCGCGCAACGCAACCTCGCGTGGATGCCGACCCTCTCCTACGACACGCAGGCCGTGCTCGCGACCGACAAGGTTCGCTTCCAGGGTCAGGAAGTCGCCTGCGTAGTCGCCGACGACCCGTACATCGCCAAGGATGGCTGCGAGGCCATTGTCGTCGAGTACGAGCCGCTGCCTGCCGTCGTGAACCCGCGGCAGGCAATGGCCGAGGACGCGCCGATCATCCGCGACGACAAGGAAGGGCAGACCGACAACGTCTGCTACCAGTGGGAGGTCGGCGACAAGGAAGCTACCGACCGTGCGTTCGCGCAGGCCGACGTGGTCTCGAAGCTGTCGCTGCACTACCCGCGCTCGCACCCGTCGCCGATCGAGAACTGCGGCTCGATCGCCAGCTACGACCCGGCCACCGAGAAGCTGACCGTCTACATGACGACCCAGGCGCCGCACATCATCAGAGCGGCCATCGCGCTGGTGGCGGAGCTGCCAGAGCACATGATCCGGATCGTCTCGCCGGACCTCGGCGGCGGGTTCGGCAACAAAGTGCAGGTATATCCGGGATATGTCTGCTCGATCCTGTGCTCGATCCTGCTCGGCAGGCCGGTGAAGTGGATCGAGGACAAGTCGGGCAACCTGATCTCGACCGGGTTCGCGCGGGACATGTACTTCGACGGCGAACTGGCGCTCCGCAAGGACGGCAAGATCCTGGGCGTCCGGTTCCACGCGGACACCGACCAGGGCGCGTTCTTCTCCGACGCGCAGCCGAGCAAGTTCAAGATCGGGCTCGTGCACTCGGCGTTCGCCTGCTACGACATCCCGGTCGGGCACATCACGGCCCGCGGCACGTACACGAACAAGGCGCCTGGCGGCGTGGCGTACCGGTGCTCGTTCCGCGTCACCGAGGCGATGTTCTTCCAGGAACGGATAGTCGCGGCGGCGGCCGCCGAGCTGGGCATCGACCCGGCCGAGTTCCGCCGTCGCAACCTCGTGCGGGACGACCAGTTCCCGTACCGCACGCCGTTCGGCTTCCTCACCGACTCGGGCCAGTACACCAAGTGCCTGGACATCGGCCTGAAGGCCATCGACTACGACCAGTTCCTGAAGGACAAGGAAGAAGCCGCGAAGCGCGGGCGCAGGCTGGGCATCGGGATCTCGACGATGACCGAGCCGCTCGGCGCCGGGAACAGCCGCGAGTACGACATCCTCGGCATCAAGATGTTCGACTCGGCCGAGCTGCGCGTGCACCCGACCGGCAAGGCGATCCTGCGGACCGGCGCGAAGACCCAGGGCCAGGGCCACGAGACGACGTGGGCGCAGATCGTCGCGCACGAACTGGGCATCCCCGCGGCGGACGTGGTCGTCGAGGAGGGCGACACGGACACGGCGCCGTTCGGCATGGGCACGTACGCGTCCCGGTCGACGCCGGTGGCCGGTGCGGCGGTCGCGATGGTGGCCCGCAAGATCCGCGCCAAGGCACGGAAACTGGCCGCACACCTGCTCGAAGTGTCCGAAGAGGACGTTGAGTGGGAGCTTGGCCGGTTCTACATCCGCAGCGCGCCGACCCGCGGTGTGTCCATTCAGGAGTGCGCGGCCGCCGCGTACGGCAACATGCCCGACGGCATGGAACCTGGCCTGGAGAACAACGCCTACTACGACCCGCCGAACCTGACCTGGCCGTTCGCCTGCTACATCGTGACCGTCGAGGTGGACCCGGAGACCGGCGTGTGGGACGTGCTGCGCACGGTCGCGGTCGACGACTGCGGCGTGCGGATCAACCCCATGATCGTCGAAGGGCAGATCATGGGTGGCCTCACCGAGGCGTACGCGATGTCGAACATGCAGTTCATCACGTTCGACGCCGACGGCAACTGCGTCGGCTCGAACTACATGGACTACCTG
>Ga0307512_10006933_pt1 | contig 11325 bp, 13 predicted proteins | sample 14_EM_MG_FD_200267 | JGI IMG/M metagenome (GOLD analysis project Ga0307512, IMG submission 200267) | Populus trichocarpa ectomycorrhiza microbial communities from riparian zone in the Pacific Northwest, United States - 14_EM | ecosystem: Host-associated > Plants > Roots > Unclassified | place... | reverse complement strand
CGGCCCTCAGACGTGGGAGAGAAGACGGCTCTCAGGCATGGGAGAGGGGAAGTACACCGCCGTTGTACTCGACCATCTCGCCGAAGACCGACACGACGTCGAGGGCATGGCCGAGCTCTTCGCCGGCCAGTTCCGAGTAGGCCCGGTGCAGGTTGGCCACCAACCGCTCGGGATCGCGCAGGTCGCCGTACGGACCGGGCCCCGTCTCGCGGGCGAGCTGGAGGGGGGTGAGCCCCGCCGCCCTGCCCTCGGTGGCCTGCTCCGTCAGCCAGTGGAAGTACGCCTCGGTCTGGGTCAGCACCTCGGGGCCGCTGACGGGGCCGTGCCCGCCGACGACGGTCAGCGGGTCCAGCTTCCGCAGGAGTTCCAGGGCGGCGAGGGACCCGGCGACGGAGCCCATCAGCACGAACGGCGTACAGCCGGGAAGCACGACGTCGCCGGCGAACAGCACGCGCTCCTCGGGCAGCCACACCAGTGTGTCGTTGGTGGTGTGCGCGGGGCCCGGATGGATCAGCTCGATCCGACGCTCCCCCTGGTGGAGGGTGAGCCCCTGGCGATACGTCAGGTCGGGCAGCATCAGCTCGATGCCGCCCCACTCGACGTCGGGCCACAGCGCGGTCAGACCGAGTCCGGCGGCCGCCATCTCCGTACGGGTGCGCTCGTGCGCGACGACGACGGTGCCCGGGCCCGCCAGTACGGCGTTGCCGAAGGTGTGGTCGCCGTGGAAATGGGTGTTGACGATCAGCCGCGGGGACTCGGACGTGAGCCCGCCGAGGGCGGCCCGCATGGCCCGCGCCCGCTCCTGGGTGGCGGCCGTGTCCACCAGCACAGGTCCGCCGCCGCGCCCCGGTTCCAGCAGGATGCCCGCGTTGCTGACGCACCAGCCGCCGTCGGGCTGGATGTACGCGAACACGCCGTCCGCCAGCTCTTCCAGCCTTCCCGGGGTGGCGGTCCGGGCCCCGGTCACAGTGCGCCCAGTCACTCGGCAACCCCCTGCTCAAGGTGGCTCCGGGCCGTCCGAAGGGTGCCCCGGCTGTTGGCGCCGATGATGTCCCGGGCCCTGAGGAGGGCCTGGGCGATGGTGGTGCCCGGTCCGAAGACGCTCTCCACGGCGGCGGGATCGAGGGCCACCGTGTGCCGGGCGGTGACCAGGGTGCCCTCAGGCCCACTGCTGAAGAGCCACTCTCCGGAGTGCGCCAGCAGCCCGCGCGGCGGGGTGGTCTGCTTGTAGACGATCCGCTGGCCCTCGAAGCACAGCCGCACCGACTGGGTGGTGTGCGTACTGCCGTCGGCGGCGGAGGTCTCCATGTCCATCGTCTGCACCTCGGCGCCCGCGGTGGCGGGCTCCGCCGGGTTGGTCTCCAGGTCGAGCCCGGCCACGTGCGGCAGCCGCTCGGGCCACAGATCGGCGCGGTACAGGAAGTCGTAGACCTCCGCGGCCGGCGCGGCTATGAGCTCCTCGTCGCTGAAGCTCAGGATCAACTCGTCCGGCTCCTCGGGGCGTTCCGCCCAGGCCCGGAGCGCCCCGATCTCGACGGTGCTGTTGGAGTCCAGCGCGGCGGCGATGCGGTCGGCCGCGCCCGGCTCGCCGTCGGTGGTCCACCGGTGTCCGAGTTCCAGCCGCCCGGGGCTGCCGGGCGAGGCGTCCTGGAACCGCCAGTGACCCGACATCTCCGTGATCGGCGCCGCCGGGGTCTCCTGAGCGAAGTCGATCCGGTTGCCCGCCGGGTCGAGCACCCGCCGCGAGGTCCAGCTGCGCACCCCGTTGCCGACGACCGCCCAGAGCCGGATGCGCTGGACGCCGCCGGTGCGTTCCAGTTCCTGGGACCAGATGCAGGGCGCGAAGAGCAGCGGCCAGCGGCCGACGTCCTCGATGAGCGCGTAGGCGCGGCGGGCCGACGCGGCCAGCTCGGTCACGTGCTCGGCGCTGCGGGTGGGGCTGTCCGCGGTCCTCTCGTGCGTCTCCGTGTCCACGCGGTGGTTCTCCTCAACCTCAGTGATGTGCGAGATCTCAGTGATGTGCGAGGCGGCTCAGTAGTTTCCGAGGCCTCCGCAGACGTTGATCGCCTGCGCGGTGACGGCCGCCGCCGCGTCCGAGACGAGATACGCCACCATGGCGGCGACCTCGTCGGGGTCGGTGTAGCGGCCGAGGGGGATCTTGGCGTTGAACCGCTCCAGGACCTCGTCCTCGGTGGTGTTCCAGATACGGGCGTAGTGCTGGCGCACGTTGCCCGCCATGGGCGTCTCCACATAGCCGGGGCAGACCGCGTTGACGGTGATTCCGCTCTTGGCCAGTTCGAGGCCGAGGGCCTTGGTGAACCCGACCACGCCGTGCTTGGAGGCCGAGTAGGGCGCCCCGAACACGACGCCCTGCTTTCCGCCCGTGGAGGCGATGCTGACGATCCTGGCGCGCTTCAGCTCACGCATCCGGCCGGTGGTCAGCACCTGCTTGGTGACCAGGAAGACGCTGTTGAGGTTGGTGTTGATGACGTCGAACCAGAGCTCGTCGGGGATCTCCGCGGTGACGCCGCCGCCGCTGCGCCCGGCGTTGTTCACCAGGACCTCCACCGGACCGAACCGGTCGACGGCGGACTGGACGAACCGCTGCACGCTCTCGGCCGAGGTCACGTCGCACACGGTTCCGTCGGCCGTCACCCCGCTCTCCTGGAGCTCCTTGACGGTCTGGGTGAGGGCTTCCTCGTCCCGGGCGCAGAGGTAGACGGGATGTCCGAGCGCGCCCAGGGAGGCCGCGACGGACCGTCCGATGCCCCGAGTCGCTCCGGTGACGACGGCGGTGCCCCGGGGGGCCAGTACCTGCTCCATGGTGTCGGGCCCGTTCTCTCAGGCGGCCTGGGCCGCGGCGTGGTTGACCCGGTCGAGGAACTCCCGGGGGGTCTCGATCCCGGTGACCTCCTCGTCGGTGAGGTCGACCGCGAACCGCTGCTTCATCAGGGCCGCCGTCTCCAGCAGCGCCAGCGAGTCGTAGCCGAGGTCGGTGAAGGGCACGTCCAGGTTCTGGCCGGTGAGCGTGACGTCGTCGTCGGCACCGGCGCACTCGGTGAGCACGAGGACCAGGTCGTCGAGGGTGATGGTCATGATGCGAACTCCTCGCGTACGAAATCGGATGGGGTGGGGGTGAGTTGGGGGTGCGGGTGCGGGTGCGGGTGCGGGTGGAGATCGGAGGTCAGGCGGCCTCGGGCGAGCGGACCACCACGGCGGCGTTGAAGCCGCCGTGGCCGCGTGCCAGCACCAGCGCGGTACGCAGCGGCGCGTGGCGGGGTGTGCCGCGCACCAGGTCGAGCCGGTGCTCGGGAACGGGGCGGTCGATGCCCGAGGTGGGCGGGATGACACCGTCGCGCAGGGCGAGCAGGGCCGCGGCCACGTCGAGCGGGGCCCCACCGCCGTAGAGCCGGCCCGTGAGGGTCTTCGGGGCGGTGACCGGCACACCGTAGGGGCCGAAGAGGGCGCGCAGTGCCGCGGCCTCCTCGTCGTCGGCCGTGGGCAGTCCCGCGGCGTCGGCGAAGACCACGTCCACGTCCTCGACGCCCAGCCCGCTGTCGGCGAGGGCGAGCCGTGCGGCGCGTTCGAGACCGGGCGGGCGTCCGGAGCCCGGCCGGGGCGAGAAGGTGGCCGCGTATCCGGCGATCTCGCCGTACACCCGGGCGCCGCGCGCACGAGCCGCCGTCTCCTCTTCGAGTACGAGCATCGCGCCCCCCTCGCCCGGCACGTGGCCGGCCGCGCGGGTGTCGAAGGGCAGGTAGGCGGTGGCGGGGTCGTCGGAGCGGGAGAGCCGGCCGCTCGCGAGGTGGGAGACCAGCCCCCAGGGGTCGAGGGAGGAGTCCATGCCGCCGGTCAGCGAGAGCTTGACGCCCTGCCGCAGCGTGCGGCGGGACTGGCCGATGGCGTCGAGGCCGCCCGCCTGTTCGGAGACGAGGACGCCGCTGGGTCCGCGCAGCTTGTTGCGGATGGAGAGCTGGCCGGTGTTGACCGCGTAGAACCAGGCGAAGGACTCGTAGACGCTGACCTGCTGCGGGCCCTGGGTCCACAGCTTGCGGATCTCCCGGTGGGTGAACTCGAATCCACCGGTGGCGTTGGAGGTGACCACGCCGCAGCCGTACTCGCCGTATCCGTCCTGTTCGGCCAGTTCGGCGGGGTTCGCGTCGGCGTCGGCCAGTGCCTCGGCGCCCGCGACGAGGGCGAGCCGGGTCACCCGGTCGGTCTGCGGCAGCAGTCGGCCCGGGATGTGCTCGGCCGCCTCGAACCCGTCGATCCGCCCGACCAGCCGGGACGGGTAGCGGGAGGCGTCGTAGTCGACGACCGGCCCGATACCGCTCGTGCCCCGCAGCGTGGACTGCCACCACTGCTCGGTGCCGAGGCCGTTGGGGGCGGCGACGCCGATGCCGGTGATGACGGCGGTCGGCCGCCCGGTGCGCTCAGGGGTCTCCTGGGCCGCGGGAGTGGCCAGTGTCATCGCGTGGTTTCCTCTCGGGTGATGACCATGGCGGACTGGAAGCCGCCGAAGCCGCTGCCCACACTGAGGACGGCGTCCACGCCGTGCTCCCGGGCCTCGTTCGGCACGTAGTCCAGGTCGCATTCGGGATCGGGCTCGTGAAGGTTGGCCGTGGGGGGAACGACACCGTTCTCCATGGCCAGCGCGCAGGCGGCGATCTCGATGGAGCCGATGGCACCCAGTGAGTGCCCGACCATGGACTTGATGGAGCTGATCGGCACCTCGTAGGCGTGCTGCCCGAGGGTCTCCTTGAAGGCGGCCGTCTCGTGCCGGTCGTTCTGCTTGGTGCCCGAGCCGTGCGCGTTGACGTAGTCGACGAGGTCGGGGTTGAGCCGCGCCTGGTCCAGCGAGTGCCGGATGGCCTCGGCCATCTCGTGGCCGTCCGGCCGCAGACCCGTCATGTGGTACGCGTTGCAGCGGGTGGCGTATCCGCCGATGACCCCGTAGACATGGGCGCCCCGGGCCCGCGCGTGCTCCAGTTCCTCCAGGACGAACATCGCGGCGCCCTCGGCGAGTACGAAGCCGTTGCGGGTGCGGTCGAAGGGCCGGGAGGCGTGCTCGGGGTCGTCGTTGCGAGGCGTGGTGGCCTTGATCGCGTCGAAGCAGGAGACGGCGATCGGCGAGATCGGGGTGTCGGCCGCCCCGGCGATCATGACGTCGACGGTGCCCTCGGCGATGAGGTCACGCGCGTAGCCCACGGAGTCCAGCCCGGAGGTGCAGCCGGTGGAGACGACCGTGGCGGGCCCTTCGGCGCCCACGGTCCAAGCCACCTCGGCCGCCAGGGAACTGGGCACGAAGGCGTCGAAGAGATGGGGCGAGACATAGTCGCTGTCCACCTCCCACAGCCGGCCGCTGTCGCTGAGGACGAGGTATTCGCGTTCCAGTCCGGTGGTGCCGCCGACCGCGCTGCCGACGCTCACCCCGGTGCGGTGCGGATCGAGTTCCACGAATTCGAGGCCGCTGTCCGCCATGCACTCCTTGGCACTGACGACGGCGAACTGCGCGGCCCGGTCCAGCCGCCTCGCCTCCCGCGGGCTGAGCCCGGACCGCTGCGGATCGAAGTCGACTTCGGCGGCGACCTGTGAGCGGAAGCGGGAGGGGTCGAAGAAGGAGATGGTGCGGGTGGCGGTACGGCCCGAGACCAGGAGATCCCAGAACGCCTTCTTGCCCACCCCACCCGGCGCGACAACGCCTATCCCGGTGATTGCGACACTTCGGTTCACTGTCCTGCCCCTCGTTCGGCTGTCTTCGACTGTCGGCGCAACCCCTTGACCACGGCTCGAATTCGACTGGCGGCCGCGTCTCGCCGGTCCAGCGGTGGTCCACTCCAGGTCGAGACGGGTCGGACAGGCTCGGCCCGCCCGCCGGAGGTGCCGGGGGCGAGGTGAGGGAGGTCCCGTGGAGCGCCGTCGAAGTGTGCTGCTGCTGCCCGGACAGGGTGCGCAGCGGGAACGCATGGCCGCCGGACTGTACGGCGCGCGGGAGGGGTTCACCGCGCCCATGGACGAGTTCTTCGGTCGGCTCGGCACGACGGGCGCGCGGCTGCGGTCGGCGTGGCTGCGCCCCGCGCCCAACCCGGAGCTGGACGAGTCGGCGGTGGCGCAGCCGCTGCTGCTCGCCGTGGGCCACGCGCTGGGACGTGCGGTGGGCGCGGCGGCGGAACCTCCCGCGCTGCTGCTCGGGCACAGCGTGGGCGAGCTGGCGGCGGCCTGCCTCGTGGGCGTCTTCGATCCGGCGGACATCGGCGCGCTGGCCGCCGCCCGCTCCCGGGCGCTGGAGGGTACGGGGTACGGCGGGATGCTCGCGGTGGCGGCGCCGGAGGGGCAACTGGCCGAAGAGCTTGGGGGTTTCGGCGAAGGCGTGGAACTCAGCGGTTCTGCCGAGGGGATGGCCGTCGGAGCCGACGGGGTGACCGTGTCGGAGATGGCCGACGGGGCGGCTGTCGCGGGGGTGACCGCGGCCGAGGTGGCCGACGCGAGGGTCCCTGCCGGGACGGCCTTCGCCGGGGTGGCCGTCGCGGCGCTCAACGGGCCGCGTCAGACGGTGCTGGCGGGCCCGCGGGAGGCGCTGGCCTCCGTGGAGCAACACCTGCGGGACCGCGGGTTCCTGGTGCGCGCGCTGCGTTCGGGGCACGCCTTCCACAGCCCCGCCATGGAAGGAGCCGCGCTGCGCTTCGCGGAGGCACTGGCGGCTTTCGGGCCGCGTACTCCCCGGGCGACCGTCGGCACGGTGGTGTCCACCCGCACCGGGGTAGCGGTGACCCCGGAGCAGGCGCGGGATCCGCACTTCTGGGGCGGGCAGTTGGCCGCCCCGGTGCGGTACTGGCCGGCCCTGCGGGAACTCCTGGACACCTTGGGGAGGCGGCCGGGGCTGCTGCTGCTCGACGGCTCCGCGGACCGGAGCCTGAGCGCCCCCGCCCGGCACCACCCCGCGGTGCGGGACGGCGCCAGCGAGGTGGTCCCCCTGCTGGCCGTCGGCCGGGACGCCGGTGGCCCGGCCGACGCGCGGGTCTTCGCCGAGGCGCTGCACCGGCTGGGGGAACAGCGGGATCACACAGGGGATCACACGGTGGATCACACAGTGGTGAGCTGACCTTGGACGTACTGGATGAGGGCGGCGGGGGTGGTGAGTTCGTCGAGCTGTTCGTCAGGCACGCTGACCTTGAAGTCGTCCTGGATACGGGTCACGATCTCGTACACGGTGAGCGAGTCGAAACCGAGGTCGGTGAACTCGGTGTGCAGCGTGGAATCCTTGATCTCCTCACTGGTGGCTCCGTCGAAGCAGGCGTTCACGACGCTCTGGAACTCGGTGATGGTGAATTCAGCCATGCGGCACACCCTGTGCGGTCGCACTCGACGGCTACTGGAGACCGGCTCGACGGCAGCGGGAGGCCGTCGGCTCCGCCGCCGCTCGATCCGGCCTCCAGTAGGCGGCCACAGCATCGCCACCATGACGACTGACGAGACGATTGCCAAAACGACTGCCGAGACGACTACCGAGACGACGAACGCTCCCAAGCTCCCCTCCCCCGAGCTGTACGTGGAGGTGACACAGTTCTACGCCCGGCAGATGCACCGCATGGACGGGGACGACTTCGGCGGTTTCGCCGCCACGTTCGTCGCGGGCGCGGAGTTCCGGCTCGCGGGCGGCACCGTACTCACCGGCCCCGAGGCGATCGAGGCGGGCGCGCGGGCGGCGGCGGGCAGGTTCGACGGCGCGCAGCCCCGGCACTGGTTCGACATGATGACGGTCGAGGAGGCCGACGACGGCACGGTGTCCACCAGCTACTACGCGACGGTGACGGTCACTTCCGCGCAGGGTGCCGTCCTGGTGGAGCCGACCTGCTTCGTCCGGGACACCCTGGTCCGGGTGTCCGGTGTGCTGCACGGCCGGTCACGGGTCATCGAGCGGGACGACCTCGTGGTGCGCGCCCGGACGCAGGGCTGAGCACGTGTGGTCGGTGGTACTCCCGGTCAAGTCGTTCAGCAGGGCCAAGAGCCGGCTCGCGGCGGGGCTGGGACCGTGGCGCCAGGAACTGGCCCACGCCTTCTTCCTGGACACACTCTGGGCGGTACGGAACACCGAAGGCGTCCGTACGGTCGTGGTGGTGACGGCCGATCCCCTGGCCGCCTCACAGGCCCGCACCCTGGGCGCGCTGGTCTGCCCGGACGCACCCGATCCCGACCTCAACGACGCCATACGCCTGGGGGCCGCCAAGTGCCGCTCGGTGGGCCCCGAGGGCCCAGTGGCGGCGCTCACCGCCGACCTGCCGGGCCTGCGTCCACGCGAACTGGAGCATGTCCTGCGCGCGGCACGAAATCATGACCGGGCCTTCGTCGCCGACCACACCGACGAGGGAACCACCGTCCTGACCGCACTCACCACCGCCGGCCTCGCACCCGCCTTCGGCACCGACTCCGCCCACCGGCACGCCTCCCTCGGGGCGTTCCCCATCGACATGCCGAGCGACTGCGGCATCCGGCTCGACGTGGACACCCCGGAGGACCTGGCGCGGGTGGCGCTGCGAGGGGTGGGCCCGTACACGGCGGCACTGTTCCGCCTGCGAAAGGCAAGGTTTCCGTCGGCGGCCGACCCCGTTCAGGGATTTGAGGGCGTTCAGGACGTCCAGGGCGTTCAGGGTGCTTCGGCGACGGCTTCCTCGTAACGCTGGATGGCATGCACAAATGTCGCGCGCTCCTGCGGACTGAGGTCGTCGAAGACCTTGCGCCAGGCCCGGGCCCCGCTGGCCAGCCAGGCGTCGACGGCCGCGCGGGTGGTGGGGTCCTCGGTGAGCGAGACGATGCTGCGTCGGCGGTCGTCGGGATCGGAGCGCCGCTCCACGACGCCCTCGCGCTGCAGATCGCTGACCATCAGACTGACCGTGGTCGGCGCGACCTCCAGCCGAGCGGCGAGGTCCTTGACGGACGTGGGCCCGTCGAAGATGAGGCAAGACAGCAGGGAGAGATGCCTGGGCGCCAGCCGCAACGAGCGCAACTGCTCGGGCACGGGGGTGCGCTTGGCGCGGGAGACCAACCGCGGCAACGTGACGAGCATCGCCCGAACCGCCTCTTCGGCGCTGAGACGACTACCCGCCTCCGCCTCCGGCTCCGTCTCCTCTGACATCGCTTCGACCTCCAGGTCCGCCACGGTACCGGACGGTGGGGCGGGGGCTGTCCTACGAGGTGGGCGGCCGGGTCCAGCGCCGTCCTGGGAGGTGGCCGGGTGCGGCGCCGTCGTACGAGGCGGGCCCAGTCCGGCACCGTCCTAGGAGGTGGAGCCGGGCGGGGTCACCCCCAGGGCGGGCAGCAGATACGTCTCCTCGTAGACGAAATGATCCTCGATGCCGGCCACGGTCCGCTCCAACTCCCCCCGCAACCAGTTCACATCCTGCCCTTCGTCGCTCTCCACGAGCTTGGTGAGCCGGTCGAGCCCGGCGGCCACCTGCCGATGCTCTTCCCTCAACCGCTCGATAACGGGGGCGATCTCGGGATAGCGCTGCTCGAAGACGGGAAAGGCGCCGTCCTCCATGGTGTGGTGGTGATGCAGCCCCAGGCAGTACTCCAGGCAGCGGGCTCGTAACTGCTGCACGAGGGAGACACCGTCGCCGTTCCCACCCACGGCCGCCGCAAGCCCGCCCTCCTCATCGAGCGCGGCCCGCAACGCCGCGAGCTGCGCGCGCAGTTCCCGATGCCCGACGAGCAACTGCCGCCCGGCGGCCTGGCTGTCGATGTGCTGAGGAACTGGCATGGAGACCCTCCAAAACAGTTTGTTTTCAAAGCAAACTCACCTTGAGATTACAGAGGCGCCCGGACTTACGTCAATCACTCAACTGCCCTTCCCGACCGGCCCTAGCCAGGCGCGAGCAGGCCCACTTCGCGGCTGAGCACGCCACCAAGACACTGAGCTGTTTCAGCGTTGGCACTCCAGGGTGAGGACGGCGGCGGCGATTGACGTCATTCGATTTGGGCTGCACCGGGCCTTGCGGAAGATGCGCCATGACTTCAGTCGTGCGATGCCGCGTTCGACCGGTGCCCGTGCCGCGGACAGAGCACGGTTGACGGTCTGTTGGGTGGGTGTGAGGTCACGGCCCGGCGGGCGCCTGAGGGGCGTCGTCACCCATGGGCCGGCTCCCATGTAGGCACGGTCGGCGAGGACCGGGATGCCCTGTCGCTCACAGATCCGGATGATCCGATAGGTGCGGGCCGCGGTGAGGTCGTGCGTGCGGCCGGGCAGGGCGGGCGAGATCCACAGCAGTCGTCCGGCCGGGTCGGTCACCACCTGTACGTTCACGCCGTGGCGTCGGTGCTTTTGGGAGAAGTCGGCCCGGCTGTCGCCGACCCGATCGCACTCCGCGAGGGTGCCGTCCAGCAGGACATAGTCAGGGTCGGCCTCGCGCAGGGTGCGCAGCAGGCCGGGTGCGAGGTCGGCGAGCAGGTCGATGACGGCTGCCGTGTAGGCGTGGGCGGTGCCGACGGAAATGCCGAAGTCGGCCGCGAGTTGGGCGAGGGTGTCGTGCCGCCGCAGGTACACCAGGCCGACCAGCGCACGCTGGTGCGGCGGGAGCTTGCAGCGGCGGTCACCCTCGCGGGTGACGATGAGCATGGTTACCCACTCGACCAGGGCGTGGGGCAGGTCGAGTGCGGCAGAATACGGAACCAACGCGGCTCCTGTGCCTGTGGGTTGAGACTTCGAACACCTCCCCCAACGGCACGGGAGCCTCGTGCGTTGCCCACACCGTCGGCGTCACCCGATCAGTGGCCACTCTGAAACAGCTCACTGAGCGGGACAGAGGAAGCGGTCCGGTGCGGATTCGTTGTCCGTCCTGGACGCGGTGGCGGTACGTATCTCGCTGTTGAACTCGGCGAGTTCGTCCTGGCCTGAGTCAAAGGACAGCGGCAGTCCGTCGGTGGTCGTCCTGCGCGTCGTGCTGGTCATCGAAACCGTCGTGCGGTGTTCATCGTCCGACGCTCTGACCGCCGTCGACTACAGGATTTCGCCGGTAGTGCCACGGCGGCGGCCCGGATGCCATGAGGCGCGTACTTGATGGCCAGCAACCTGGTCACCGCGGTTAGACCACCCTTGGTCAGTGTGGCGAGTGTCGCGGGCACCCGGGAGGCTGCGCCCGAACCGGACGGGCTACTGAAAAGGAAGCCCCCGAAACAGGTCAAGTGGCCTTTTTTCCAGGTAGTTGGACAGGTACTGCTATAGGGTCACGCCACGCGATCACGTGGCATATGAGTACGGGTGTTCACGGAGAGGAGCGGTATGCGGGCCTGGGTGGTGCGTGCGGGAGAGAACGGGGAGCGGGAACGGGC
>Ga0307512_10006932_pt1 | contig 11325 bp, 17 predicted proteins | sample 14_EM_MG_FD_200267 | JGI IMG/M metagenome (GOLD analysis project Ga0307512, IMG submission 200267) | Populus trichocarpa ectomycorrhiza microbial communities from riparian zone in the Pacific Northwest, United States - 14_EM | ecosystem: Host-associated > Plants > Roots > Unclassified | place... | reverse complement strand
GGTATCACCACGAAGACTGCGGGCAGTGACAACAGATTGAAGTCCATCTCTGGGCGGCAGCTGTATATTGTTCCATAGGCCCACACCCACATCTCGATGAATCGACTATAGATGACAATAAACTGCAGGTCGCGCAGGGGTCCACAGGAAGCTTGCTATGAGCTGTGCGTATGTGCATGTGTGCGTAGCGCAGCCTATAGTCGATTTGCACTTTTGCCAAAGATTTCCAACCAGCCAACAGCTAACCCATTTGGATTATGTCCTGCCAGTTAATGCAGGTTGTGTCCAGCCTGAAGCCTGCTATTCTGTACAGATTGCATCTGGCCAGACCATCCAGCACATGAGGGTTCTCAATTATCTGTCCTATCTATTTAGAGCCATGTCGGATTGTGAACTACAGTTTTCCAAACTGAGATTCCACAACCACTTTAACCATAGGACCTTGAGTTTTGAGACCTACAACCTTCCAGGGTCTTCCAGTCCTTATTGGACAAATGTTTGTGAAGTTGTTATGGGTATGTGGTAGAAGTTTCAGGGGAAGATTCCATCAACCACACCATCCGGCTTTGCCACTCTGGGGGCGGCAGAGCCGCCACCAGTGCTAGTACTATAATATCCCTGTCACTGCTGTGTTACGGTTGCTTCCTATAGATTATGACTGCCTACACTGTACTTTGGCCATTAGAGCGGAGATAAGACAATGTTAGGTGGGTGTTACTATAAATAATATTGAATTACAGAATGATGCAAACTTCTCATACTGCATGCATTCCATCAACCCCTTTTTTCAATCGTCATCTCCACCACCACCACCATCACCATCACTGCCATCACCACCATCACCATCACCACCATCACAATCACAAGCATTGGGTATTTTACTATTCGATTATTCTTCCACGAAATCATATAATACACTCCAACCAGCGAAGCACAATCCACCGCTTCCAGCTTGCTCCGAGCGAAGCCACTTTCACCCCTACCAGCGAAGCCCAATCCACCGCTACCAGCTTGCTCCCAGCGAAGCCAGGTCCACTGCTACCACCGTGCTCCCAGCGAAGCCAGATTGTCAGAGGTGAGAGCGAGTATTCCACAGCTACCAGCATGCTCCCAGCGAGGCCAGATCCCCTGCTACCAGCAAAGCCAGATCCACAGCCAACAGCTTGCTCCCAGTGAAGCCAGATCGTCGGAGGTGAGAGCAAGTATTCCACCGCAACCAGCGAAGCCAGATCCACCGCCAACAGCTTGCTCCCAGCGAAGCCTGATTGTCAGAGGTGAGAGCGAGTATTCCCCCGCTACCAGCTTGCTGCCAGCGAAGCAAGATCGACTGCTACCAGCGAAGCAAGATCCACCGCCAACAGCTCGCTCCCAGCGAAGCCAGATTGTCAGAGGTGAGAGTGAGCATTCCACCACTAACAGCTTGCTCCCAGCAAAGCCAGATTGTCAGAGGTGAGAGCGAGCATTCCACCGCTACCAGCGAAGCCAAATTGTTAGAGGCGAGAGTGAGCATTCCACTGCTAACAGCTTGCTCCCAGCGAAGCCAGATTGTCAGAGATGAGAGCGAGCATTCCACCGCTACCAGCTTGCTCCCAGCGAAGCCAGATTCTCAGAGAGGTGAGAGTGAGCATTCCACCGCTACCGGCGAAGCCAGATTGTCGGAGGTGAGAGCGAGCATTCCACCGCTACCAGCGAAGCCAGATTGTCAGAGGTGAGTGCGAGTATTCCACCGCTACCAGCTTGCTCCCAGCGAAGCCAGATCCACCACTACCACCTTGCTCCCAGCGAAGCCACATTGTCAGAGGTGAGAGTGAGCATGTCAGAGTTGGAGTGGGAGGGAGTATGTCAGAGTTGTTAGAGTTGTGGGAGTGAGTGTGTTGGAGTCATGAGAGTCAGAGTGTACACATGTCAGAGTAGTAAATAAATAAGTAACTCTTGAATATATAGTATTATCCATAAATTGCAGTATATAATACCTGTGCTACAGTTGCATTACAGTAATAATACAGTTATGCTATCTGTAAATTACAGGTGTATTATTGTGCGTTACCGAAAACAGCTCTGGGGTGGTTTTCATTATGTGGTGTTATCGGTGTTACGGGAGGTTGCGGTAGGCTATATAGCCTGCGGTAGATTGCACGTGGTAAAATATGTTTTTCCCGACGTGCACCATATAACACTCTGTAGTCTTCTCCAAGGTCAATACAGTATGTGAGTTCTACTCTGGGGGATGCTTATCAAGGAATTTATCTGCGAGGATCCCAGAACTGACAACATCATACTGGTCACTTTCAAGGACTGTGCGGACATAGGCCTTGGTCGACAACTGCGGTTTCCTATTACAGGCATCAGTGAATTGGTCACATAGCTCTTTACGTGCACCAGCTCTACAGACTTTGGATAGGTCATGGCTGTCAAACTCAGTATAGATTTACTCACATCTGATGATATGTTACATCTGATTCATGCTGCGTCCGGTTTTACGTACCAAGTTGACATTTGGTTTGTGGGAAAGATTGTTGGTAGCTGCATTGGCAGCGTCACGGTGGACTAACTGGTTTGTGCATTGCTGTTGTGTCTCAGGAGGTGGCACATTGGATCTAGTGCCTGTCATTCGGCTCGATTCGGATCCCCTCGCACCTGCCTGAGGTGTTTGAGGACCATGACTAGCTGTTCTGGCAAATGTGAGGAAGTTGATAACATATAGAAGTGGGAAGTCTTTAGTAATATATCGTTAGCCTCAAGGAAAAACAGAATGGGTGACAGTGAACACGTTCTACACTGGATGAATCCTACTGCATATAGCTCCAGGTGGCCGGGGTTACCCACAGTCCCGCCATTTGCAATAAGTTGGTGTAAAGGCATATGCCGGTGTATGGCCTCGTAGGAAGGTATATGAGAAGATACCCTTGCAAACGTGGATGTCAATATGGTACAGTAGTATAAGGTAGTCAAAGTAACATTATTGCAAGAGATCTAAGGCTCATGGCGAGTCGACTATATAAAGCAGGTGATACACGGCCCTGGACACGTTACTTGCAGCCGTGCCGTTACATTATCCCCCTCTTTGGGTGCAGACCCCCTGGGCTGTATATACCTGTCCAAGAGTACAAAAGGAAACAACACAATCAAACAACCGTTCAACGTACGCAAATGTACGAACGGATAAGTCCCAGTCCTGAGCACTACCGTATGGTTGAACTTCGACGGATCCGGCCCACGGGGAAACTCCACCTCCACTTGGCATGTCTCCGGAGGTGGTAAAAACCCATGCCGACACCTTTTGTACTGGGCCGAGATCCAAAGAAGTTAGAAGTAAAGGGAAGAGAAGACAAAGAGAAAGAAGGAACATCCAAAGTTACACAGTCCTCCATATCTCCACTTCTGGAATGTCCGGCATTCGACCGTCCAATCTTGCACTCGTAACTCGTAGCAAGTGTAGGTCATTGTCGGAATTATACACAGTAATCTCCGTCAAATCCCCAATCATAGTTAGTGTTAGCAACGGGTCCGGGTTGTGACCGGCGGTTCTGTTCGGTTCGGTTCCAGAACCGGCCAAAAACCCAACCCGCTGTGTCTTTGTGGGTTTGTTACCCGGACCGGACATAAACCCGCGGTTTTTTGGCCGGGTTCTACCTACAGCAGAGCCTCATTTTCGCGAACTCCGATCTTAGGCTCCAATTAAGTATTTGGGTTCTGATCTTATCACAATATGATATATGCGTAAAAGATGCAGTTTTGCATGCTCTTCCACCTCCTATTCTCTACTTTGCAATCCAATCAGTATTGGTTGCGTCACTGCGAAAATCGCACAATTTTCGGCGTTAATTCACAACAACTCAACGAATACTGATTGGATCGCAATTTGAAGACCAGCAGGTGAAAGAGCATGCAAAACTTCATCTTTTAGGTATAAATCATATTGTGATACAATCAGAACACAAAGACTTAATTGGAGCCAAAGTTGGGAGTTGGCGGATTTGTGGAACTGGCCAAAAAACCGCGGGTTTGGTGCGGTTTGGTTTTTCGATGTGGTAAAACCCGTCGCTACAGTTCCAGTTCGGTTCCTACCCAGAGCCGGAACCGAACCGCGGATTTGGAACCGTTGCCAACACTCATCATAGTATGAGCCTCACGTTGACTTGGCGGCATCGATGGTGGCTTCCGCTTGCTGCTCATCATCGCCATCGCCATTACAGCGGTGTAACTAACTTGTAAGCATTCAAGCCACCATTCATACTTACTATACTTCCAAGTGTGCTAGCACTCGAGCTTTCCCAATTCCTCATGAACAACTCCGCAAGCCAAGCTCATCAGTGATCATTGTTGCCACTTTGGAAGTAATATTTGCGCTCAGTCTGCACGGATGATGCGCGCTTGACTTCTGTGCGTGGATTCTAGCTTCTGCTCTCGGTAAGATAGCAGTCTGTGATGGTCAATCATATCTGACCTCGTATCTATCTCGTAAGCTTCCCATCGAATGGTCATTCATACAATGTATATTCAAACGCGGTTCCACTCTCCCGACCCTCGTGCATAGCTTTCTACTCCAGCCGCTGTATACAGCATCCTCTCTTGCAGCAGGTGGCTCTCAAACGGTGCCCGTTGGTCGTTATAATCGTACTCCTTCACCATCGGCCAAGCAGGCCTATAGCCCACCAGTATGGTCGTTCAGTATTCATTTTGGTAAGCGGTTGCGTAAACATCCCAGTCGGTGCCTTCGGTAGGAAGGGCTCCCGATAAACCTCATATTGAATCCTGATAGTGAGTCACTCAACCGTGATCTTGCTCGGATACCATTCGGTGACTGTCTCACGCGATGCAGTTTAGTAGACTATTTGATACATTTGGAGATCATTTTCAGTCTCGTTCGGAACTGCTTCAGTGGTCATAAATGCACTCGTTCGGCATTGATCACACTCGCTTGGTCTTCTTATCATCTCTCCGGTCCTCCTGTAGTTACACTGATCATCCTCCGATTCGGTGCACTTGTAGGTACACTTGACATCTGCCCTGTGCTCGATGCACTTATCTCCAATTGCTGGTTGTGTACGCCGGTTTTCCTCCGGGCATGCTGTCCACTCCTCCTCCTGGTGTGCTTGCTGTCACTTGTCTGGGTATCCACATTGTCGGTTTCTGAATTCACTTGACGTTTCATCTCTAGGTGCATCGGTTGACTCCTCTCCAACTAAGCATGTTGACTACTCTCCAGCTGTGATTCTCTGCCGGTAAGTGCACTCCAAGGTGCTTCCTCACAGCACTTCCGGTACGGTCATCCCTCTCTTGTACGTTGTTGCTCTGCCGATGGCTAATCCATTACGGCTTCTTTGGGTGCCATATCGGTTGGTTGTGATTGATTCTAATGTCGATTTCCAGTAGCAGTTGAGTATATCGGGACAGCCGAGACTGAGTCGGGATCCCATTCGAGATTGTGACCTGCGCATGGAGCTTCATGATTGATCGGTAGGTGCGTTTACCCACAAGTCTCTGGGTGCACTTTTCACCGTTGCTATCCTTCTCTATTGGTGAATGCATTCCATCGTACTTCGTTCCTGCAATTCTGGTGTGGTAATTCGCGGTAGGGGTTGTTGCGATTCCGGCACAGTCATCCCCCTCTGTAGAGATCATTGCACCGCTGATGACTTATCACATATGACCGCGAGATGTGCAGTTGCGGCATTGAAGCTGTGTGACTCGGGATCGAATTCGGCATTGTAATTCGGGCATGTAGCTTTGTAATTTCGCAACTCTGAATGGTCCTCTGAGTAGTGCTCGGTATGGTACTCGTTGGAGCCGTGCCGCCGATACATCGTATATATCCATATCGGCGTTCCATTGAAACTTCGTAGTTCGCAATCAAACTCATGATCTTGAGAATCGTATAACTTCACATAATCTCAATATCTTCATAAATGAAGGAGACCGATTGTGATCTGTCTCCCGTGATCCATCTCGTGTAAACCATCTCCGTTTAACCATCTCCGGTCATCCACCTCGAGTCATCCATCCAGATCAGGTCTCAATCCATATTCGGCCGCGATCCATATCCTGACGGGATCCAGCCCTCATCATCCATCTCCAGCCGCAATCTATCTCTGGCTGCGATCCATCTGCGGCTGTGATCCAGTTGGTTCCAGCCATTGGTTTCCACTGTGCATAATAGCGCTCGTATGGGCCTCATTCCGTGACTTCTCCTGTAGCTTTGTAAGCTCTCAAAAGGTCATATTTACTAACCTTCATATTGTCCATCTTCCATTGACTGTTCATCGCAGTCCCATAATTCATCCGGTAAGATGTTGCCCATCAGAAGAAAGTACCCACTCATCGATCTGTCCATATGGCATCAGATCTTTAAGTTCAAATCCACATCCATTCTCCAGCTCTTGAGCACGTGATCTTCATCCACGCAATTGGATGAATACTGCTCGACTCAACTCAACTCAACTGAAAACTCCGCTCAATTGTGATCTCCCCATATGGTAAATTGCAGCCGGGTTGCAAGTCGATTTGCATGGTCCATTGACCGATGCGGCAGGTGTGTCTTCGCCTTGCCTTTGTTGAAAACCTCCACGCAATCTCCATATATTGCTGCGATAAGGATATGTCTTCCATCGTCTGTTGGCACCATCTTTGTCGCTGTGCCAGCTCCATCTGCAAACATTAGTTCTCAATTCGTACCACATATGGAGTGGTATGAAGGAATATCCAGCAGCCCGGATTTAAACTGTTTCCAACAATTCGGCCAATCCCCGCTGTCCAGTACTTCCTTCGTGTCTGGGCATGCTGAATCGCAGTCATTGAAGGTTCCGTCCTGGACACTCTTCTGCCGCAACTACCGCCGCTGCTGCCTGCTCGCCCGTCCAGTGCGTGGTGCCTATCCCACCTCCCGAGATGCTCTCCACAGTCACTCCCAGCAGCCCGATACAAACACCCACTCTTAGAAAGAAAGTCCAAACGACCTCCTCACTGGCCAGTTGATCATCAAAGGCATTGGCTCCAACTATTTACATATCCGGAACACTGCCACCTCCTTCGGAACACGCCGCCTCCCCAGCTTTCATCCAGGTATAGTCCTGGGGCATACCTGATGGCCTGCTCGGTCCACTGCCACCTCTTCTGCTTACCCTGGGGTTGCAGCGCAAAAAGTCGAATGCTTTGCATGTCAATGGTAGGATTCTTGGACATGTGCAAAAGCAATCCTTATCAGTCTCCAGATTACACAGTGCGTCCGCCGCGGCTGCCACCATGTGTACAGATAAGCTCACTGACCGAATCACATACTTCTCACACCCAATTTGGACGGTCTGACAACCAAATACTGTCCATTCCCACGTGGGGATATGACACATCGATTGAATCTCCGCGTGCATTCAATACATACGGAATCCGCTGTTCTCCTGGGAGTGCCCAGACGGTCCCTCCTCCAGTTGCCCCGTGCATCCTGAGAATCCTGGCTACAAATACAATCATCTCCATTGCAAATCTTAAGAACCCTTTTCGTATACCATCGTATGGGCACATCCGCATTCGCTCATTGGCCATTGATCAGCTTTGGTTGATTTGCTTGACGAAATAGAATAGAGTTGGCGCGGATGGCTCCCTTTCACAACTATCCGATTCAGTCGTCCAATTAGGTGCTAACTGTGACAATTGACGATGGTAATCGCGAATCGTATCTGCTAGCCACTTTGGAATATACTGGGGTTATTATACTTCCCTTACCGGGCTGCCACACGATCTGTGATTGCTGCTCGAGTATCTTGAACTCTGCCGCCATTGATAGCCCAATGATACCGGTAATCATATCGGTAATCATTGGGTAATAATTGTTCTTTCATTGCATAGCAGCTGGTAGAGCTCCTCGCAGCATCTGTAACGTAGATAACACCATCGTGTCGTGTGGAAAGTAATCGCAATTGCAACTGTCGTGGGTGAGGTGGATGAACGTGAATCGCGCATATTTCGTAAATCTGCCCTGATGATTTGTAGGTGTACTTTGTTTGGGGTATGTGCCCGTTTATCGTCAATTAGCCGTCATCAAGGTGAACTGAGGTAGAATTGGCTTCGCCATTGCCGGTGACGCGACTCTTGGTGGTGTATGGGCAATGGAATTGTCCTTGTAATCGTCGATTGACTCAATTGCAAGTTAACTTCTCAAATCTCATTGAACCCGCTAGTGATAGCCTTCTAGTTCTCGTATGAATATGTTGCAATTGACTTTGACTGACTTGGTCACTGACACGTCTCCTTGCTCATTGGCCTCTGTAATCAACTCAGATTGTCTGTGCAATTGTCAACATCAATTGGGTGTACATATCAAGCATCTTTGCTTCTGCAATCTGGGGTTGTCAAATCAGGATGATTTCTCGTTCTGACATTGTGGCTGAAATCCCGGATCAGGAGATCGCACTGCAGGTTCCGTAGGAAGCTGCCAAAATGGAGGTTTCGTTTCGAGGAGCGTAGGGAGGGAGTAGCCGCAGCAACATAGTTGATTGGCTAGAACTAAGAAACAAAACAGAGAAGAAGGAAACAGATGAGATGATGATTGGTGAGGTCCGTCTGTGGCGTGGTCACGGATGCCGTCCAGCAAAGGTTTTTCAACCTTTTCGATGGCGTGATGCAAAGCCGCGATAACCCTAACCCAGTCACGTACCCACTCAGATGCGTGCCTTTGTAGTGGTGGGAGCCCTTTTCCCACCACAACGTGTCGCGACGTGTCTCTAGCCCATTGGCCTCTAAGATCATATCGGAATTGTCTATCTCAAGTGCATCTGATTTCTCATTCTTCTCTATCGCGACGTGTCTCTGGCCGATTGTCCTCTAGAATGCACACGAAATTGTCTGCCACCGTTAACCTCAATTCATTAGACATATCAAGACACGTCGCTGATGCAGTCAGTGCTCTCAAATCTGTATGATATCTCGCGCATAGATTTTGTGTCGTGTCACATGGGAAAGGGGTAATTCAGGAAATCAAGTATGCGAAACGTATCGGAAATTGTATGAGCAATCATAGTGTAAAGGCATATGCCTCTTTGTGGCCTCGTAAGATGGTATATGAGAAGGTACCATTGCAAAGGTTGATGTCAATATGGTACAGTGGTATAAGGCAGTTGAAATAGGATTATCGCTAGAGATCTAAGGCTCATGGCGAGTCAACTATATGAAGCGGGTGTCACCTGGCCCTGGACACGTCACGTGCAGCTGTGCCGTTACAGTTGGACTGATGTTGTTTGTTGGTTTACAGGGATATATTGAGGTGAATAACAGCTGAAATCTCATGTTTGATAGATGTAGAATCAGCATTCTTGGACCGAAAGGACATCTGTCGATGTTGGTTTCAAGACATCTCTGGGATCTTACATGAAACAGATGTTAACCATTAAGTCATGTTATACTGTTACCAATACTATTCCCAATACAGTGACAGTCAAAACTCAGATTGTGCTTTGTTCAGATTGAACAAACGTAACAACCTCAACATCAAGGGCACAGGTTGCCTCGATGTGGTCCATATCTTGCAGCATCGAACATCTCGCCCAACAACAGAGTCGACACAAGATCCAATGGTTGATGATCCAAGAAAGAACATTTCTCTACTTCGCTCGGGCTAATACGGCAAATTGACAAATCGATACACAAGACGACATCATCAAGCTACTGATGGCAAGACCAGCTTGCACACAGAGATGGTCCGAGCCTTGGGAGCATTGCACAGTGTATGATCTCAAGAAAAGCTTTCGGTGGAAAAAACATGAGAAATGCTGATTGTTTTTGCAATGAAGAGCAAGGCAAACGGATCAAGGATTATGTGGAAAGGGGGACCGCTGTGGCAAGAAAGCGATTTCAACACGCAGAGACAGCGATTAAGCAAGAGCAGGAAGATATGAGAAATGCTGAAATGGTTGCATGGACAACCCGAAAGCCTGAACAAATAGTCGAAGAGATGTTGAATGCTTGACAACTCTGTCTGCATGATCTTGCTAGTTCTGGCTGGGAGGAGGAAGGGGAAGATCAGGATCATGATGAAGAAGATACAGAGCTGGACAAGATGAGCGAAGATGACAAACACAGCTAGGTGATGGGCACATTCTCCAAAATGGTACACCACTGCCTGGAGGGTTACCAGGAGAATCATATTGCGCTTGATGAAAGGATGTAACCCGGATGGGGGGATGCACCCGACTACTTCAGTCAGAGAGATATGGAGTATGGAACTGCCGAATCCAAGGTTTCGGCTGTTGTGAAGCCCCAAAGAGAAGACTGCAACCATGCCATGATCGACTACAATTGGACAGCTTATGTGGAATATTGATATTGTCCCCGGAATATTGTAGATGCTGCAAGGGATTCCCTGACCAGGAAGTTGGAAAATGTGGCTGCATTCCAAGAAACGCCATTCACACAAACGCATATCATCTCGCACACCCAACATGGCACCCGATCCATCACAGATTACGATATTGTATCCTGTTAAACCCATTACCTCTTAACCCTGCATATAGCATCCCTAGCTAATTACGATAGAGAAATCAGATTCGGACGAACCAATCACGATGGCTCCTGGGTCGACAGTGGCTCAGATTGCCAAACGGTTCATCTTGACAATGTATGTTCTTCAAAACCTATTTGTGTACCTATTTTGCTAAGTGTCAGCTTTTCCATGATGTCAGCTACCAAAATGTGAGACATGATAATTTGTCAGTGCATGTGCAAGAGTTGTAAGGGCCATGCGAAAATTCTAGACTCCAAATCAAATTGATAGACAACACAGAGACTTGATATTGTCTTGCCTGGTACAATTTAAGTGAGAAACCAAAACCTGAATTTGTGACCAAATTTACTACCACAATTTAAGTCAGTGACATCATACAAGTCATTGAAGCAGCGGTCAATCCGCACTGCCAACCTGGATCAATGGCAACTGTCACATCAGCAAAAAATGAAATGGCATTCTCAGTATTCTGAGCATTTTGAAATTCAAGTTTGCCTTTTCTCAATTATGCAGTGTACTCTTGCTGGAAATATACTCAGTAGAATTGTTTTCATATCTTTGCGGGATTTTCAAACGTGGTATAGTATTCCCAAAGGGGTATAGCTTAGTCTGTTACATTGTTTTATAGTCAAAAGTTGGTCTATTTTTCAAAATGGAATATGTAATAGACGTACTTTTGCTTGCTTAGTAATATTATGAAACTTTGGGTTTATATATCTTCATGACAAATCATAATGAAACTAACCATATTTGGAATACCTCCAGCTATAATCAACAAATAACTGAATATCTTTAATAATATTTCCTATTTGAGTTAGTTTGTTTTTGATTTG
>Ga0307512_10006931_pt1 | contig 11326 bp, 13 predicted proteins | sample 14_EM_MG_FD_200267 | JGI IMG/M metagenome (GOLD analysis project Ga0307512, IMG submission 200267) | Populus trichocarpa ectomycorrhiza microbial communities from riparian zone in the Pacific Northwest, United States - 14_EM | ecosystem: Host-associated > Plants > Roots > Unclassified | place... | reverse complement strand
CATTAGGTGCTTCTTCAGAACATTCTGGGAGAAAGATGGGGCGGGAGTACTGGCAGTACTGGCAGCGAACAAAGCGTCCAGGTGATCGGCCAAGCGCGTACGGAATTCATCCACCGATGGCAAGGGGGAATTTTTCACTACCTCCGCTCAGACTCATCCGTAGTCCGGTAGGAGCCCAGATGAATACTGGCGGAGCGTCACACCAGATCAGTACATCGACATCTCGTAGATCGTCGTGCGCTCCTCACCGTTTCTCCCCATCTTTTGTGCACGGTTGAGAACGGTAGATCTATTCGGAAGTTAACCTACGAATTAGTTGCGCATTGCCTATACATTTGGACAGGAGAAAATTAAAGTCGAATTATCTTCACCTGATGTGCTATCACCAATCTGCCTCGTACGTTACCGACGCGAATGGAATCTGTTGCTCAGGGGCGGTAGGCGGCGCATTTGCAGACTCCTATTCAAGTCGTATATCCCTGAGGTTGATGGATACTACTGGGCGGCTGAAGAGGGCAATGAGTTCTATGAAATGATGGGATCGGCCATAATGTATAATGCATAAGGAATCGGAATCGTTGCGCTCACCTTTCTCCGTTGATCCGAATCTTTTGATATACTTCTCTCTCGGGGGCCTTTAAGGCGTAGGGCCTTGCGGGATAGGCCACTCGTTGGTTTCCCACCGGTGTATACAGAGAGCCCTTCAAGCCTCAAGAATCATTACCTTGTGACCATCAAACGGATGGAGTGAGAAGGACATACATGCTTTTTGTGCGTTACAATCAGCATTCTAGCGTGTCACTTCCATACGCTGCGCAGGTGCCGGCGTGGACACCACGAAGTAGGACCGGAACGGTGAGAGCATCCTCACGAATCCATCTTGGCGATAGATAAGTGAGAACCTGTAAAGTACGTCAATCGCCTCTCCTATCTGGGCTATCCCGATGAAAATCCCTAGCTGATTCATCAGAGAGCGAAACACCGGTTCCTCAACATCCTTCGGGGTCTGGTAATAGCTCTTCTCTAGTGCACTCGTCTGATCATCGTCCCACGCCTCAACAGTATCGATTCATCCCAATCCTTCTCGCATACGGAGCTGGCAAGGAGATTTATCGAAAGCGGATGGAAGTCCAGCTTTGCTATGAGTCCATCCACTGCAGATCTGCCAAGGTTGCAGAAGCAGTAGAAGGCATCTCGTACACAGTCCCCGGAAAGAGCTGGTACTTCAACTCGGTGGAAACCAGGGATGTCGAGATACATCCTGCTGGTATTGACCAGGCAGACGTGCCGCATGAAGTGACGGTTTCCACTAATCTTGACTTGTGTTCGGTTGTGATGCACGAGAGTGAGAGGCATGGACGACTTTCCAACGCCAATCGATCCGTGAGAGCGATGAACGTCCGCGATCTAAGATCCAACATCAGGGAGTGAAACTGTTGCAGGATGTCGGGGAGGTTTATGTGTATGGGCCTGGCTGGGGTAGAAACAGGTAGTCAACGGGAGGGTGAGTTATATGGTGAGCCACGCTTTTGCAACGCGCGAGCCACGCAGCTACCGCGTGTTTGTCCAGGGATTAAGAGAGCACTGGAAGGAGAATATCAGTTGCGACGGGCGGGTGGATTCTCCTCACACGCATCGCTTCTTCTGCTGTGCAACTCCCTGGCCCAAGTCTTGCGTGTGATCCTGCTTGCAGTTTTCATGGGTGATGGTGTCTTTGTTGCCGGTTGGTAGCTTGGTTTTGATCCTGTGATCTGCTTTGTGATTTGAGTCGCGTTTTCTCGTTTGAAATATGCTTTCTGGAGTGGAGGGTGATTTAAAACTGGAGGATGAAGGGCGGAAGGATCGTGGAGGTAGCGATGAGAGTCACATGTCGCGATCTGAGGTGAATTCGCTTCCGATCGTCTCTTGCCGTCCCCTCAACTCTGATTCCGGGGAACCGCAGATAATAAAGAGCCCCCACGTCCAGCCGTTCTCGACAGACCCGGATCCAACGCTTTCCTAGTTTCCCGACCATACCACATTTTCCACACGAGGGATGATACAGCAGTAAATGATACAGCACCAAATGCGTGGCGCGAACACGCACTTCTAAAATGACACCCGTACACCCATTTCCTGGGACCCCCCCTTGCAGGTCATTCCCAAACGGTAAGAAGACGAAAAAGAAAACGAGTTACTCGCTAAAGCTGCGCATGATATCAATAGACTTTTAACCTTCAAGGTTTCATGAAATCACCGGTAGTTGGACACGTTCACTGCACATACGTACACTAACCTGAAGTACTCCATCGAGTCTTCGCGACCGACCCGAAGAAAAAGCACGCGCCACTTTTGCGCCCCCACGTCCCCATTCCACCCATGGACATTGTCCCCATCTCAGAAAGTTAAACCCAAAACCGGTTCGCAGTTTTTATTTTGCCGTCATCATGATCCACAGATACAGCTCGAGCAAGGATTCAGGAACCAGGAGAAGCAGACTAGGGAGGCAGAAGGGGATACACGCGTCAAGGGGGAGGGAAGCACATTTCATACGAGGCGTATATTGTATATATCTTGGAGGACGGAGGAAGGGCCATACCATAGCATAGAGAGAGAAATACAGGATTTGCAAAGGATAAGGACTACAGTGGAATCGAAGAGAGAGGGGAGAGGGAGAGGGAGTGTCAAGAGGGTAAGGGGGCGAGGGTTACAGAACAAACTTTGCCGTTTAAATAATCAAGAAACGAGGGAATTTGACAACACGAAGCGAAAAAAAGAGCAAGGAGAGGTGAGTAAGGACACAGGAGGGCCAAGTATCCCAAGAACCATACGACCGTTCATCAGAATGCGAGAACACAAGGAGATCGCGGACGAATAGGCCAAGTGTCTCGCGACACGTGCCGACTTGCAGGAGAAACGAACGAACGAGCTTCACAATAACCTCCTTTGGTAATGGCTGTTCTGGGGAACTGTTTGGGGCCTTTGCCCCCTCGAGGCTGAGCGTACCCATAACCAGCGGGACTCATCGGCTGTCCAGTGTAAAGGTCTGGTTGAGGCTGGCCGGGATATGATGGTAGATGAAGATACGTGTTCTGTGGTGCTTGAAGCTTGATGTGTCGGGTGAGGATGGGTGTGGGATCACGGAGGTAATCCGCTCGTAGCCATGAGTCGTTCCAGAACCCCACCTACGAATGAATGAAGGGACGACAAATGAAATTGACTAGCTTGTCACCGGTGTTAGAAACCATGAATTGGAATGCAAACGGGCATGGAGGGCCGACGGAGGCCTGGTGATTGAAGAGGCGAGTGAAGGATACGTGACAAACGGACGTTTCGAGAATGTGCCGCAGACCGAGCAACCTGAAAGGTCAAGTCGAGAGAGAGAGACGGAGGTAGAAGTACGGTGCTGTGCCAGGGGTCAATGAATAAAGCATGTCTTTGAGGTCCAGGCTGGGTCCAGGGCATCTTGGACGAGAGGCTGGAAGTGGGTAAAGATTCTGGGTGGTCACACGATCATACACACTGACTGGTGCCGGTGACCCCTCAGATTTCTCCACCAATGGGTTTGTCTGCACGAGGCGTTTCGTGAATGATAGCCGCTCACCGTTAGTAGGGTTTGGAATTACAGCCTTCGTGCTGCACGCCCCCCCCCCCCACAGTTACCTCTTTCGACTATGAAAGACGATTCCCAACGACCCAAGGAGCGGGAGGCCGATTTGAACGCGGCCATCGAAGCCTTGGATCTCGCAAAGGCGTCGAGTATCCCACCAGCCAAGGCTGTTTTTGGCTCTATCATCATTCTTCTTACAACGATCAGGGTATGTTTCCTGCTCTTCCGCAACGATTTGCTCCAAGTTCACACCCAGTTAGGACTCAATGATCAACGAACCGGATTACGTCGAGCTCGGGCTATTCTGCGCCGATGTCTGTCAAATTTTTGACCAGAGGACGAATGGAAAGAAACAGGACAAGATCAATCCGTCCGTGTACGGTGCGATAAATCAATTGACATTGTGAGTTGGATGTTGAACGTTGGATCAACGGGATCCACCTTGAACCGACCACTAAAACTCTCTCAATTGCAGGACGGTGGCAGATATTCAGAGGAAGCAAGTCAAGTGGGGCAAACGTAATCCGATATCTCGGCGCTTCCACGCGAAGGATGACAAAAAAATGATCGCTACTTGGAGGTTAGACCTCGACGAGATTCTTCAGGTCTTTAACGTGCGTTCTGTCGCTTGAATGGTGGCAATCTCTAACTTTCCGTTTCCAGAAGGAACTTGAAACAAACACGGATACAACCATTTCTGCTGTTCTTCCTGATATCACGAATACCGACACTCACGCGTCTGACGTCCGGAATGACATTGTGGACACCCGCATCATTGTTTCCGATAATCGTCGTAAAGCGTCGAGGGGCTCTGAGGATGCGTGTGGTCAAGATCGGAAGGTAGGTACTACATCATACGCACTCTACTCGTCACTAAGTAACCACTTAAAACTGCCTAGACTTATGCCAGGTCAGCGATCTCGACTAAAAATTAAATCAATATCTAACATCTGCATCTAGTGCACCTGGAGAATCACAGCCTCCCTCGCCGAGAAGCATGCATGGGACCTCGACCTCCTCCGACATTCTCAATGGCGTCATGAAAACGCGCGCCATCGTTTCCGAGCTTGAGCACAATGTCACGAGTGCCCACACCATGGTCTCCGAGATCCATCGTACCATGGTGAAGGGTCAGGAAGGGAGCGATAGTAAAGATGCCTCGGTGAGTGACACATCGACTGTATTCACTGCCGACCAATGCTCACCGTTGCCCAGACTCAAACCAGGTCAGAAATCTGAACTCCCGGTGTATACACCGTCTTACGTCTGAATCTAGCGCACCTGGAGAATCCCCCCCTCTGCCACCAAAGACCTTCTTTGGACGCGACGAGATGATCGAGAAGATAGTCGATCTTGCCCAGAAGTTTATTCCGATCGCTCTCATCGGCGCAGGTGGAATTGGCAAGACCTCGATCGCCCTGGCTGTCCTCCACCACGATCGCATCAAAGAGCGGTTTGGCGATGACCGTCGTTTCATCCGTTGCGACCAATTCCCCACGTCCCGTGCTCATCTCCTTCGCCGCCTCTCCAACGTCATCGGTGCCGGCGTCGAGAACTTCGAGGACCTAGCCCCCCTACGAGCACTCCTATCCTCAAAGAAGATGCTGATAGTCCTCGATAATGTGGAATCTATCCTCGACCCTCGGGGAACGGATGCGCAGGAGATCTACGGTGTGGTGGAGGAACTGAGTCGATTCAGCAACATCTGCATTTGCATGACATCCCGTATCTCCACCATTCCGCCAGGTTGCAAGCACCTCAATGTCCCAACACTGTCAATCGATGCTGCACGAGATACCTTCTATTGGATCTACAACAGCGACGATCAGTCGAGCCTCGTCGATGACATCCTAGAGCAACTGGACTTCCATCCACTCTCAATCACGTTGCTCGCCACAGTCGCACTTGAGAACAAGTGGGACACAAACCATTTGGCCAGAGAGTGGGAGGAACGGCGAACGAGTGTGCTACAGACCGAGCACAACAAGAGCCTTGCCGCCACCATCGAACTCTCACTCGCTTCCCCCCTGTTCCAGGAACTTGGTCCACACGCTCGAGCGATTCTGGGAGTCGTCGCGTTCTTTCCACAAGGTGTCGACAAAAACAACGTTGATTGGTTGTTTCCGACAATCTCGAGCAGAACCACCATCTTCGACAAGTTCTGCATCCTCTCCTTGACCTACCGGAACAATGAATTCGTCACGATGCTCGCGCCACTCCGAGATTACCTTTGCCCCAATGATCCGATCTCGTCCTCGCTCCTCCGCACAACCAAGGAATGTTACTTCAGCCGGATATCGGTCACCATCAACCCGAATGTGCCCGACTTCATAAAAACGAAATGGATCACATCGGAGGACGTAAACGTCGAGCACCTGCTCGATGTCTTCACGACGATCGACGCGAACTCGGACAGCGTCTGGCGTGCCTGTGCCTATTTTATGCAGCATCTCTATTGGCACAAAAATCGACTGGTCATTCTGAAGTCAAAAATCGAAGGACTCCCAGACGATCATAGCTTCAAGCCGGAATGCCTGTTCGAACTCTCACGGTTGTTCGGCTCGGTTGGGAATCAGATGGAGCGCAAGCGACTCCTTACCTGTGCGTTAAAGCTCGAGAGGGAGCGGGGGAGTGGCCATCAGGTTGCTCGAATACTGAAGCACCTAGCTAATGCGAATGGACTAATGGGCCTCCCCAAGGAAGGAATACAACTGGCGAAAGAGGCTTTGGAGATTGGTGGACGACTCGGTGGCAGTGTGCTACATGCACAGTGTTCGATCCACCTCGCTTGGTTGTTATGTAGAGACAAACAGTTCGACGCCGCAGAAGAAGCCGGATCCCGCACGTTCGACTTCTTCCCAGAAAAAGGCGAAGAATATCGGGTGTGCCAATCTCATCGTATTCTCGGCCATATATATCGATCCAAGGGCGAGAGAGAGAAGGCGATTCACCATTTCGAGGTAGCTCTCGGGATCGCGTCCCCTTTCGACTGGCACGAGGAGCCGTTTTGGGTATATTACGGGATGGCGGGTCTGTTTTACGATGAAGGCAGGTTCGACGACGCACACACTCACCTCGAGTACGCCAAGTCGCACACGGTCAATAGCGCACGCAACCTGGGCCATACAATGGTGTTTCAAGCTCGGATTTGGTACAAGCAGCACAGGCTTGAAAAGGCGAGGTCCGAGGCTCTGCGTGCCGCTGATATTTATGAGAAGCTTGGGGCTGCGAAGGGTATAGAGAAATGTAGAACGCTCCTCCGGGATATACAGGAGGAACTGGACACCACAGTTGCCTCTGGTTAATCAGACTTCAATTGTGAGCACCACAGACGATGCTATTTCCTCCATGGATTAACTCTCCATTCTAAGCTCGGAGAACAAAACGATGGCATTGATATTGGCTGCATTGAGTTCTCCAAATTCGTCCTCCCGAAAGTCGTCGGACCCTCGTCCCTTCACCCTGCCTTCCCTTGCGTTTTTTAATATCGTTATTGCTTTCATCCTTAAGTGCTCTCTCCTTTATTCACATCTACGCACACGCACCCTTTTGTATTTGTTGTTCCCACTGCTCGTTGTAGATTTGCATATGTATCGTCTCCCTTGTTATACCAGTGTACCTTTTACGATCAACCGGCAGCGGACTGAGAAGTTTGTCGTCGTCTCATGTAACCTCTCCGCATTGCCGAATAACGAGAATCCGTCCCAGCCATCGCTACCCGACAGCGGACGCCCCTAACGCAGCATCAAATTTGTAACGGCACTGAAGGACCCAATGTCGCTGAGCCAGTGAGGAAGGTCGGGATGCGTTAGGACTGGGTCCAGGGCGGGAAATGATGATGCTCATCGTGAGCTATGCAGTCCGGTTGCCCCTACACTACGAGAAGTTGGATGGTGGAGACGGTCATTATTTGATGAGGAATAAAATAAAGATAAAGTTGGAACTCGATGCTGTCGAATACATGGCCACCCGTGAAATGTAGTTGGTGCAGCCAGCGGAGAGTTGTGGGCTCCGACGGCCCCTTCAAATTTCGCTTTTGAATTCATTGAGGTTGCCGGTAACGGAACGATAGCTCCATTCCGAAGCTGACCTACGAAGTAGCTGCACATCGTCCTTATGTTTGGACAAGAGAAACAGCAAAATTGGGTTTATATTCACCTGATATGCCATCACCAATCCACCTCGTACGTACCGGTGTGGAAGAAATTTGCAGGCTCCTCCCCAAGTTGTATATTACCAAGGTCGATGGGTACTGCTGGGCGGCCGAAGAGGGCGAAGGGTTCTCTCTGGGGGAGCCCCACGACGTAGGGTCTTGTGGGATGGACCACTTGTCTGTTTCCCACTGGTGTATATAGCGAACCCTTCAAAAAGCATTGCCATGTGGCCGCCAAACAGATGGAGTGAGGAGGACATACATTTTTTTGGTGCGTTACAATCAACATCCCAGCGGATAACCTCCGGAGTCCGCAGTGGCCAGCGCAGACATCACAAAGTAGTACCGGGGCCGCAACTATGAGAACACCTTTACCTTGGCAGTAGATGAGTGAGGACTTGCGAGGCGCGACGACCGTGACACCAACGAGGGAGAGCCGATTGGTGAACGGGTTATAGGGGATATGTTCCTCCAATTTCTGGCAAGGCATCCATGCAGAAGTGAGCTAGAGGTTCGGAAATGATGACGCTCAGGGCGAGAGCTAGGGGTAAGCGACTTACAAACTCTGGGTGATCAGCCGTTCACACATACCCTTCAAATACGACGGCCGTGAATACGACTCTCTTCACCAAATGGGTCTGTTTACAAGAGGCATGTCATGGGGAAATTTCCGCTAATCTCTATTAGGGTTCGGAACCATCCTCACAGCCTTCACGCCGCGCGGTTCTCTCGCAGCTACCCCTTGCGACCATGAAAGCCGACTCCCAACGACCTGAGGAGCGGGAGGCTGATTTGAACGCGGCCGTCGAAGCCTTGGATCTCGCGAAGACGTCGAGCATCCCACCGGCCGGGGCTGCTTTTGGCTCTGTTACCAACCTTCTTACAATGATCAGGGTATGGTTCCTGCTCTTCCGCAACGATTTGTTCCAGGTTCACACCCAGCTAGGACACAATGATCAATGAACCGGATTACGTCGAACTCGGGCTATTCTGTGCCGATGTCTGTCGAACGCTTGACCGAGGGACGAATGGAAAGAAACTGGATGAGCTCAGTTTGTCCGTGTACGATGCGATAAGTCAATTGACGTCGTGAGTTGAACGTTGGACCAACGATATGCACTTCGAACCGTCCACTAAAATTCTCTCGCTCGCAGAATAGTGGCAGATATTCAACGGAAGTTAGTCAAGTGGGGCAAACGGAATCTGATGTCTCGACGCTTTCACGCGAAGGACGACAATGAAATGATTGCGACCTGGAAGTTGGACCTCGACAAGATTCTTCAGGTTTTTAACGTGCGTTCTGTCGCTTGAATGGTGGCAATTACCAACTTTCCGCTTCTAGAAGGAACTTGCAACAAACACGGATGCAACCACTCCCGCCGTTCATCATGATGTCACAAACACCCATATTCCTGTTTCTGGCATCCGGGATGACATTGTGGACACCCGCATCATTGTTTCCGGCAGTCACCGTAAAGCGTTGAAGACCTCTGAGGATGCGTGTGGTCAAGATCGGAAGGTAGGTACCACACCATACGTACTCTACTCATCACTAAGTAGCCACTTAAAACTGCCTAGACTCATGCCAGGTCAGCTATCCCGACTAGAGATGAAATTGATATCTAACATCTGCATCTAGTGCACCTGGAGAATCACTGCCTCCCCCTCCGAGAAGCACGCATTGGACCTCGGCCTCCTCCGACATTCGCAACGACGTCATGAAAACGCGCGCCATCGTTTCCGAGCTTGAGCACAATGTCACGGGTGCCCACACCATGGTCTCCGAGATCCATCGTACCGTGGTGAAGGGTCAGGAAGGAGGTGGTAGTAAAGATGCGTCGGTGAGTGACACGTGGACTGTATTCACTGCCGGCCAATGCTCAATGTTGCCCAGACTCAAACTAGGTCAGAAATATAAACTCCCGGCGTACCCACCGTCTTACATCTGAATACAGCGCATCTGGAGAATCCCCCCCTCTGCCACCAAGGACCTTCTTTGGACGCGACGAGATGATCGAGAAGATACTCGGTCTCGCTCAGAAATTTACTCCGATTGCTCTCATTGGCGCGGGCGGAATTGGCAAGACATCCATCGCCCTGGCTGTCCTCCACCACGATCGGGTCAAGGAGTGGTTTGGCAATGACCGTCGTTTCATCCGTTGTGATCAATTCCCCACCTCCCGTGATCATCTCCTCCGCTGCCTCTCCAACGTCATTGGTGCCGGCATCGAAAACCCCGGGGACCTAACCCCCCTACGAGCATTCCTATCCTCAAAGAAGATGCTGATAGTCCTCGACAATGCGGAATCTATCCTCGATCCTCGGGGAGCCGATGCTCAAGAGATCTACGGTGTGGTGGAGGAACTGAGTCGATTCAGCAACATCTGCCTTTTCATCACGTCCCGTATCTCCACTATTCCCCCTGATTGCAAACATCTCGATGTCCCAACGCTGTCAGTCGACGCTGCACGTGATACATTCTACGGGATCTACGACAGCGACGACCGGTCGAACCAAGCTGTCGATGCCATCCTCGAACAGCTTGAATTCCATCCACTCTCGATCACATTGCTCGCTACAGTTGCACGTCAGAACAAGTGGGACATGATCCGATTGGCCAGAGAATGGGAGGGACGGCGAACGAGCGTGCTGCAGACCGAGCACAACAAGAGCCTCGCGGCCACTATCGAACTTTCACTCGCTTCTCCTCTTTTTCAAGAACTTGGCCCTGACGCTCGAGCCCTTCTGGGCGTCGTCGCGTTCTTCCCGCAAGGTGTCGACAAAAACAACCTCAAGTGGTTGTTTCCGATGATCCCGAACAGAGTCAACATCTTCGACAAGTTCTGCGTCCTTTCGCTGACGTACTGGAACAACGGGTTCGTCACGATGCTCGCGCCACTCCGTGACCACCTTTGTCCTAAGGATCCAATGTCATCCCCACTCCTCCGCACAACCAAGGAATGTTATTTCACCCGGATGTCGCTAACTCTTAACCCGAATGAGCCCGACTTCGCAAAAACACAATGGATCACATCGGAGGACGTAAACGTCGAGCACCTGCTCGATGTCTTCACAACAATCGATTCAAACTCGGACAGCGTCTGGCGTGCCTGCGCCTATTTTATGCAGCATCTCTATTGGCACAAAAATCGAATGGTCATTCTGCAGCGAAAAATCAGAGGGCTCCCAGACGATCATAACTCCAAGCCAGAATGCTTGTTTGAACTCTCACGGTTGTTTGAATCGGTCGGACATCGGTTTGTGTGCAGGTGGCTTCTTACCCGTACCTTAGAGCTCGAGAGGAAGCGGGGTAGTGACCACCAGGTCGCTCGAATACTGAGGCGCCTAGCTCATGTAAATGGACTAACGGGCCTCCCCAAGGAAGGAATAGAATTGGCGAAAGAAGGATTAGAGATTGGTGAACGACTCGGTGACAGGGTGGAACAGGCACAGTGTTTGACTGCGCTCGCTGAGTTGTTACGTGATGACAAACAACTCGACGCCGCAGAAGAAGCCGCATCCCGTGCTATCGATCTCTTCCCAGAGAAAGGCGAAGAATATCGGGTGTGCCAATCTCATCGTAT
>Ga0307512_10006930_pt1 | contig 11326 bp, 11 predicted proteins | sample 14_EM_MG_FD_200267 | JGI IMG/M metagenome (GOLD analysis project Ga0307512, IMG submission 200267) | Populus trichocarpa ectomycorrhiza microbial communities from riparian zone in the Pacific Northwest, United States - 14_EM | ecosystem: Host-associated > Plants > Roots > Unclassified | place... | reverse complement strand
TCCGATTTTATTTTTCCCTGAAAAGACACAAAACCCTCTCCCCTCTCTCCCCCCCCTCTCCCCCTCTCTCTCTCGTGCTTTCTCGTAGTAATAGTTCTTTCGTGTGTGATATTTCATTCCTTTCATTCAAGTAACATCTGAACAATATATAAGAGGATGCGGAGATCCGTTATTGGGTCAGCTAAAGCCCTTTCAAACCGCTCCTGTCAAAATCATTGGAACGTGCTGCTGCTGCGTCCTTTAGCCTCTTCTCCTTCACGTTTCCTGTCTTCTACCTCCGTTCTTGATTCTCCCCCCCCTCCTCCTTCATCTATGCCTCCTGTTTCTCTTGATAACATTAATCCCAAGGTACCCTCTTTTCTTTTCAACATCAATTCTGCTCTTTCTTTTATTGATTAGCTGTTTGGTTCTTGATTTTGATTGGATTTTTCATCTGGGTTTTTCTTTTTCATTTTCCCTCTTTGGTTTTGTTGAGTTTTATATGCTCTAGGTTTATGTTAGTGTTTTAGATTCCTTTTCTGGCTATTGGGTTGTGCTTGATTTGTCTTTGCCTTTTCTTTTATGGATACATACATGAATGTGTCCTTTTTTTTGGTTTTGCTCATTTATGCATTAAAAATGGTCGGATAGATTGGAACCTTAATTCATGCTTCAAACTGGAAGTCCAGTAAGCAAAGCACATAGGCCTAGTGATTCTTTCTATGTTTATCTTATCAAATCTTATTGCTTTATTTATTGCAAATTTTTAATTGTACTTAGTGACATTATCATATTTTGTAGAATCTGATTAAGAATATGCAAAAGCTCTTTCTGTGCTGTCCACTATCGATTTAAGAAAAAAAAAATGCTTAACTTTGATTCACCTGAAAAAACACCAATACTTATTTTTACTGTAGTCATGGAGCGTTTAACCTTGCTCTAAAGTTAAAGAATTCTTGAGTGTTTGGTTATTGGTAACTTTTCTTGAACTCTCTTGCATTCCTTTGTTTCCCTTTTGTTTTGTTTCCTGATATTCCTAGTTTATTAACTATGATATTCTGTTTCCCAGGTTTTAAAATGTGAATATGCTGTCCGTGGCGAGATTGTCACCCTTGCACAGGTAATTCACATGACTGGCTGTATCATGCACTTCAAAGTTAGAAAGGGCAGGATGTTTCTATTTGAAGTTTGTGCTTTTACTTATTGTGACTTTATTAAAGGAGCTTTATGTACTAGACGTGATCATGAATTTTCCTTCATCTTAAACAGGCGTTACAAGAAGAGTTAAAGTCTAAGCCAGGCTCCCACCCCTTTGATGAGGTGTGTAGCTTTTATCTTTATATTTTGTTCTTATTGGGTTTGTAAACATGGTATTTATCTAGAACGGTTAAGTTGCCCAAGGTAGATTAATGATTTTGATCCTCAATTCTTTTTCGATGCTATTGATGTGTGGTGTTGTGTTGCTTTTTTTTGTTAGTGACAAGATTCAAAGGAAATTTCCAGCACTTCTGGATTTTTCAGAAAGCAGATTTCACTTTTCTAGGAATTGGCATTCTGTTTCAACCAAGATAATATATAATGTGTTTGATCAACTCCTATTAAAAAAAGAAGAAAAAGGAGATGCTACATGCATGTCTTCTTTCAATTGATATTCCCTAAAGGGTTCATTTTGATTTGTTTATCATCTTGTGGCAGATACTTTACTGCAATATTGGAAATCCTCAGTCTCTTGGTCAGCAGCCTATCACCTTTTTCCGTGAGGTAAGTATGTTGTGGTGCTTTATAGGGTACTGTGCTGTGTTCAATTGGGGTGTTTCTCCTTGTTGATTATTTTCGCTTTAGGTTCTTGCATTATGCGACCATCCTTCCATTTTGGACAGAAGTGAAACTCAGGGTTTGTTCAGGTACTTCTCATGCTATCATTGAACTTCTCTTTATACTTGTTTACACCATGATTGAAGAAAGAAGAGTATACCATTTTCCCTTTACTAAGAACCATTTAGGGTATACAAGTTAACCTTGAATTCTTGATTCTGCCTTTTTTTTTATTGTTTAGATTTTATACAAGAACTCTCTCCATTTTTATTGAGTTAGTGAAATATTGTAGGATACCTGATACATTTCTGTGAATATTTTTAGTGCTGATGCCATAGAGAGAGCTTGGCAGATTCTTGATCAAATTCCTGGAAGGGCCACTGGTGCTTATAGTCACAGCCAGGTTATAATAGCTCTCACCTTGTGGACTTTAAAAAGTTCCATTCAAGTGGAATATTTGTGTAGAACATGACTCATATTTCCCTCCCCACATCAGGGAATCAAAGGACTGCGTGATACAATTGCTGCTGGAATTGAAGCCCGTGATGGCTTTCCTGCTGATCCAAATGATATTTTCTTGACAGATGGTGCAAGTCCAGCGGTAACATTTAATCCCATATAGAAAGAGACGTGTATGTATTGTACTCGCTTCAAATGAAACTAAATGTGTTTGTTTATTGCCAGGTCCACATGATGATGCAGTTACTGATACGATCAGAGAAAGATGGCATACTTTGTCCCATTCCTCAGTATCCCCTGTACTCTGCTTCAATTGCTCTCCATGGTGGTGCTCTGGTATGTGTCTTTTATATGAAAATGCTATTTGTCCGAAGTTATTCGGTTAGATATCCTGGTGCCTTTAGTTTTAGGTGACTTATGGCTGGAAGCCCTCTATACTTGTTTCAGGTTCCCTACTATCTTGATGAAGCAACTGGGTGGGGCTTGGAAGTTTCTGAGCTTAAGAAGCAGTTGGCAGATGCAAAGTCCAAGGGAATCACCCCTAGGGCCCTGGTTGTGATAAATCCAGGAAACCCAACAGGGCAGGTAAACAGTAATTAGCTTTACAGAAAATGGATAAGATTTTCAAATGAGCGAGAATTTAAAACTTTGTAAATATTGTTCTTACAAAGGAGCCAATAACTTCTGGCTGGCTTGAATAATTTAACTTCCTTTGTCCATGCCTCAGGTTCTTGCAGAGGATAATCAGCGGGGGATTGTGGAGTTTTGCAAGCAAGAAGGTCTTGTCCTTCTTGCAGATGAGGTAGGTGCTTGCCAATAGTTTTGAACTAGTGTTACATTCTTGACTTCTTACTATGTCTAGGTTGATTGACGCAATAATTATACAATGAATTTCATCCAGGTTTATCAGGAAAATGTTTATGTTCCTGAGAAAAAGTTCGACTCATTTAAGAAGGTTGCTCGGTCTATGGGATATGGCGAAAAGGATATATCTTTAGTATCTTTTCAGTCTGTCTCCAAAGGTAAGATTGATTTACAAGTTAAAATTAAGAGATCCTGCACTTTTCTGATTAAATATGTGAACATGTGTCGTTTGTAATGTTTTAGGTTACTATGGAGAGTGTGGAAAGAGAGGAGGTTACATGGAAGTCACTGGGTTTGGTCCTGAAATAAGAGAGCAAATATACAAAGTTGCATCTGTGAATCTATGTTCCAACATTTCTGGTCAAATTCTTGCAAGTCTCGTCATGAGCCCACCTAAGGTTAACTTTTTTAGTTACTTATTTGTTTCCTATGCCTGTGACATTTGGATTTATAATCCAGGATTAGATCAGCCTAAGCTTTGACAAACTTGGATACGCATTTGGTGTCGTGTTGTTAGCGAGAACACAGAGGGAAAAGAAAGAACTCTTAAGATTTTACTTATTTTATATCATGTCTGATCTCCATGAGTTATGTGTGCAGGTCGGAGATGAATCATATGAATCATACTCTGCCGAAAAAGATGGAATCCTCTCATCTTTAGCGAGACGTGCAAAGGTCAGTTCAATGCAGCAGCCAATTTGATGCATTAGTTAACATAGTCAAGATAAAATATTAAATTTACAAGGAATAAACTGATTTTTGAAGTAATTGCAAACTTGTGGTAATACAATTTTTGAGTAAAAAATGTATATTAGTGACTCTTTGGTGCTTCTTTTTGTACTTTATGTATAGTAGATGTGTGCTATACTTTGGGCATTTCTGACGTACAGCTAGTAAAAATTGCTTGGTTGTTAAGCATGCTCTCCTTTTTCTCCCCACTTTTTTATCTAAAAAAAGTATTGATAATCATTTGTTACATAATGCTAGACGCTGGAGGACGCATTCAATAATCTAGAGGGTGTAACTTGCAACAAAGCAGAAGGGGCAATGTATCTCTTCCCCTGCATCTGCTTGCCTGAAAAGGCAATTAAGGCTGCCGAAGCTGCAAAAACAGCTCCAGATAACTTCTATTGTCGCCGTCTACTCAATGCCACTGGAATTGTTTTTGTTCCTGGTTCTGGCTTTGGGCAGGTGAGTTTGTTAAAGTTGAATAATTGTGCAACAAAAAAATTCTATTTTCTCCTTCATCATTCTTTTGACTGATCCTTTGAATTGATGTTTTTCATGGAAGCTTCCGGGCACTTGGCATTTTAGGTGCACCATACTACCTCAAGAAGATAAGATTCCAGCAGTTGTCTCCCGTCTCACAGAGTTCCACAAGAGTTTCATGGATGAGTTTCGCGATTGAAGGATCTTTGCATTTTAAACTCTGAAAAGTTACAAAATAAGATAGTAGCCCATCATTTTAATACAACGATGGATGTTACCTTGATACATTGTAATTTTTTTTCTTGGAAGGATATATAGAGGTTTTTCTTTATTGCTCCTCCATCGAAGCGTTTCCCTTCGTTGTGATCGGGAAAGATATGTTGGATTGTAATCACATTTCTTGAAAACGAAGTTGAGAAATCTATCTGCAGCACAATCTGGCTCAATAATGATAATATTTTCGCATCCTCTTCATTCTCTTGCCAATAATACACGCCCCCGGGCCCCAACTATGTGAAGTCCTCATGGACGTATGAATGTATGGCGTTGGTTTGTGGTATTGCAGATTTATATGAAGGTGGTGTCAAGTTCTAAATCTTGACAAGTTGTGTCTGTCCCTGCGCACGGCTCGTCAGTTCCTTTAATTGGCCGGATTTGTTTGTAGCTTTCGTCGGTCATGTCTGATAACAAACAAAACCATGCAACATGTTTAATCTTAAGCTATTTGCCCCTCAAGCTTTAATTTCTTTTTTTCTTTAGCATCTAACTGTGATGTATATTTTTGATAGCAGCTACACTCTACCGTCCTTGTATTGTTTAAATATTTTATATGTACAACAGTTACAAAATTTAATTTAAAGCATCGAAGAATACGAAATGCCATGATAAAAAATAAAAAAAAACATTGTCTTGTTAATTGTCATATCATAACAGCCGGATATGGTACTAACATTGGAGACTTCTGATGGGGCTAATGGTCCTCTCTTGTCTGCTGTACAAAGAGAGCACGTGATGCGGTGTTCGTGGGGATGACAATTTATTTTTTCAAGAGGGTATTGAAGAGTATAGTTGTAATTATTTTTTAATTGAAATAATATAAAATTAATTTTTTTTTATTTTTTAAAAATTATTTTTGATATCAGAACATCAAAATGATCTGAAATTACCAAAAAAATATTAATTTAAAGTAAAGAAAAAAATAAAAAAAATTTAAATTTTTTTAAAACGTTTTTAAAACACAAAAACAATCAGACCATTATCTAAATTTAATGAATTCTGACCCCAACGAGAATAATTATCTTATTTAATTAATAATGAATAGAATATAAATATTATTAAATTTAATATAAACCTAAGACATAGTTATATTATATAGAATACATACATTGAATATTTATATTTTTTCAATCAAATAGACATATATTGCTATTTTATTTTTTAATGAATAATAAATAATAGTCAAACAAAATATTAATATAAATACCCGAAATCTGATAAATATGATAAAAACATCTAAATTTTTTACTCGATCCACGTAAATATCCTCCTTTGCCATCCCTAAACGTTTGAAAAGATTTGAGGGTTGGATTGCTGTAATTCAGCTAGCAAAATAGCCTTACAAATAACTTGTCGCATGCGAACCAGGTTTTCTGGAAAGAGGTTAGTTATACATGATGCTAGCAGTCTTCCGAGAGACGCATTTCCTTGCGGAAAAATGGAAGGAGATTGGATTTTATTGATCCATGTTAGCAGTTTCGCGGCCAGGGACTAGGATGATCACACTTCTCCTAACTTGGAGTTTGACAATCAGAAAACCATACCATTGGCTAAATATCTAGATTGACCTTAAAGTTGAAGGAATAACATTGATTCACACCAGATTGACCTTAAAATTGAAGAAAAACATCGACTCACACCAGTTACCGGTCAAAATAAAACATTTATCACTCAAGTGGAGTCACCACGTGATCCAAATCCCATAATATAGCCCAGTTTAGAGAAAAATTGAACTGTTCAAGCAAAATTTAGGCAACAGGGGTATCACAAGGAAATTAACATTGTTTTCAAAGGCGGCTAATGACTTCCTCCACCTCAGCAGGGGTGTATAAATGGTATACAGGTGCCACCTTGGCAATGTCGACATTGTTGGGAGTCACCTGAAATCATTAGCATAAACCAGTTAATGATAATGAAGTAAGTGTAAACAATACAACTAAACAGCTCAATTGATTGAACTTTAAGTGGAAACGGATAAAGAAGTATTGCATGCATAAATACACACAAATCTCCCATTTTACTATGCAGAATAAAGGTTTTCACCTTTTCTTCCATGACTTGCTTTAGAATTGAAAGAGCGATTGTCTCAGCTTCTTTAAGAGTGAGGTCCTGCACATGATTACCAAAATCAATCTCTGTGCCAACTTCTAATTTGAAGTAAAAGATATGATAGATGACAATTAAGAAGGCTAATGAACTTGTTTCATTAGCAAGGATGACAACTCATTATCATTTGGGAAGGTCGAAAGATGCAACCATCCGGCAACCTTTTCATTCAAACTCCATTGGTTATTGTATTTACCAAGTCCTTTAGTGTTCGAGGGAAGGAGAAAGAGGCAAATATGAATCTAAGCAGCAATACCTTGTTATATTGCTCCTGTAGAGTACTGTCTGCACCTTCTGACCCTGAACCAATAGCCTTTGCATTGCACTGCCAAAATGTGCCAGATGGATCTGTGTAATACCTACATAATGGAAGTTCCTTGTTTTAGGCCAAAGAGAAGCGAAAACACAAGTAATACTGTGCTGTTAATATAACATGTTTTGCAGCTAAAAAAGCACGGAGGAAATATGCTAGGATATCAGCTCAACCACAAGATTTTTTTTTTTTGGGGGGTGGGGTGGGTGGGGGATCAAAGAGAGATTATAGGTAGTTGACTTGACATGCATTTGAAATCAGGTTCTCATGGAGGGAAATGCTCCTACTTTGGGCCTAGGGCTAAGGTCCCACAAGATAATTCAAAATAAAAGAGGAAAAAAGGGATACCTTCGACCAGTCCCATACTCACTGTTTATGTATCAACTAGAAAGTGTCCAAACCAAATGGAAAACTAATTTACTGCCATTGTAACTTGTGCTAATGTAATTATTTGAAATGAATATAACACAGAAAAACAAATTAGTAATACTTACAAGCTCGGTCCTTTCTCGTCATGACCAGCAATGAGAAGAGACACCCCAAATGGACGAGACTGCAAAGGAGAAAAATCTCCATAAGTAAAAACATAGAATAAAGCATGTAATATCGATATCTCCACGTTCAACCTTAGATTATGGTATGAAAAATTGTTTAGATAACAATCACTTGCATGTCAAAGTGGCAAGAACAGAAACTTGCTTCTTTTTTTTTTTTATCTTCCCAAAGCATAGGAGGATCTGGCAGTGCAGGCATTTCAAGACAACCCACTTGAAGATAAATAGATGCACCATAGCAGCTTAACAGACAATGGTGATCACACATTTCTGGTATTTAGCAATAGGAACAGTTAATGTATTTTCCAACATGGTATACATAGAGAAGGTGAGCATCACAATTGAATTTAAAAGACAAATACATGAAAATGATATTCAAGAAGAATAGTCATACAACTTTGCCAGTAAAAGGAAAAAGGATTTTTAACATCTTTACCCAATAGGGGCACATCATAATGAATAAAAACAGCAGTAGCTTAGGAATTGGCCATAAAAAGAATATCATAAATGAAGAATTGAGAGCTCATATAAAAAAATTATCAAAAGGTAAACAACTATTACCATGGATTCTTCATCACCTTCACCAAATCGCAGGGCCAAATCACAGAGTGCTTGTGTTGTAGACTCCACTGTCATAGGCTCACCGTACGAGAATCTGTGGTTCTGAAGAATAAATAAAAAAAAAATAAGTGGAGGGGCAATTTCACCATGCCCAAGTCATGGCAGCAGCAGAAACAATTACAATTAACTTATACCTGAGTTTCAACCCGGGCATGCTCAACAAGTGTACGAGCATCTGCAATTAGTCCGCTCATAGCACATCCGATACATTCATCAATTTCCATGACTTTCTCCACGCTACTGGGCTCCTGAAAAATGAATTGAACAAAATGATGACTGAAATAAAGCTATACTCATCTACATTTTAAACATTACCAAGAAACAAGTTCTCTAAGACTAAGTTAAAGTGTACTTCCAACACAACCAAGACAAACCTATTACATAAAAAATAGCAGGACTGCAGGAACACTTCTTCCGAATATGAGTTATCAATCAGATTTTTAGGATTGCTGCAGATATATCATGGAACATGGAAAAGTTTCCAGAGCTTATGCATCATGACAAAGTTCGGTTATTAATTTATAAAGTTCTTCAGGAGTCAAAAGTCAAATATAAAGAACCACCACTTTATTGAATGTATTATAAAGTCCAGATCCACAAGTCTCATTTCACAGTCACTCCAATATGCAACCATGCATAGTGGAAATTCAAAACATTACATTCTTAGAAACAAACCAAAGGAAATCATCAAAATGGCATATCAAGGTGATCCATTCTTAGGTTTATCAAATCAGAAGTGAACCAAACATGTAATATCATAAAACGAAAAGTGAATCCAAGGAGAAAGAGACAAACCAGCAGAGGTGAAGTGATACGCTTCTCAACTGCAAGCACAACACCTTCTTTCGTCTTTAAACCAATTGCAGTTGAACCAAGCTGTGATTAAAATAAAACAGAACTTTATATTCAATCATGTAAAAACCAGCTCAACCTCATGAAGACCACGAAGAGATAAGATTGAAAGGGAGGCGAGGGGAGGCCAAACAAAGGCATCATTATGAAGTAGAAGTTTAAAAATACAAACAATCAAGATCACTAATGATTTCTAAAAAGTCTACAATTTTGCAGGTTTCTTAGAAAGGAGAACTGAAAATTTTTCTATTGGGATGACTCATAGTGAATGTGTTATTAATCACGTATTCTGACCATGGGTGATAAATCATCAACATGACAATGGGAATTCCTCACACTCATATTGTCACACTAAACAGCCCATGTAATTAAAAACTCCATAGGTTTCTTAGATAATCAGAAATCTTATTGCTTTAAAATAAACATATAACAAAAAGGAGGAGAAAAACAGTTCTCCAAGTTCTTACAAACACGTGCATATATCCAATCATTAACATTTTTTAGCTTATTTATATGGATTGAAGGACTTATAATTTAAACCACTTCATACATTTAAAGGACATTCCTAAAAGCTAATTAGTTTAAAAATATAGCTAGCCATCAATATCTACTTCTATGAATTAGTAGTACCCACAAGCAATAAAAATACTGTCGATGAGAGAGCAACTATCAAGTACATTCACGGGTCTCTTAATTATTATCATATAGAAAACCCCAAAAACTTGCCACATCCTGTGGTTTTAAAAATAACATCTCTGCTGCCAAATATCACGGTGAAAACTTAAAATCTATACGATAACGCAGTTAACAAGACTAATCCTTCAAAACCCAGTTGAGAAATCCACAAAAAATCCTATTCTATCCAAATAAGATGCATAAGATCGAACGTTCAGTAATGGGATTTGAGTGGAAAAAAAAAGATCAGAACTTTTTCAGTGGTAACAGAAAAGGGTTTTGAAGAGGGGTTTAGAGGGTTACCTTGATGGCTTCAATAGCATATTCAACCTGAAACAATCTTCCTTCTGGCGAGAAAGTGTTGACTCCTCTATCATACTCAGTCCTTTTTTTCAAAATTTTAAAACATAAAACACAAATCGTCAAAGAAAAAGATAAAAAAAGAAGGGAATTTTTTTATGAAAGGGAACTAATAATGGAGCTTATTCATTACCTTGTGAGAAACATCTTTGATTGGATCTAAATTGCTTAACAATTTCTTGCTCTTGAGAGACAGAGCTGCTTTGCTTTTGTATGTAGTCAGGTGGGTTGAGGCGTTGAGCTCTCTGGACTTGTTTTACAAGACAGCAAGTCCGAAACGTTTCGAGATTCGTTTGCCCCAACGGTGGCGTTTTTGGGCTGAATAAAACGGAGTGTTTTGAATCTGCCGATGCAAGATCCGCCTGTCAAATTTAACGGGCTTGTTTGGGAAGTAGAATTATTTCTGGATAATAGAGGTTTGTTTGTCAAAATAAAAGAAATGGCATTTTAATTAAATGTTATTAACCACTTTGCTAAATTAATCTTACAATTAAGTGTTTAATTGGTCATTGTTACAGAGTTGTAAATTCAAAATCAATATAGAATCTTTCAATTTGTGAATAATATTTGCAAGATTTGATGTCAAAACATAAATTTAAAAGAATTTGAAAACCAAAAGCCAAATGACGAATCGTTTTTTTGAAAATCAAGGACCAACTTGCACGAAAAATACTTGTCTTTGCAGATAAGGAAGCGGACTTGTTTATAAATATGAATTAAATATAACTAAAAGAGATCAGTAAATGATTGTGGACGTGTTTTACTGTAAATTGTGAATGATTTTATTGTAAATTACACTATTTAAATTATTATGGATTGAGAATCATTTCATTGTAGATTGTACTATTTGTGTTTATTCTCTTTAAAGCTCTTTTAATACTAAGCTCTTTCATAAGTGAAACATTGAACAAGCAGCGCTGAGTTGTTTATTATATTACATTTTAAATTAAAAGGTATCAGTGCCCTTCACTGTTTACCTAGACATAGTTCATTGTGGATTAGAGCAGTTTAATGTTACAGTTGTCCTTGCCACATAAACTTGCAAAGCATGCAGTGGAGGCGTGAGGTTGTCTTTTTCATTTGGCATTGAAAAAATAATTCGGGATAAAATGGTCAGTTCGGATTTTGTTGGGGCATTGTTAGGCTGCGGGCCCCAGGCGTTGGGGCCAGACCCGCTCGTCTGGGTATGCAACCTGCTCGTCCAGGGTTTGCCTAGGTCCGCTGATCCGAGCTTGAGGTCTGC
>Ga0307512_10006928_pt1 | contig 11330 bp, 6 predicted proteins | sample 14_EM_MG_FD_200267 | JGI IMG/M metagenome (GOLD analysis project Ga0307512, IMG submission 200267) | Populus trichocarpa ectomycorrhiza microbial communities from riparian zone in the Pacific Northwest, United States - 14_EM | ecosystem: Host-associated > Plants > Roots > Unclassified | place... | reverse complement strand
CTGTACGGCGGCACATGCGGTGGCCGAAGTGCTGTGGCCGAAACTCCCAGCCGCGTGACGTCGATGCATCCGAGGACACAGCAGGCACCCCGAAGGACCACCGGTCACGTTCGTCCGGCGATGTGAACCAGAGTTGAGTGTCCGTGGCTAGTACTCGATGGGTGCCCAGCTCAGCGTCGCGCCCGTCAGGGACTGGGCCGGTGGCCGTATCCAGCCGACGGCGCAGGGTGCGGCGCCGGCAGGACCGGCGTCGATGGCGTTGATGCCGGTCGCGGGGTAGGAGAACACGCCGATGTCGGGCGTCGGCAGAACGATCGCGACAGGTATCAGATCCTGCCGGCCCACCCACTCCTCCAGGTTGGCAACCTCGACGGAGTCGACCGTGGCGTATCCGGCGAACAGGACCCTCCCGTCCGGGGCCACGGTCACGTCGTTGAACTGGGTGACCCCGTCGCTTTCCAGGTTGAGAACCTCCCATTTGTGCTGGTTCCAGCGCATGGCGACAGCTGTCCGGTCTTCCGGGTCGCCGTTGGTGGGACCGGTCCAGCCCGCGACGAACACGTCGCCGTTCCCGTCGACGGCGATGCCGGTGAGCTCGGTGAAGCCCAGGCCGGGGTCGGGGACGCTGACCTGCGTCCAGCCGGCGCCCGAACCCGTGTCGTGCAGGAGAAGGGGGTGTGCCCGACCGGGTTCGTCCTGCCACGTGTAATGGCCGGCCGCCCATCGGCCGTGCGCCGCTGTCACCGCGTTGAGCTGGTTGGTTCCGGTGCCGGGACTGGCACTGGGGATCCGGTGCCATCCGCTCTGGTCCTGTTCGAGGATCAGGGTCCGGGTGGACGCCGGGTTCGGTCCCGTGACGCCCACCACCAGTGCTCGATCCGTGGCGCCCGGCGTGATGGCGTTCAGGGTGCCGTACGCGTCGACGGTCGGGCCGGGGAGCACCGCGCTGTCCTCCGGTTGTGTCCTGCTGTACCGCGAGATGACGGGTTGGGTGACGCCGGTCGGCGAGGTCGTGTCACCCACGGACAGGACGTCGTCACCGACGACCGCCAGGTCGGACAGACGGACGTCGAGCGCCGGATCGGTGTCCGGGTTGGGTTTGCGGTCCAGGACGGTGCCATCCCAGAGGCCGACCACCGGCTCGATCCTGCCGGTCTGGGCGTTGACTTTGGTACCACCGACCCAGGTCTGCGACGCGACCACGTCAACGGCGCTCAGCTCGGTGCTGTCGACGGACAGATGCTTGGTGTCGAGCTGCCACGTCGGCTCGGCCGCGGCGGTGCCCGGCATCGTCGCGGTGAGCGCGAGCGCCAGTACGCAACCGATCTTCGTGCTACAGGACATGACTTTCCCCCTCGATGACCCCGACACATGCGATTCTGGTCGCCGGAGGCGCCGTGGTCCTCCCGGACCACTACTGACGTTCTCGTGCCGCACTACGGAAATTCACCGGTGAGGTCGGCGCGGCTGGCGGCACCGGTCTTGGCCAGCAGGTTCGCCACATGCGTCTCCACGGTGCGCGGTGACAGGAAAAGCCGCCTTGCGATCTCGCGGTTGCTCAGCTGGGCGGCGATCAGGGTGAGCACCTCGTACTCGCGTGCGGTGACTCCGGCCTGCCGCAGGCGGGGTGGGATGGCGTCAGTGCCGCGACGCCGCTGCCGGACCGGTACGCCGGCGCGGCGCAGCAGCGAGCGGCAGGCCGACGCGGCCGTGGTCATGCCGGTGCCATGGAAGTATTCCTCGGCCGTGCGTAGCCATGGTCCTGGTTGTCCCCAGCCGTCGGCGATGGCGGCTTCGCCCAGCAGCCGCAGTCCCAGGTGGGCTGCGAGAGGGTAGGGGCGGGAGGACTCCTGGAATTCCCTCACCGCCGCGTCCGCGGTGTCCGGGTCGCCGTCACGTCCGGCCAGCACCGCGGCGGAGAGAGCCAGGAACTGCCGGTTCCACCTGGCCTGCCCGCTGGCCGACGCCGCCAGGCTCCGGAGTTCCGCATGGCCCGCGTCGCCGGCCAGGACCGTGAGGAGCAACCGAGGTCCCGGGGTGTACGACAGGTACTGCGGGGGACGGTTGGCTTCAGCCTTGGCCGCCTGCCTGACCTCGGTCAGGGCACGGTCGGCGTCCTCTTCCAGCAACGAACAGAACGCCAGCCCGAGTCCGGACACCACCGGCGCCCATTCGCAGTCGTGCCCGCCGAGCCTGCCGAACTCCTCGAGCGGCTCGGTCATCTCGGCACGGCGGCCTCGATGTGCTGCCACGCAGACCCGCAACCCGAGGCCGACCAACACCAACTCGTTCAGTTGGAGACGCCTCGCGGTGTCCGCGCAGCGGCGGGCGTGGAGTTCGGCCTGGTCGTACTCGGCCCTGGTCAGATGGATCATGGCCAGCTCAGCGGTGATATCCAGTGCGGTGACCACCGCACCCGACCTCAGCGCGGTGTTCTTCGCCTCGGTGAGCCGGGCGGGGTCGGCATCGCGGATAGCGGCCTGCGCACCGAGGTGGAACAACAGCCGAACGCGCGGCAGCGTGAGATCGTGGCGGTCGGCCACCTCGAGAGCCCGATCGAACAGCGTGTCGGACTCGTCGAGGTCGCGCACGCGGGCGCAGCTGCCGAGCAGTTCCAGGGACTCGCACGCGATTTCCGGCAGCGAAACCCGGTCGGCCGCCCGCAGCGCCCTGGCGGCCAGTTTCTCAGCCTGGGCCAGCCGCCCTGGCGCCGGATCGGTGAAGGCCAGCTGCGCGGCGACCGCGTCCACCCGCGCGCTCATCGCCCGCGCGGGTTCCGGGCCAAGCAGTGACCGGACCAGCGCCAGCTCCCGCTGCCCGGTCTCCCACCTCCCACCGGTGGCCGCCGCCCTGGCCAGTCTCAAGTGGACGGACGCGCGGCGCTCCGGCTCGCCGCACCTGCCGAGCCGGGCCCCGAGCTCGGTCGCCCGGCTGACCCGGCCGGCCACGATGAGGACGTCCAGCAGCGTGTCCAGTAGCTCGGCCACGGCGTTCGACAGGCGTGGCCCGTCCTGGTGGCACAGCGCGAGACCCCGCTCCAGCAAGGCGATCGCGGTGCTCACCGCACCCTGGGCGGCGGCCCGTCTGCCGGCGACGCCGAAGAGGCCGGCCGCGCGATGCTTCTCGCCGGCCAGTTCCCACATCTCTCCGGCCAGCACGCACCAGGGATCGGGCAGCTCCGGGTAGGCGGCCTCAATGGCGTGGGCGGCACGCGCGGAGAGCATGGCGCGCTCCTCTGGCAGCAACCCGGACCGCAGCGCCTCGGCGGTCAGGGCGTGGCGGAACGCGTAGTCGCCGGAGTCAGCGTCCGCCACGACGAGTTGGGCCTCGGCGGCGGCACGCAGCACGGCCAGCACATCGTCCCACCCGACTGTGGCGACGGCGCTGACCAGCGCCCCGGGAAACCGGTCGCCGAGCAGGGCTGCCGGCCGCAGCACCCGCAACCCGAGCGATCCCAGGCGTGCGACCCGGTTGAGCACACTGGCCCGCACCGCCTCGGGCACGTCAGCACGTGGCGCGTCGGTCGAGGACCAGCTGTCGTCGGACTGGACCACCCGGCCCGCGCTGACCATGCCGGCCAGCAGCTCCTCGATGTAGAAGGGATTCCCTTCGCCGTGGGTGGCCAACCGACGCAGCACGTCCTCGGGAACCGCTTCCGACGCCACCGCCAGGTAACCGCCGGCCAGCTCCCGCACCGCCTCGTCGTCAAGGCGCGACAGCTCGACCACGGCGGCGTCGCCCCGCTGCCCGGCCGCGCGCGCGAGGTCCACCGCCGCGCCGGGCTCCGCACGGAGCGTGCCGACCATGAGCACACCTTCGCGGGCCGCGTTGTCCGCCAGGTAGTCCACTACGGCAAGGGTGTCCTCGTCGGCCTCGTGGAGATCGTCGAGCAGGACGACACAGCCGCCGGCGCGGCCGAACCGCCCGCACAGCCGCAGCACACCTTCGGCCAGCACCAGCAGTGAGTCGTCCGCGCCAGGCAGCCGTCGTACCCGCCATTCCGGCACCAGCCGAGACAGAGCCGACCGGTACGGCGCGAACTCGTGGTCCTCCGGCATGTCCGGCTCGCGCAGCACCGAGAACAGTGCCTCAGCCAGTGCCCGGAACTGATCCGACGGGTTGCTTGCCCGTCCACGCAGCACGACGGCGCCCGCTGCGACCGCGGCCCGCTCAGCCTCACGCAGCAGCCGAGTTTTGCCGATGCCCGCCTCGCCAAGAACGAACACGGCGCCGCCCTGCCCGCGTCCCGCGTCGGTGATCGCCCGCCCGAGCAGGCGCAGCTCGCCGTCACGCCCCACGGTCGGCGCCCCGGACAGCCGCACCGCCGGTCGTGTGGCGTGCCGGGCAGACGCCACCGCCCGCCGGCGACGTTCCTCCACATCGTCGCGCGCGGTGGCCAGCTCGCGCTGCTCGGCGGGCGACGCCTCCAGCAGGCGCACCAGGATGTCGAGCCGGTCGGTCGGCGGCAGGGTCCGGCCGGAGAAGTACTCACCCACCGTGGACAGCGCCCACCCGGTCCGTGCCGCGATCTCCCGGTAGGTCAGCTCAGGTGCGTTCCGCCGCCGCGCTTGCTGCCGTCGCAGACGCCGCAGCAACCGCGTCAGGTCGGCGACACTTTCTCCCACCCCGAGCAGCCTAGGGATCGGGGGTGGGAGATCAGTAGTTCCGCGCTAACCACCCGCCGGATTCCGGCCGTGTTCGGCCCTGTTCGGAATTCCGTTCCCGGCCGGCGCGGAGTGGGCAGGATGTCTGCTGCCCGATGAGAAGAGGAATTGTGAAGGTTCGTATTGCCGCCGGTTTCTTCACGTGTGTCATGGGGATCGTGGCAGCCCTGATCAGCCCGACCGTCACCGCGACGGCGGACGCCAGCATCAGCGCGACCCCTGATTTGACTGTCGCGCACTTCGTGGTGGCGGACTTCGGTACTGACAGCGGATGGCGCGGCAACATGCATCCGCGCTTCGTCGTGGACATCACCGGGGACCACCGGGCTGACATCGTCGCGTTCGGCAACGCCGGCGTGTACACGATGACCGCGACGGGCGACGGTGGGTTCACCAACTGGCGTTTCGCCATCGCGGATTTCGGCTTCGACCAAGCGTGGCGGGTGGTCCCCGATGGGGTGTTCGTGCCCACCCCCCGGTTCGTCACCGACATCACCGCGGACGGACGCGCTGACATCGTCGGCGTCGGCTGGGCCGGCATCTACACCGCGGTGTCCAACGGAGACGGCACGTTCGACCCGATGACGTTGCAGTCGAGCAGCTTCACCGCGTTTGACTGTCCGGAGGGGTCGGTACAGACGGCGGACATCAACGGCGACCGGAACAGTGACCTGGTGTGTCAGTCGTTCGGCGGGCTCCTGGCGGCGATCGCTCTGGGCAACGGCAACTTCGCCGCACCCATCCTCGTCTCCACGGAGTTCTCCGCGGAGACGAGCGCCACCGACGTCCTCAACTTCGCGGACCTGAACCGGGACGGCCGGGCGGACCTCATCGATGTTCGGTCCGGTTTCGGTGCGCCGGCAGTGGCAACTCTGACCGCGATCGCGCGGCCCGACAACACCTTCCCGCCGACCAGGCAGGCCGGGGCGATCATCCCGGCTTCAGGCAGGTCCGTCGTACCGAGCGCGACAACGGATATCAATGATGACGCCTGTGCCGATCTCATAGCCTTCAGCACGTTCCTGCACTGGGCAATGGGCGACTGTGACGGCACGTTCCAGAACTACGGCACCATCTCCTCGGATTTCGGGTTCGTCTCGGGTTGGAACGCCAACAGACACGTGCGGGCCATGGCCGACATCACGGGAGACGGTCGGGCCGACGTCGTCGGTATCAACGACTTCGGCGTGAACACCGCCAACTCCGTTGGCAACGGGCTGATCACACCCACCCGCATCGGGGTTGTCCGGGACTTCGGCTTCAACCAGGGCTGGCGGACCCTGGACAACCCACGCGTGTTCGCGGACATCACGGGCGACAGACGTGCCGACATCGTCGGTTATGGCACTGCCGGTGTGTACACCGCGGTCAGCAGCGGTGACGGCAGCTTCTTCTGACGGAGGAATTCCCCGTGCGGGGTGGGCGGTCGAGGCCCGTCACTTGTCGAGGTTCTCCACCTTCACCGGGTCGATGCCCTCGGCCGCCGGTAGCTCGAACCCGAGTACCTGCCCGTAGAACGACAACTCGGCGTCCAGCGCCCGGCAGATGTTCTCCCCGAGCCGAAAGCCGTGCTGCTCACCGTCGAACAGCAGGTAGGCCACGGGCACACCCCGCCCGCGTAGCGCGTCGACGATCATCTGGCTCTGGCTGGGGGGTACCACGGCGTCCTCGGCGCCCTGGAGCACGATCACCGGCCGGGTGAGGTCGGCGATGTGGGTGATCGGCGACCGTTCCCTGTAGACGTCGCGACGTTCCGGGTAGGGGCCGATGAGCCAGTCGAGGTAATGGCTTTCGAACTTGTGCGTGTCCCGCGCGAACGTCTCCAGATCGACCACGCCGTAACGGTCGGCGCCCGCGGTGAACGGGGTGTCCTTGTGGGCCAACGCGGCGAGCGTCGTGTAGCCACCCGCGGAGCCGCCGCTGATCGTCAGCCGATCTGGGTCGACGCGTCCACTCGCGGTCAGCCACGACACCGCGGCCATGCAGTCCGCCACGTCGGCGACGCCCCACGCGCCCCTGAGCGCCTCGCGGTAGCGGCGCCCATAGCCGGTCGAGCCGCGGTGGTTGACGTCGACCACGGCGAACCCGCGGCTCGTCCAGTACTGGTAGCTCATCTTCAACGACGAGTGCCCCGTACCGGTCGGGCCGCCGTGGACCTGCACGCGCACGGGCGGGAGCTGCCCTTCCGGTCCGGTGCACCCGGGATTGGTTGGCGGGTAGAACATCGCGTGCGCGGTGGCGCCCGCACTCGTCGGGTAGGTGATGTGCTCGGGCACCGACAGATACCCGGGTGCGACACCGAACTCGGGTGGCTCGCGCAGGATGGTCAGCTCGCCGGTCGCCGGGTCGAGTTGGTAGATCCCGGGTGCGGATGTGGGCGTCCCGCCGACGAACACCACGCTGTCACCGGCGGAGCACAGCGCCGACAGCGCGGTGAAGGGCTGGTCGAGATCGCGCAGCACGCCGTCGACGGCGCGGGCGGCGAGCCCATCGCGGCCGTCGCGATAGCGCGCGAAGACGACCGTGCCCTCGTCGAGCACCGCCGAGCGGGACGTCCCGAACTGCCAGGCGGCCACACCCAACTCGGCATCCGTGTGCACCACCGGCTCGACGCCGGCGTGCGGTAGCCAGCGATAGAGGTTCCACCAGTCGGTGCGGTCGGAGAGGAACCACAGCGCACCGTCGGGTTGCCAGCGCGGCTCGCTGACAGATTCTCCACGCCCCCCGGCGACGACGATGTCGGCGCCGGTCGCGAGGTCGCGCACCACCAGCTCGACGTCGTCCCAGGGCATGTTCGGGTGGTTCCACTGGAGCCACGCCATCCGTGCGCCGTCTGGCGACAGGCGTGGCGCCGCGACGAAGTCGGGGCCGCTGACGAGGACTTCCGGCTCGCCGATCCGATCGGCGGCGATGCGCACGATCTCGTTGCGCACGTCGGTGGTGGCAGGCCCACCGTGGTGCTCACGCACACAGATGATCGACGTGCCGTCGGCGCTCACGTCCCCGTCGGCCCAGCGGTCGGCGCGCGGTGCGGTGGGCTCAGCCGTGATCGGTTCCGGGGCCCCACCCGATTCGAGTCGGTAGAGCCGTTGGTCCGCCCAGTTCGCGAACCAGACGACGCCGTCGTGCATCCACCACGCCCCTCCGCCGTACTCGTGCACGGCGGTACGCGCGCTCATTCCGTCGGGGATCAGGTCGGCGCGGGTGCCGTCGGCGGCACGGCGCACGAGCTGGACGCGGCCGCTCTCGGACGGACGGGCCTCCTCCCACACCACGGCGTCGCCGTCGACGACCAGGGCGCCCAGGCGCACTGAGTCCTCGAGGACCAGGGCGGAGGTGACTGGGCTGGACCACGAACCAAAAGGGGTGGTAATCACTCACGGCCTCCTACACTTGTTCACAACACCAGCCGAAGACGTGACGCCAGTTCGACAGCCTGGGCGCACGCCACCTTCGCCGCGGCGGGATCGGGCGCCTCGGACAGGAACACCAGGGCGAGCATCACCGCGGCGTCGAGACGGAAGATGACCTCGGCAGCTCTCGAGTGGCGGTAGTCCCCGGCAACCGATCGGTAGCCCGCGGCCAGTTCGTCATCGGCGATATCACTGATCTGTCGACATCGGGCGAGTTCCAGCTGCACCGGGCCGACGATGCTGTTGCTCCAGTCGAGAATCACCACGGGGCCGGATCCGCGAAGATTCGCCGATCGGACGTCGAGGTGAAGGAGGCGATCGTTGTCCGCCACCGCCAGCAGCGCGGCGGTCATCTCGTCGACAGGGGGAACGGGTAACAAGCCACCGGTGATCTCGTTGAACACATGAGCACGCCGGGTGATTCGGTGCGGAATCAGTTGACTCGCCGCCAGACCCTCCTGGGCGGAGGTGGCGAACTGCGGCGGTGGGACCTTGTGCAGGGCCGCCAGGGTGAGCCCGACTTCGTAACCATCGACCGGCTTCTCGTCGGACTCGATGTATTCGGAGATCATGAAAGGATGGCCGTCGAGTTCGTCGACGACAAACGCTCTCGGCACCTGCGTGAACCCGTGGTGGCGGAGGTGGGCGGCGAGCCGTTGCTCCTGTCGGAACAGTGTCGCCTGTTCGACACCCGGATCGTTCACGTTGTCATAGGAGAGGTTCACCGGAAGTTTGAGGACGACCTGACCATACTGCTCCGAAGTCGCCCGCCATACCTGAGATTCTATGCCGCGGGCCAGGAGCCTCGCTGAGTGCAGGCCGTGCGACCTGGCCAGCGCCGACACCATCGGGCCGCCGTCCAACTGGCGCTCGGCCTCATCATCAGCACCCATGCCTCTCCCTGACCGTCCTGTCAACCGCTGATCCCCACCTTGTTGCGGTAGGCGACGAGCTCCGCCACCCCGTGGCAGTCGCCGAAAACCTTGAAGTAGGTGTACAACGGGCGAAGCTCGCAGCCTCGCGCGACCTTGGCATCATAGGTTTCCGTGCCAAAGCGTAGTTCGTGGCAACCCTGCGCCAGGGCTCGTCGTATACGTTCGTAGTAGGCCATGTTGAAGTAGGCGAACGCACCGTTCTTTTTGAAACCCCAGATCGCCACGGTAGATCCACCGCCAGGTTCGGCCACCAGGCCAGTGAGGCCGACCAGTTCTCGCGCCGGGTTCCTCGCGAGAAGGACCTCCATGCCAGGAAAGAACTTCTTGGTTCGCTCAATCCTGTCCCGGACGCGAGCCCGCACATGTGCCCAGCCGTAGCGCTCCTGGTGGGCGACGATCAGGTCCTCGGCCTCGGTCGTCAGCTGTTCGATGGTGTGGGACGACAACTCCATGCCCTGCTCGGAAAAAGCGCGAACCTCGCGCCGGACTCTGTTACGACGGCTACTCGCCAGCCGCTCGACGTACCCAGAGAAACTGTCGACATTCTTCAGGTTCAACACTGTTTCACCAGCAAAGGTTACCGTGAAGTAGTCGGTTTCGACAAAGGTCGCCTCCAGCTCTGGCCAACGGGACTCCTCGACGTTGAAGAACGCGATCGACCTCGCACCATGGGCGATCGCCTCCGATTCGAGATGTGAGACGAGGTGACCGAGGACGCCCTTCGGCAGGCGGCCTTTCGTGACAATGCCAGGAAGGTGTGCGCTGCCTATCGCACACACATAGGTCGTGCCGATGACGTCGCCGAGGCGGGCTGCCGACACCGACTGGTCTTCGGCGCCCTTTTCCAGTAGCCGCCTGTCCAGGCGGAACGACACGTCCGTCTGAGCCGGGTCGATGATCATGCATGCGGCTCCCGCCAGGACGTCGCCGTCATCGTCGACCAGGAAGTGGTAGTGGTGCGTGTCGGCGATGCGCCCGTGCTGTGAGCGCAGCCATGAGGTCGACATCTGTGCCGGTTTTCCCACACTGAGGGTGTGCCACATCTGCTCGAACTCGCCCGCGAGAGAATGAGTCGTCACAACTTTCATGTCAACCCACCGGTGGTCAACGTACTGGCACGGTGGTGGTGCTGTGCCCAACGGATGGTGTGCGGCACAGCCAGACCCGTCAGCGCGAAAAGTGATCCGACCACGAACCAGCCCGGCGGTCCCCAGTTGACGCAGAGAGCGATCAACAGGCTGGGACCAACGGCATCGGCGAGCCCCGCGCCAAGTCCGAACACGCCGAGATACTGACCGGTCATGTGTTCGGGCGCGAGGGCGAACGAGACTTCGAAACCCCCGGCGGCGTGCCACAGTTCGCCGGTCGCGTGGATCACGACCGCGGTCATCAGTAGTGCGGTCGCGGTCCACGCGGCCAGTCCCGCCGTCAGTGAGAGCAGCGAGCACGAGAGGAGGAACGCCACTCCCGCCCGCCGGTAGGCGGCGCCACCCGCCCACAGCGTGTCAACGTGCCGGCTCGCCCGCACCTGGAACAGGATGACGATGACCGTGTTGACGATCATCGTCCCGGCCACCAGCCATCGCGGCGCTGTCGTGAAGGTGAACAGCCACAACGGGACGGCGACGGTGAGGACCTTGTACTGGATCGACATGACGCCGTCCAGGACGGTCATCAGGACGAAAGGCCAGTCGTGCAGGGCAACTCCCCACCGTGCCGGTCCGCCGTGCGGAACGGGGACGGGGTGAGAGGCCGGCAGGAAGAACATGAAGACCGCGGAGCCGGCGAAAGCGATCACGTTGCCGACAATGAGAAGACTGTAGGCACTGTGCGTGCCGACCGCGACGATCCAGCCCGCGAGCAGCGAGCCGAACGAGATCCCCACGTTGGTGACGGAGCGAAGATAGGCGCGGAACTCCTGCGGGCGGTCACCTCCGTGGCTTCTGATGAGCGGGCTGCGGGCAGCGAGCCCGGCGGCCTGCGCGCCGCCGGCCAGGCACACCGCGATGAGGAAGATCCAGAAGTTGTGCGCCAGAAGGAATCCGGCTGTGGCCGCGGCCCGGACCACGACGGTGACGACATAGACCCCGCGGGCGCCGCGGCGGTCCGCGAGGTGGCCGCACCCGATACCGGCGAACAACGCGACGACGCCCGCGACGCCGAGGCCAAGCCCGACCTGGGCGGTGGGCAGGTCGGCGTCCTGGGTGAAGTACAGGACGCCAGCCGTGAGATACAGACCGCCGCCGAAGGTGTTGACCAGGTCCGATGCGGCCATCATGCGCTGCGGACCGGTGTCCGGGACAAGCCGGGGCACGGCG
>Ga0307512_10006927_pt1 | contig 11330 bp, 17 predicted proteins | sample 14_EM_MG_FD_200267 | JGI IMG/M metagenome (GOLD analysis project Ga0307512, IMG submission 200267) | Populus trichocarpa ectomycorrhiza microbial communities from riparian zone in the Pacific Northwest, United States - 14_EM | ecosystem: Host-associated > Plants > Roots > Unclassified | place... | reverse complement strand
TGAACTGACAACGACAGACGCACCTCGAACTCTGGAGGGAGCTTCCACAGCTCGACCAATGCCTTGATCTGGTATCTCAGCACGAGTTGGAGACACTGGAAGTAGTGGTAGCGAGCCCTATTTCCGTGATACACTGGTCATAGGTCAAGGGGATTAGTTATCTCCGCGATTTCGTGCATAGACCTCAGGTGACTCACCTCGAGGGTCTGCATTGCTCTTCTTCTCCTTTTTGCGACCGGATTTCAGGGTTCTCTTTTGAAGCGCATGCGGGCCTAATTCCAATATCCTCGCTTCTGTTCTGTAGTTCTTAACATGGAAGACTGGGTGAATCGATGCAGATGCAGTTCCGGGCTCGGCGAACCTCCAAGACATGTCCTTCGCTACACGTAACATACCCAGTTCCCGGTGCACGATGCCATTGTCGAGATCCGCAGACTAGACACGCTCTACGAGGGGCCATTTTATCCGCCCAGACTCGAAACTACGCTGGCGGTGGATAGGCTCAGCTGGAAGGAAATGGGATCACGTGATTTGTTTTTCGTGATCGGCGTTCGGTGTTTTCAAAACCTCAACGTCACACACCGACGGTCATGAAGCCGCACTACTTGTTCCTCTGGTTAGCGTTGCTGGCAACGTGTGCGTTAGCGTGAGTATCTGCAAAGTCGCTTTCAGTTAGTCTGTGGACGCTTACGACGTGGCATTAACCCGTTCAGTTGGGACAAGGTGCGTGGGGCGGGGATTTCGTGCTGGAGGTGTTACACAAGGCCTGACAACCCATGTGGTTTCCTGTAGGAAGATCATGAAATTTTTGATCTCGTGAGCGCTGTGGAGAAGGCAGAGGGCAGGTTCCCATGGCTGTTCCATGACGCATGAAGTATTTACGGCGTCTTGAAACACTTGCAGGCAAAGGAACCACGTTCTATTCGTGGCTAGATGTTTCATCAACGGCAACTACGACTGAGATATCCAAGGCGTACCGAAAAAAAAGTATACTGCTACAGTACGTGAAGCCTGTTCCGTTCTTCTGATATTTATATACCTCGCTAACGTTTTTGATGTGGCCGCTAGTCCCGACAAGAACCCAGGCGTAGTCGGTATTCACGAACGATTTGCACGACTTGGCGTCATCGCTGCGATTCTTAGGGGTACGGAATCTCGCAAGAGGTAAGCGGTGTGGTCATGAGCCTCCCCTTACGATCAATTGTGGTCGATCCCTTACATCTTGGCTCGTCCAATCAGATATGACTTTTTCTACAAGAATGGGGTCCCTACTTGGAGGGGAACTGGTTACTACTACTCCAGATTTAGACCTGGGATCGGGGTGAGCGCATGTCTGTCTACCCCACGATTCTCACACACTCATCGCTTGCGTTCCGTCAATCCCCAAACGGCGGAAATTTTCATCACCCGAAAACACAGACGGTCGTAACGTTCCTCGTCCTTCTCACGACGGGGTTGCAATATATGGTTCAGAGACTGAATTATGCCAGAGATTTGGAACGGATCGAAAGGATCAAACAAGATGCGAAAACAACAGCGTGGGGAAATCGATTGGTGTCACCGGAAGGCCAAAAGAAGGCAAGTGTGATCTAGACGAGATGGCATGACACGACGCTAACGAGAAGATTGCGATGGTATATCGTGTGCCAAATCCCCTTAGGTCAAAGTGAACCTTGGCGGAAGTATTCGCTACGATGACGAAGGGAATGTGATCCCTGGGAAGATGATTGACATGATTGTGGAGGGAGAAAACGTCTACATTGTAAGCGTACGAATCCGGGCCGGCAATTCGTTATTCTCACTTTCCTTTGCATAGGCGGAAGACGGAGAGCTTATTCTTTTGAACGAATCAAGCGCGACTCGTGCCTCTTTGAAAAACACCTGGTTCGTTGGATCGTTCCTGTGGCTAGGAGGAAAATTTTTGAAACGCGAGGGATCTGGGGAAAATGAAACTGCCGCTAACCCGAGTCCGGAAGACAGCGGATCGGAAACAGGTGGATATGATAGCACCTCCAGCAAAAAGGCGCGTCGGATGGCAGCGGGACGAGCGGGGGGTATGCGGCGGAAAACTGTAAAGAGTCGCAAACCGGTAAAGGCTGCATCTTGAGTAGAGATGGATAGATCTGCATAGACAGGCCTGGCTGCAACGACTAGAATATTTTACGGAAAGCTTGAGGGTGAGGGCGGGGTTAACAGAATGGGGAACTTTTCCCTTTTCGGGACTCCTTCCACCTTCACCGGCCGGCTCCCACCGCATTGTAAATCCTATTAAAGACCGCGAATCATCACCCCACGGTTTATCTCTTCCTTAATCCCTCATCCTCATCTCCTCCTCTATCTCACAGTAGTCTCAATGGCCAACACCTACCATCCAGATCTCTTGGCCCCATACCTCGCCCTCGACCAGGGTGAAAAAGTCCAGGCCGAATGTATGTTTCACTCGTCCCCTCTGCCCCATCTTTAGCTCCGGAATTGATCCAGGTATACAGATGTTTGGGTCGATGCTGATGGCGGTCTCCGTTCAAAGACTACCGTATGTTTTCACTCCCTTGGGCCCCCTGGCGTATTGTCTGACTGTCGGCATATAGACCGTTGACAAGGAAGTCACCGATATCGGTCAACTGCGTGTTTGGGACTTTGACGGCTCTTCCACCGGCCAAGCTCCTAGTGGCAACTCCGACGTTTACTTGAGGCCCGCCGCCATCTTCAAGGATCCTTTCCGTGGTGGCAAAAACATCCTCGTCCTTGCCGAGTGCTACAACAACGACGGCACTCCCAACAAGACCAACCACCGTCACCACGCCGCCAAGGTCATGGAGCTCGCCAAGGATCAAGAACCCTGGTTCGGTCTTGAGCAAGAGTACACCTTGCTCGACGTCGACGGTACTCCGTACGGTTGGCCCAAGGGTGGTTTCCCTGGTCCCCAGGGCCCCTACTATTGCGGTGCTGGTACGGGCGAATTTTCTCCTACCCAAACCCCACAGATCTGATTCGTTGATCTAGGCGCCGGGAAGGTCTTCGCGCGTGACTTGATCGAAGCTCACTACCGCGTCTGTTTGTACGCTGGTATCAAGATCAGCGGTATCAATGCCGAGGTCATGCCTTCCCAGTGGGAGTTCCAGGTTGGCCCTTGCTTGGGTATTGAGATGGGTGACCATCTCTGGATGGCCCGCTACCTCCTCATCCGTCTTGCCGAGCAGTGGGGTGTCAAGGTCTCCTTCCACCCCAAGCCCCTGGCCGGTGACTGGAACGGTGCTGGGTGCCACACCAACTTCAGTACCGCTGCCATGCGTGCCGAGGGTGGTATTAAGGCCATCGAGGCTGCTATCGAAAAGCTCGCCCAGAAACACGATGAACACATTGCCGTCTACGGAGATGACAACGATATGCGTCTCACTGGTCGCCACGAGACCGGTCACATTGGAACGTTCAGCTCCGGAGTTGCCAATCGTGGTGCTTCCATTCGTATCCCTCGTCATGTCGCTGCTAAGGGCTACGGCTACTTGGAGGACAGGCGTCCCGCTTCCAACATCGGTAAGTCTCACCCCTTTCTTACCGCCCTGCCTTAGAGTTGCCTGACGACCGGCGATCTCTAGATCCTTATCGTGTGACCGGCATTATTATTGAGACCACCATCACCAACGCTTAGATCCTTTAGATTTAGTTTGTCTCACCCTTTGTGTAGGCGGAGGTGAATTTATTCATGTAATTACAGGCCCAGTGTGGGCGGTGGACGAAAATCGAGCTTGTACACTTGTAACGGAGTGTGATTGGGGAATCGAGTTGTTTTCCCGTTTCTCTGGAGTCAGATCACTCGTCTCTTGACGAACAGCGACGATGTCCTCGTCCGACAAGATTTCACTGCCAGACTTTCTCAAGCAACTGACCTCTAATAAAATTCCTCATTCAAAGGCCATACATGTTGCTTCGAAGATGTATCTCTTCTCGATTTACGGACTGTCCGTCGTCTGGCAATAAAGCTGACTCATGGTGAATCAGATACAAGACCCACGACACACCAGTCGCATTGGCTAGACTGACCGATACTTCCCTCAAATCATTCGGAATCGAAGCTAAAGATCTGAGGCGGTTAACTTTGGCAGCATTCAAGAAAGCAAACTGGAACTTGGCCACTACCGAGACTGCCGGCCCCACTGAGGTACGGGCTGGTGCACGTCCAAAGGTTGGAGATATCAAGTCTGTGGGATCTGCTGCTGCTCTACCGTCTACCTCTGGACCAGGATCTTCCAAACCCAAAGTGCGTCTGCGCTTCGTCTTATCAGGATGATAGTATTAGCCAGCTGATCCCCTGGCCGCGTCCCCAGGTATCCACCACCACCTCATCCGGCCCGACGCCCACCCAAAAACGGAAACGCAGCACCCTGGATGATGAGCTCCCCGATCGACCGCCCGAAGAAGTGGAGAGTGCCAAGTACGGAAACTTTGACTTCAAAGAGATCCTGGATGAGGACGTTTTGAAGGTAAAGAGTAGTGTGATTAATCGAGCTCCTGTTATGACTGCTTGGGCGATGATTGTCGCTGAACGGCTGGGGTTTGAGAGGGAGGAAGCGTTGAGTATCGGTAAGCGATGCATGGTACACGAGTCGTTTCTCGCTGATGCTAATTTTGTATACAGCGAGTGTGTATACAGAGATGAACCCGGCCTCGAAGGGGGTATCGATCGGGGCACACAGTCCTGACCAAGGGAGAGAAACCCTGAAATCTAAATCCATGCACGGGACCCAGCCGTACGTAGACCTCATGGGACGTCGGTGAGTAGCATCACACTCGTACACAGATTCGGCCACGGAATAATCGATAATCATTGATCCAATCCGGATATAGGATTCCATTGTACCGCCGCTCCCAGCTCTCCCATGACCGGTCACAATGGAGAGCCTTATCTTCCGGAAAAGCCGTCCCATCGCTGGATGCATACAAATACATCGCTACTTCCATGAAACAAACGACTCCTTACGTCGTAGGCGCGATGCGGTTGCTGGCCGGATCCTACGAACCAGAAGAGTTGAATCGACAAGGGTTTTCACTGTATTGCGATTTTCGGCCAGAGATCGAACCCGGAAAGAGCGGACGGGGGAAACGAGGGAAGGTATCATGTGAGGTTGTTCTCAAATTGAAGAAGGAAAGGGTAGATCTGAAGGAAGAGGGTGTGGTCGGCGATATCAATGATGATACGAAACCCGTTCCCGACACCCAACACACCCCCAAGGTCAAATATGAATCGGAAGGCGGTGAACCCAGGCCGAAAAAGTCACGGGTTGATGACACGGGTGAACTGGACGAGGAAGAACTGTTTGATGGCTAGCCCACAAGTATGGTATAGATAGATAAACACCCTTCGACGTGTTGTACACCTGTAAAAAAGGGATCATGTACATTACACGCGCCTTATCAAATCTATGATATCGTCTAGGAATAGTTTCGCCCAAGACCACACTCCTTTTAATCCCTATAGCTGAGTTTATCCTTCAGACTCTATCCAACGAGCACTCGCGTTTAGGTAGGGTACGGGCTTGAGAGGTAGAAAAAAAAAGGTGTGAAAGGAGTGTGGTTTAATCAAGATTCTTGATGATCTCTGCAGTAAACTCGGAGGTGGTGGCAGAACCTAGAAGCCGCGAAGACTGTCAGGAAAAGGACGTGAAAAAAGTTTTCGAATGACGTTACATACCACCCATATCGGCAGTTCGGACCTTTCCAGCATTAATAACATCGAAGGTGGCGGAGGCGATGTTGTTGGCAATCGAGTCCAGTCTGAGAATGGTTGGAGCAAATCAGTTGATTTTGATATACGGAAGCTGAATGGTGGGAAACTTACCCAAGATGCCTGAGCATCATGGTGGCAGAAAGGATCATGGCAGCAGGGTTGGCCCGGTCGGTTCCCATGATATCACTGGCGACGTGTCGGCAGCCAGGCTCGAAAAGAGCATACTCCTGAACATGTGTCAAAACTTCTTAGTGCCAGGATAGCGGATGCACGGCGTTCGGGACGTACAGATCCGACATTGCACCCTGGGACGATGCCAGGTCCACCGACGAGAGCGGCGCCAATGTTGGAAACAATGGCACCGTAGAGGTTAGGCATGACCATGACGTCGAATTGTTGGGGTTTAGCGACCAACTGCATGGAACTATGAGGGATAGGATTAACGTGAAGACCAAGAGGGTTATTATCCGGGAACTTACGTGTTATCGACAATCATGTCGTTGTAAGTAATTCCGGAAGAACTGTACTCCTCGGCAACGCGACGGAAAGTGTTAAGGAATAAACCGTCACCGAGTTTCATGATGTTGGCTTTGTGGACGCAAGTAACTTTCTGTTCCGTGACGTCAGCGCTCAGAAAACCAAATGACACTGGATGAAACCCACCTTGCGGTTGTTCTTCAAGGCGAAATCGAAGGCGAATCGAACAATACGCTCAGCCTTGGCACGAGTTGAAATTTTCAGACTCTCGACGACACCGGGGATACTCTGGTGTTCGAGGCCAGAGTACTCTCCCTCGGTATTCTCACGGATGATAGCGAAGTCGACATCGGAGTGACGCGTGGGGAAGCCTGGAAGGGACTTGCAAAGGACAACTGACGCGTAAATGTCGAGTTGTTGACGCATGGCAACGTTCCACGACACGTGTCCAGCCTGGGAGATCGGAGTGAACAGGATACCTACAAGACCACAATCCGATCAGTTCCAACACGACGAAATGAACACGGTGAACTGACCCTTCAGACCAACACGATTGCGCTTCAAGCTGTCCATGGCCTGTCGAAAGAGGTCCTCTCCGGCAGTGGACATTCCCGAGACGTTGTATTGTTCCCACTCAATGGGAGCGTTAACGTGTTCGAAGATCTCCTTGACGGAGTCGGTAATTTCAGCCCCGATACCGTCACCTGGAATCAAGGTGACCTATGTCATATTGGATTTTGAGTATCCTTGTGTGGGGGTGACGCAGATCGTCACTCACGGTGTAAACACCTCCATATTTGGTCGGAAGCTGCACACAAACGTCGGGCTCAGTTTCACGTTGTCTCGGAGTAGTTTTATATCATACTCTGCGTGTTACCCGCGGGAAACCGGCAGCGAGGGTCGTGGCAGATCTCTGGAAATAACATATACTCAGAAATCGTCTTTCAAGTTAAGGAATTTTTGGAACTTACACCGGGGGCGAGGATTGACCTCGAAGAACCAGCAAGAGCGTTGCGGAGCATAATTTGTCGGATGGATGGTAGAGGGTGAAGGCAAAGAACGGGGAGGAGGATGTGAAAAACCTGTGATCGGGAATATTCGGTCTGAGCGTTCGCCGTAAAGAAACACCTCTGGATCACACGCGAGCGGATCATCAACCTTGTTCACTCAACTCTGACGCACCGCTAGGACGACCCCCGCACGGTCCTTACGCCAAAAGCAAGAAAATACATTCCAGGGCGGATTATACCCCTTTTTTATGTCCTCGTAAATGGTCAGCCCACCTGCCGTCCACAATCTGGATGGCCCCGGGGCAATCATGCCAACCACGCGGCCAACCGTTTCATATTATCTCGTCTTAGTTCTTGTCGTCATTCCTTTTTGCGCGGTCACACCGGCCTCGTGGTGTTATGTCGTCTACTCCCTCTACCCCGGTTCCATCTGGACTTTCACTTCAAGACAGTATGCTTTCTTTGTGGTCGCCCTAGCTGAGGTACGCCCACTTTTACACGAGCATGTGATATTTGATGATGAGCCACCTTGGCGCATACATTCAGGTATTCTTCAGCGTATACCATTACAACCTGGCGAAATTCGTTTCCGGACCATCTCCAATAAAACCCGCAAATATCGTTGATTTACAAACGGCTTTCCGTCGCATATTACAGGCGGGCTTAGCCGGGTTACCGGCAAACAGTCCTTACGATGACAAAACGTTGGACTTCGATCACTCTGGAAGTCCGGCAGAATTTATTACAACCCTTGCCTTCGATGACCCCCGTGCTGTAGATTTCCGTTCATTCATGAGGACTTGGTAAGCACTGGCTGCACGATCAACCTGACTCCACTCTAACACCCACAAGGTTCAAAAAGGTTCCGTGGTCAGCAATCCGTAAGCATGAGCTACAGCAATGGGTCTACTGGACAATCTTTAACGCACATATGCCCTCCCTGGAGTCTATGCCGGCTACTCGTAGACATGCTATCGAGGAAGCGGTGGAGCTGATTGAGAAACGGTCGGGATCCAAGATACCTGAAGGTTCTAACCAAGCTGCGACCCCGATGCTGCTAACCCTTGACGACGTCCACATCTCGCCCCGCCCTTTCCTTTTGTACATCTTCGTTGCCCTTGGTCACGCTTTGGTTCATAAATTCTTGGAACATCATTGGGGTGTCGAGTTCGACGTGCATGGGGATGTAGAGTACGTGGTCCGCGTCCCGGAGAGCTGGGATCCCGAGAACCCTAAGACACGGCCTATTGTATTCCTCCATGGGCTCGGACTCGGACTATTCCACTACAGCATGCTTATCGCCAGCCTCCTACGGAGGTTCCCAGACCGGCCATTGCTTGTACCTATTCAACCACACGTCAGTCAGCGGATATTCCACGGGGCGTTTGCTCAACCGCTTGGCAAACGCGCGACGGCCGAGGGTATCGTTGGTGCCATGAAGAAACATGGGTTCGTCCCAGAGAATGATGGAAGCTATGAATCGACCATTGGATATCCTGCGGTGGGTGTGACCATGCTCAGTCACTCGAAGTGGGTCGATTACACTCGAAGATAGCGTTTTGCCTACTGATCATTCCCCAGTGGTTCGTTCACGCACGCCTGGTTGCTCAAGGAGTTCCCCCATTTAATTTCCAGATCGTGTTTTGTCGATCCAGTGACTTTTTGCCTATGGGAAGGCGATGTCTGTTATAACTTCTTATATAGGACCTGCAAAACTGTGAGAATGCTCTTTAGGTCCTGGGTGACTTTTGCTCACTTTGCCATTCCAGGGCCTCGATGTGTTGATGTATTACTTTGTCTGTTCGGAAATTGGTGTCGCCAACTTCTTACACCGGCATTTCGATTGGTCCGCCAACTCACTCTGGTATGAAGAAATCCCCCACGCTAAAGACCCATCAAAGTCGATGTTTGTTCTTGGTGGCAAAGATTTCATTGTTAACTCTGATGTTCGTAAATCTCTCCACTGTTTTGACCGGTGGAGATCTAACCCCGTTCCTTTACAGCGTGTTGTCAAATACCTTAAGTCTCGTGGTGTCAAGAAGGGCCTGTTGTATACCCCCGAACACACCCACGGTCAAGCGCTTCTTAACGGCTCTGATGTCTTTAATCGGATCATGGGCTGGCTCGCGGAATACTAGCAGACGACCATCTCCATGTTCTTGCAAGTTCAGACTGTTCGCATCGCACTCTCCCACCATTTGCATGTTTTTCGATGAACTCATCCTCAATATTCTCAATTAAGACAGTAAATATTTGAGTTACGCATACCCTAGCGAGTTGCAACTGTGATAATTTTCCGACGATGCTGATACCCCCTCACAGGTCTCGCCTTGAGCGGAGGCTGTGTTATTCCATATTTGTGAGGATCTTCAGGATGTTGTCTCTCCAGAGTGGTGCGTCAGCGTCCGGATGAAATTGGTTCAACTTTCTAGTGTACCAGACAGCCATGTCCTTCGAAACGGCTACGAGCAAGGTTGAGCGCAATGGACTTGCGGAACCCAGATGAACGCCTACCGGGGAAGTCCGTCCCAAATACGAGTTTGTCTGGGCTGACGAAGGACCGCATCGCAGCGAGAGTGGATTCGTGCGAGCTCAACGCAGTGTCATAGTAGAACGTCTTGAAATCGTCCAAGATGTCTTCTGGAGTCAATCCGCTGCCCATGTAATTCGACAACACTGCAACTCGTGGGGCAAGGAATGGCGTGCTCCCTCCAAGATGCGCCAAGACGAAATTGATGTTTGGGTATTTTCGCTTTTTGCCTGAGACCACGAGGGATGCGGCGGCTTTGAAAGTCTCGTGAGGTACTTCCACGATTGGCACGCCAAGGAAATCGTGTGGGTCTGGTCGTTCTGGACGGGTTTGAGCGCCGTGGATGAAGACCGCTGCTCGACGTGTGTTTAATTCTTCCCAGATCGGGTCGAAGATGCGGTCCCCTAGGTAAACTGTGGAGAAGGAATGAGTTATCAGTATCCTTGTCCCGGGTACTCTTGACTCGCCTGCATTTTGTGCTTCGCCGTATGAAGAGGTTATGCTGACCCCATTTGCCTTGAGGACCTCAAATGCGTATCTTATCTCTCCGATCACCTCTGGAAGAAAATCGGATGTCACACGGAATCAATTAATCATCAATCAGTCTCGGTGTGGCACTAAGCTCCGTATCTCTCGAAGAGCACATGCGCACCTTTCGTATTTCTTAGATCGCCGAGTGCAGCCCAAAAACCAAACTTCGTGGGATATTGATCACGCATCCTCTTTAGTTCCTCATTCGCTGCCCGGACGTCCTTCTGATCAGGAGGGTACCCCGGGGGTAGAGATAAAATGGCTTTGTTGATTTTCAGCGTCTCCATCGCACCCAGGCTGATCTCGAGAGACCAGTGCCGTCCCTCGGCGGTCATTTTCCATCCTAGGGCTCCAGACCCGGCTGCTTTCGCTTCTCGTAGCGCGGGGGGGAAGGCGTGGTGATGGATGTCGATACGAGTGAAACCACTCATGCTAGAGGTTGGTAGAAACGGACGGAGGCCGTTATGTATTTCTCTGAACGGACTCGGTACATTGTTCTCCAAAAGTGGACTTGCATGAGTTCAAAGCCACAACACCTGCGTTTAAGTGAACGTATACCATGTCTTCAGCCGTGATAACAATTTACAGATACGAAGATAAAATATCGCTTCTACTCCCTATATTATTTCCTTCGATACTCTTCCAATTCTGGAGCCGTGTAATTGACGAATTGGCCATGTAATTCCTTCTTCGCCTTGAGGATCAACGATGCAATAAAGTAGCCAGAAGTGTCAGGGGGGATCAGTGACCCTTCCGTATGTGCTTTGATGAACTTTTGATGGTCTGTTAGCGTCATCTTGTCTGGAGAATCGCGAACCAAAATTAGCATCTGTAGTCATGATCCGGGATCAGTTGTATGGAGAATGGCTAAGGGTATCGGGGACAAACATCGGTGTCGACAAGGCCCGGACGGAGGGCGATAGCGGTGATATCTGGTTCTTCGTTCGCGAGTGTTCTGACCCTGGTTAGACACCCAATCGTTGGACAAGGACCAGTCGGTGTTACCTGCATAGCGAGTTTAGAGCAGCTTTGGAGGCATTGTAGGGTCCCCAACCGG
>Ga0307512_10006926_pt1 | contig 11331 bp, 11 predicted proteins | sample 14_EM_MG_FD_200267 | JGI IMG/M metagenome (GOLD analysis project Ga0307512, IMG submission 200267) | Populus trichocarpa ectomycorrhiza microbial communities from riparian zone in the Pacific Northwest, United States - 14_EM | ecosystem: Host-associated > Plants > Roots > Unclassified | place... | reverse complement strand
GGGTTTTTCCGATCTCCCTCTAATTTTTAATTGTTCAAGTATTCTTATTTAAAATAAGGTAACTGTACTTATTAGACATTAATTGGACCATAAGCAGACTATAAGCAGACCTGGCTTATCCATTCTTGCTCGCCCGTCGTGTAAGGGAAGAGACCGAAGACTGACTGTCTTGCAATGTCCGACAGAACTCCGACCGAAATTAAGGAGGTCTCCGAACGCCGAGGCGTCCGTCAATGTGATTCCCTATTCGGGCTGCGTTGAATTGGTCCCCCGGCTCGGCAATTAGGATGGCGTAAGCGCGTAACGGAACCAGCACTTCCAACACTCAGTACAGTAGGGCTTCAGGCCTCAGGCTTCAGAACTTTGAAGTCTTCTACGGCGTCTCTTCTGTATTCGTCTCTGAAAAACGTCCGTCGGAGTGAAACATGTTATACATCGATAGTGGGCCGTCTCCGCGGGCCTGCTCGTGCCGTCCGGTAGTCGGACAGCAGTCGTCCATCTCCCCGCGCCCATGGGTAGCCCTCATGCTTCTTTTATCGGTCTTGGTTATGGGAGAGTGGACACAAAACTTTATTCTCGATACCTCCTGTCGAACATGGAACTACGCTGTGACCTACAGGCAACGCGGTGTGTTTAGCTTTCTCGGTTTAGTACAGTGGTCTTAGCCCTACCGACAATCGGTGTTGTGCCGCTGACCTGCTACTCTGATGAGTCAGAAACTCATTCCCCCCACTCTACTTTCAGAAAATTTAACTCACGGACCGTACTTTGCACCCACGATCACCGCAACAACTGGACGCCACTTATATGGTCGCTTCTGATCTTACTGTTGGTCTTGGTGGTCCCTCATTTGTCACCCACATCTTCTGTTGGACAAAAGAAGCACTTTAAATGAGAGGCCATCAATCATCGCGTTGGGGCCTATAAATTCACTGGGAGTCATAATTCACACCTGCGCATCCCCCGCCGAGCAATGTTTGTCTTCAGACTCTTTTCTGTCGCCCTCGCGATCCTTTGGTCTGTAGGCGCTGTGTCTTGCACTTATAAACCCTGCTCCTGCAAAAAACTAGCCATACGCAGAGAATGGAGAGCGCTCAGTACTAAGGAAAAGGCAGAATGGATTCGAGCTGTCAACGTGCGTAGGACCCTCCCTCCCCACGTGGTTGTCATGCTCATGCGGTCTTTGGGCTGTAGTGCCTGTCACACCTGCCTCATGACCCAGCTCTGGCACCATCAGTATTTGAACACCCGCCATCCATGATCCCCTCATGGATACCCCCTGTCAACAAGTCGAGCTCGTATTATGATGGTATGATCCGGCCCCTTTCCTCTCTTTCAGTTTCAGCGCCTTTAGCCGAATTGCACTTCCCCAGATCTGGTGTACCTCCATATGGACCTGAATATTCGGGTATGTTCGGGACAAATCCTGTTGAGATCCATTGATATCTGATATATGCTCCCCCAGATCCATTGGACGGGGCTATTCTTCCCCTGGCATCGCTGGTACGTGCACGTCTTTGAAGAGTCACTTAAGAACAAGTGTGGCTATGCCGGCGTAACGCCATATTGGGATTGGACTATCGGTCAGCCCCTTTCATCTGCGCTGCCTTTCAACTTCTCATGTCGTGCTAGATGCCCCAAACTTCTATGAGTCATCGTTCTGGAAGGACTCTGATCCCGTGAGCGGATTGGGCGGCTGGGGAGACCCGAATGCGGACTTCAGCGTCCTTGATGGTGGCTTCAATAAACTGCATCTTTCGTACCCATCGCCGCACACTGTCCGCCGAAACTTCACACTTCTGGCATTTAACTTCCCAGCTCCGACATTCACGGATCCCCTGAAGGAGGCAAACTCATCATTTTCGGCGGCTGCAATTGAGGCTCTTCTTGAGACTCCCTCGGGGGACTACAAAGGGCTCCAAGTAGCGTTTGAGACGTTCGAGGTAAGGAAATTGACGGGAGTGAACTGTGATTGGATCCCCTGATTATGCTGCAACATCAGGGCCCACACAGCGCCGTGCATGAGATCGTGGGAGGGTGAGCTACTTCAGAGTCACATAAACTTCGGCACTTCTCACCTTGTGCGGCCCCTAGCGATCTGGGAGGATCTTGTCCACGAAATGCTCCATCAAACTGCACGGTGCCGGAGCCCACATGGGCACCGAACGGTACGTACGGTAATGTTAGACCACCTCCCCGCATGCAGTGACATTGTTGTACCTTCAGATCCGCTGTTCTTTTTGCATCATGCTGTAAGTTTTCACCTTTACCTGAGTTGATGGAGTTTGGCACTAAGGAATGACTGTGCTCGATTTTAGATGGTTGATAAAGTATGGTCCGACTGGCAACATCGTAATCCCGTGAATGCCCATAGCTTTTTCGGTGGCTCCGTACAAGTCCTCGAAAGCATGGATGCCTGGCAACGATACCCCAACGGTGGTCCTCCTTACCTCAGCGTAAGTGCTGGCCATTTTTGAATCAGAAGGCTTCATTTCAATTCTTGCATAGCTGAATTCGATCATGCCGGCGGACGGGCTGTTCCCGCAGGTCACCATTAGAGATGTAATGAACACTACTGGCGGTTACTTGTGTTATGTATATGAGTAAAGGGTATACCGACCTATGACAGTCGCAATTCCCAGGGTTATGCAACATGTATTGAACTTGCTTCTAGACTGGCTTCCCCAACCTCAGTGGCTATCTTTTGGTGGTGTCCTGTTGCCTCGCATTCCTGCAAAAGCTCTCATCCAATCCGGGCTAAGACGAACCATTGTGTGGCACATCGGGGCTTGGCCAAATGCGATGGATGAAGAGAGAAAAACAGAGAAGGATGATCAGTAGCCTTCGTGAACTTTCAGTCCTTCGAAGCAAAACCAGTATGAAATGAGCATACCATAGATACGTTCATGGTGGTACAACCAGATCTGAGATGGCGTTGGGTCAAATCGGGACGGGAAGAGCGATGATCATGACTGTCTGTCACCTGATCCCGATCTCGTATTGAGTGCCGCCGGCATCTGTCCCCATCAGGAACAACTTTGGTGGGTTTCTCTACTTGTACACCGTCAGGCTCATTCCTTGGCTTTGGAGAACACAGAGGAATGCCTGGATCATTTATAGTTCATGGTTTGGTTTCTAATCGATAGAGGGGTTTTAAAACTCATTGTGGGTGTTGGATCAACTTCGATCGCGGTGGTATCAGGTGAAGCTCTGCTTTGGAGGATTCTTGGGCGGTGTTTCGTTTGCACGTGTTCGCGTTCGTTACAGCAGAACATCACAACCACGGCATGTCGATATTCATTGGCACCTTCGACATCTTATCTCAAAATTTCTCCTTCCCGAGGCATTCAACAGCGATAAGCTCAATGATATTGCCTTCTCACTACAGTAGGTCACCTGTTACCGGGTCAGTTCCGAGCGAGCTGAGTTGGCTTTCTGATCTTTGCCCCTCTTCCAGGTTCGGCTTTGTAAAACGTCCGTCGGCATGAGAGATGAACTGTATCCATTGACCCCGGCGTGGGCTGTCCGATTGTCGGACATCGGTCACCGTTTATTCAGCCCTGGCGCCTCTTCTTTCTAAACCATATTTAGTAATCATTCTTCCTTTATCGGTGTCGCTGTTCAGATCATTTGCTCCGCTTTTCTAAACATTCATCCCACGAACCATGCTGCGCACCCACGATCATCGGATGCCACCTATGGACCCGTCTTTCCTTTGCCGACATACGTCTCCTCTAGGCATAAAAAGAACTTGATATGACACACTCTCACTAGATCGGTAACCATAAATTGACCGTAAATCTTCACCCACATTTACGCAATTCCCCGCCTAGCAATGTTCATCGAACGGTCATCGATCATCGATCATCGATGTCATCCTTTGGCTCTTTTCGGTCACCCTTGCCATTCCTTTGCTCAGCAGTCGCCGTGTCTTCCTATGATAAAACCATGCTCCCCCGCCATTCGCAGAGAATGGAGAACACTCAGCAGAGAAAGCAGGATGGATTCGTGCCGTCAGTGTACATAGGGCCTACTCTTCTCACATGGTCATCGTGCTCACCCAGCCTCGGACTCCAGTGCCTGCCACACCTGCCCCATGACCCAGCTCTCGCACTATCCGTCTTCGAACACCCACCATCCCTAGTCCCCTCATGGATTCCTCCTATCAAAGAGTCAAGCTCTTATTATGTTAATATGACGCATGCGTGATGCGATGAAGGGCGAAGAGCAGTCATTCAGAGGCAAATTCACAAGTTCGTCGTATCTATACTGTATGTCATTTAGGTGTTCGGTAGTGGTAGCCCGAGGAAATGAAAGAAAATAAAGATAAAAAATTACACCCAATATTGCATGCGATGCGCTGCGCTGGGTCATCAATATTGTAAGGATGGCAAATGCTGCAGCTTCGGAAACGCATTGCCCGACCACGTGACGTCCCTCCATGTGCTTGCTTAGCCCAACGTGCAAACTCACCCTTTTCGTCCTGCACGCCTCGCCTCCAACTCTTCGCTGCCCACTCTCGTTGCCACACGACCGACTCTTTCTCATTCGCAGCCAAGTTATTTGCTCGTCGCACCGAAGACTCGCGGATCGCCAACCTCGTCGGCCGACGTCACAGTATGCGCCGCCTCGAAAAGACCGCTGCTCCACGTAGCACACGTCGCTCACGGACCCTCACAAGTCGGACCTCGGTCTGGACCACATCGCTATTAGGAAAGGGCTTTACTGTATATAGGCCAATTCAGGTTACCCTTCGTATGTTTCTCTATCCCCTTCTGCTTTAGACTTTTTGCTCTCCATTCTTCTCCTTCCTATTTCACTTACTATTCAGTAAATTTTCAGCATTTCGGACACCGCTGCTCCTCGTCTACGTCGCCGTGCGGGTCTGTCACTGGCAGGACTGCCCTCGTATTCGTTCTTCTTACTTTCCCCCCCTCTAGCTCACTATTGCGCATACAAGACTCGTCTCTACTTTCTCGGACCCGCGTATATAAACCCCGCATCTGGCCTCGTCAAAGGCAGGAAATGGCGACACCACTTTCCGTCATCCTTTCCTGTTCGACTGTCGCCCAACCGATTGACGACAAATCGAGCCAACGTGCCGTCGTTCGTCTTTCTGTTTCGCGACTCGTATGTTTCCTTTCTCCCGCCATCTTCTTACCTTTGCAGATCGTGTTACGACTCGCTATCACCTCAGGCATACTCGCCAGCGGACTTGCAACTCCCGACGCGCCTTTCGCCTCCTCGTTGTAACCGTACGACCGTACAAGTTCTCCCTCGCGCGTTCTCGAATCTTCGGAACCGCGGCCTCAGTCCTCCTTTCTCTTGTCCTTCCTGATTCCGAACTCACAAACATAGACTAACCATCTACATTACAGTCATGGCCAGTAATTATTGAGCGGAAGAGTTGCATCTCAATTCTCCTTGCAACTCACATATCAGGAACGAGGGCTTATTATATTAGGCAATATGAGGGACAGTTGCACCGCCAATTAGCTTTCAGGATTGACAAGGCTGTCGAGCTGTTGTCATCTCGGGCTCCACCAACTCAAGAATCACAATCCAGAATATTATCAATAATGCTAATTGGCTCCGGACCAAATGTGCCAACACCGTGACCTTTGAGGCTAATCGTACTTACATAATTAACTCCAAGTTGAGTTAACTCCCCAAAAACCCCAACAATAATAGTACAGTGCTGTACAGTTATCGTATCTCAATCTGACACATTACTGTAAATTTCAACAATGGCGGCGATTTGCCGTGCATAATGAGTTGCGTCGCATGTCGGGCTCGCTAAATACTGAGCATTATATCCTAGGAAGGTCGCCCGCAGCTCGTCTGGTAGTGGCTCTTTCCCACTCCACAACGCCGTTTGGAAGTTCGCCATGCCATGACCACTAAGCGCTAAGCGCTCATGTCCACTGTAGTTGCAGCACTCCACGGAGGATGATCGCAGGTCATACGCTACACGATGTTCCCTTTGCACGGTTTTCTCTCCAATGCCAACTTGATTCCTTATTAACAAATTCTACGCGGGAGTCGGGACAATCGAGACAACAATGTCCATCCGGCACGAAAAATTGAGGCCTGTCGAAACTTTCCCACTCCACAGCCGTCAAATACCTCCAAAACGCTCAGTGAGTGAGTTTTGACCAGAAATGCCCAGCGTGCAACTCATCGTCAGCGCTTTCATTGTAATTTGAGTCACCACGCACCGACGATATGATGTTCTACAACCTTCTATCACTCGTGCTCACTGCGGACATGCGGCACGGCAGCTGTTCCGAGCTACCCCGAATGAGTCGAGTCAACCGACCCATGAACCCTGATATCGCCCAAACAAATGTATGGTAGCATGCCAGTGGTCAGTGATTGTGATTGATCCCATCAAGCGATAGAGGGTACAACCAAATTTTCTTATCTAACATATCTGGAAGGCCTGGTCTCGATCCAAGTTATTTCTCTCTTTCCCCAACGAGTTCGTCATCTTTAATTGTTTTTGTCCTATCAGGCGCCTATCCGTTAGTGTGCCCCAATCCACGTTTTGACTAGTGCAACGTTCCTCACTTGGTCGTGTGACCACTCCACTACTGCGCGCTAGTGCCATATCCCCCTATAACTCCATGCTCAAAGTAGGACCATTCTTTATGCTGTATGATGTCCCAGCGAAGTATGACATTGCGCATGCATCCCATTCGTTCTTGTTGTCGTGCTACGGTCAACGACCCCCTAGATACAGTAATCCTAAGGATTCCATATGGTGCGCCACCGCCTCAAGTGACCCTTAAGAGCAAGTGGGAGAAAATCGGTGCCTGGCATCATATACTTCGTGGGACCCGAGATACATCCCGCCCTCAATTAATGCAGGTACAGTATCCGGGAATATCCGATAACTTGCGCTGGTGGCGTTTTTAGCGTCTTCTTTTCTCTTTTGTCGTACTCTACCTTTGAAATCTCTATATGAGGACACAGTAAGCCCTCAATTTTGAACCCAAGCAAGCTAACAGAGGTTTGCACAAGGCATTTGGCTCCATACAACTTTACAGCATGAATTAAAGTTGACTCTCTGTTAAATGGGGATTAATCAAATTTGTCATATTCAAAATCGAAAGTGCATATCGAATGTTTGTTTTGTGGCGGTAGTGTGGCGGTGGGGTCCTCTCAAAGGCAGATTCTCTCACCCTTCCTCATGGTGCTTCCCCTAAAATTTGTGGTCGTGTGACGGTCTGCAGTGTGAGAAGTTGGGGGGCGCCCATTTTGGGGTACCCATTTCTGACATCTTTGTTTGGCCCGACTGGCCTCTTCAACTCGGAGTCATGATCGATATTCCTTCAGTTTTCTGTTGATCCCATTACTCTCCGCTTACAACTATGGTTGATTCTCAGATTTCTCTAGACTGTATATCCGTTCTACAAGAGGCCATCTTCGCCTCCGCAACCTTTGACTCAACGTGGGTGTTAGACCATGGCGGTGTGGCGCAGGGGCCGATCGTAATGGTACGTAAGGGGGCTTCGGGCGCATGGTGCGTATCCTGGCCCTACAGCTGAGTAACTCGAGGGATTATCGCTGAACAAGCCTCTTTTGCTTCTGATGAAGCCTTCCAGAGACTGATCTCATAGAACACAAGCAACAGGTTCTAGAGATAATCCTGATTAGGACAATATCCCGGTCGCACTCCCTTCGGAGGCACGCTGCTGAACGCTCTCAATTTCATAACTACCGCCACAGTGGCACAGTAGTGGCACTCAGTGGGTGTTGACCTCACGTCACAGAGGTTTCACTCTTTATTTGTGGTCACGCGCCACTATTTCCAGGCACGACAGTGAGCGCCCAATGCCTTTTCCCGCGAGCTCATCCTTACATTCCTACTAAACTGCCGCTTTGTAGAATGCGTAACGTGTATTGTCGCAATCTTATGTCTAATTGAATGAAACGGATGAAGGTATGTAAACGGATATGAACGCCCAGACGGTCCAAAACGTGACGCCCAGTATTCCTGCCGGCAGCTTGACATTTTCTACTCACGGGCGCCCTAAACGTCATGTGGCTTGTTTCCGGCGGGCAGTGGAAATAGGTTCTTGTGCGTCCTACTGCGTGGCCGCAAAACCGGCCTTTGAAATTCATAGCTGGAGGGCAGCCAGCAGGGCGGCACTGGGATGATTGTACAAACAAATGTCGCAATATCTCGCCCACCTCTTATCATTGCGCCTTCATGCACTCTGTCTTCTAGATTTTCCATCCTTTTACAGGTACAATCAGTGAACTACGTACGACAGGATGTCTTAAAGCCAGTGACATCCCATGCGAGCATCACCCCCCACTTTTTTCCCTACCAATCGTTCCTCGCTTATCCTGCTCTTGTCGACAATGGCGGCTGTGATCCCCAAGCATGCGATCTTTCTTCACAGGGCTCGACGCCTTTGCGCCATGCTTGGCTGCATTTACATTCTGTTAGTAGCGCTTGGGTCAACGCCATTCGTACAGGCGCAGTAAGTGTTGTTCTCGGAAATACTGTTCCGGTTGTCGCTTCGCTGTCGTATAACACCTGCTTCTGCCTCTGGCCTTAGGCTCCTCTTCATGCACAACTTCAAAAGACCCTTCTTCCCCAAGTATGACATGCCAGAGATGTACGATCTTGCACGTAAGAACTTTGTCTGTCCTGAAGAAAGTCCCACTTCCCGCTGATGCTTCTGTTTTGGCCTTGAACTAGCGTTCAAAACCCATAATGTGCGCATCTCAACGGCTGATAACGAGACACTCGGTGCCTGGTTCACCTTCGCGGACCCGTTCTATGCCGAGCACAAAACGACCCTGCTAAACATCCCCACTGCGAACGTATCGTCGCCAGAATCCGTTGCTGCGTCTCGCGATGACTTTATCCGCGCAGCGCTTCGCGCGCATCCGACGATCCTCTTCCTCCACGGAACGACGGGCACACGGGTCGTACGGTTCCGCGTGGAGCACTACCAGGCATACGCGACGCGCCTGCGTGCCAACGTGCTCGCGCCAGACTATCGCGGCTTTGGCGACTCGACGGGCACGCCGAGCGAGGCGGGCCTCACGGTCGACGCACGCGCGTCGTGGGATTGGCTGCGCGCCCATGGCGCCTCACCGGACAGCGTGCTCATCGTCGGTAGTAGCCTCGGCACTGGCGTAGCAGTGCAGTTTGCGAGCGCACTCGAGGATGAGATTTCTCGTTCTAAAACCGAACCACGAATCGTAAATCCACGTGTTGGTAGTAGACATTTAAGAGTTGGTGGTCAGAATTGCAGTTGGACCCGAGGGAGTACGGTGGCGCATGAGAGACCGCGTGGTATCGTGCTGCTCTCGCCATTCAGCAAGCTCGAGACGTTGCTCGACACGTATTACATCCTCAACCTCGTGCCGTTGTTTATGCCTCTGCGGATAATACCCTACCTGTCCGGTAAGTCGCTCACTCTTCATTAACTTCCACAATGCGTCACAGGAACAAAAAAAGGGTACTGAATTGGTGTGGTCGTGTGATTATACAGGTTTCGTAAAGCGCTTTATCGTTCATCGATTCGATTCGCTCGCTAAAGTGGTGGTAAGTCCTGTCTTTCAAACTTCCCTAGATGTTTTCCAGGAACGTTCTCGATCGAACGTCGTGCCCTCCACTGGCTGTTTCGTTTCCTTCGGTGACAGTTCGGCCGATGACTTGGAGGCAACATGAATTAACGTCTCCCGGCGGCACTGATTTCCCAAGTTTGACTGTTGCATGTTAATCATTCTTTTCCTTTTCGCAGGGATTGAAAGCGCCGCTATTAATCGTACACGCAGAGGATGACGTGGACATCCCAGTGTGGCATGCGAAGGCCCTCTTTGACGCCTTTTTAGAGAAACACCTGCCGCCTTTGACGAAGGTCACAGCGGATATAGTAGATACGTCGGTTGGAAGGGAAAGTGACCCCTTCTCAGCATTGTTAAAGGAAAGGGCGGTGAGGCGAAGGGAGCTAGTGACTGTGCAAGAGATGGAACGTGTTGGACGGGTAGAAGTGTTCTCTAAGGATAGAGCGCATGGAAAGGTTGCGTTCCTCCATACATCGTGGGGCGCGCACGATGTGGGGCTCTTAGAAGGTGTACAGGATTACATGGCGGAGATGTTCCGGATGGGTTAAGTTCCGTCTGAGTCGTCGTTGTTACACCGTCTCGGCGATGCTCGGCACGGAGACCAAAAACGAGAAATGTGAATATCATCATGCAATCAATGCCATTCTCCACCAACCAAGGCGTGATGAGCACAAACCATCCTACCCACTCGTTCGTATATCCTGTCAAGTCTTTGCTCGCAGGGAATATTCTCCCAGCTGCTGCACCATCCTCCCCATCTAAAAGCTTTCATCTCCCGGACGTCTCTCAGTCCGCTCTTGGAATCGGGACCTCAGGTTGCGACACTAACAGGTGGCCCTCTCTGCCGCACCCAAAATTCCAGGAGATCCGAGGTGGACTCCCACAGGTGGACCATGGGATGAGCCAGTGACGACGCCGACGACAGAGCGCGGAGCGAGCAGGACGAGTTGTCTCCCCGAATTTCCGGCACTACCCTGGTGATGATGCAAGACGGAAATGCCGTAGATGCTGGCCCAAGACCACGGCCATCGTTGAGGAGGAAAAAGAGGACAGCGCATTCTCGTAACCGGGAAGGAGCCATCTCTCCGAGCGGGTCGCCGGGTCCAGGAAGCAGGACGAAGCTTAGAATCCTCAGCGTCGAGGTGGGTTTTGCAGATCGTTGCCTGACATTTCTGGCCGAGTTTTTTGACCTGCGGCATATGCTCAGGATAACGGCATCAATCATCTCATCCTGGCTAAACGCCTCCAATCAGCAGGGCATACTGTCGTCAATGTAACGAATGGGAAAGAAGGTGTAGAGACGATAGAGGTAGACCAGTCGTTTGACTGCGTCCCCATGGATGTTCAGTAGGTCTAGCTCAGGCTGTCGAGTATTTCTCGCGTCTGTGAACTTAGAACTACCCAGAATGCCAATTCTCAACGGCTTCGAAGCAACCCAGCGAATCCTGCATCTGGAAGCAACCAGATTGCCAAAGTCTGACACCCTCGCCCACTTACTTAACGACGGACGGATCCCCATCTTTGCCGTGTCCGCATCGCTTTTGGAACGGCAGCCCGGAGAGCTCCAGCAGATTGGGATCGACGGTGGTTCCTAAAGCTGATCGACTTTGGGCGGCTATCCATTACCCTCCGTGGCGTGACGGCCTCGTGCAGCGCTCACGCGATGAGTACCGTGTTGGCGAGAACTGGGAGATCGGTGGATAGTTGTTGCGACCACCTGCACGGCCTCTATCCGTGTCG
>Ga0307512_10006925_pt1 | contig 11332 bp, 12 predicted proteins | sample 14_EM_MG_FD_200267 | JGI IMG/M metagenome (GOLD analysis project Ga0307512, IMG submission 200267) | Populus trichocarpa ectomycorrhiza microbial communities from riparian zone in the Pacific Northwest, United States - 14_EM | ecosystem: Host-associated > Plants > Roots > Unclassified | place... | reverse complement strand
GTCGATGATGGAAAGAAGGCTGTCGTCCGAGTCTGCGGTACGCGCTGTCACCTCGGAGAGGAGAGATATCGAATCCGACTGGATGTTGTAATGGTCATGGACCTTGCACGAGCGATAGGGCGACGGGAATTCCAAATCACTTTCTGAAGCGGAGAATGGAACCGGGGAAGCATCGTCACCTTGGTGCAGATCGATATGGATATCGCGGATACGTCTAAGGATGAGAAACCAAACGAGTCGAGTATTACGATCCTCGGTGTTCAGTGCCAAGCAAACAACCTCGTTCCACAGTAGACAGAAGGTAAGCTGCAATTCAGGTACGGTCTGCCTCACGTCGAATTTGGTCACCGATTCAAGTGTCATGGAGCGGAGGTTGGGAGGGCGGGTCCAGCCATGCTTTAAGTAAGACTGAACCATTATCCAGATGGCGTGAACGCAGTTTGCAAGGTGCAAACTATGACCATGTGCAAGGTAATACCGCAGAACTGCCCTCGATACCCCTAAATGGTTAGAGGCGAGCTCAAACCAACGATCATCGTGTTCTCGTGAGCCTGCTATTATGATGGCAACCATGCACCGTGAATAATAAACGGTGCGGGCATCACCCCGAGAAGCCCTCCTCAAAAAGAGGCCGAATTCAACATAACCCAAGAGTTCGTCCCACTCATCATACAGGACGCGTAGCATGATCTGCAGATTAATGGGAAATGATGCCACTTCCATCGCATCCTTGCAAATGGTGATTCGCTGTTGCTTGGCTGGCTCTGGGATTATATTAGATGACAGGGTGCGGTGGAGTAATCCAAACAAGGCTTCTGACAATTTGTCAGCATTGGGTGTGATGTAAGAACCCAAAGGATCGACGACAACTGTCGAGGAACAAAAGCTAAGAATGGCCGCGAAAAACCGCTCCAGTTCATGGCCGTCATCCAGAGACTCGAGCATCCATGCTAAGGCTCGACTCCCGATCGCTGGGGACTCTTCTTGATCTTGAGCAGTTTCTTCGGCCGCCTTCCCTTGACCATAAAGTAGCCAGGAATGATAACGCACGTTCAACTCCCGAAAGCGCTGCCAGGTCGCATGGTCAAAGCGAGTAAAGGAAGTGAACCACTGCAGGACTCTGAAGAGTAGATAGAGGAACCCGGTGACAAGGCACCAGCATAACGATGAAAGTGGAGTATAGTAGGGGCTGTCGTGTCGAAACATCGGCATGAACGTGGCGCCCAAATATGCGGCCACACCGAGCCCGGCCCACCAAGCAACGAAGCTGAAGACAGTATGATTGATGTTGAAGAGGAAAACGAGAAGACCTGCCAAAAAGAGGAAAAGGGAGAGATGGAGGAGGAGGGGTAACGTGTCAACGGCCCAGGGCAAGTGCAACTTGTCGACGCCCTCTGCGAAGAACGCACGGATGTGAGCTCGTTTGTGTGGACTATAACGTGGCTGTGTCATCTTGATATATCGACGGGCCCACTGCTGTAATAATGTCGCCAGAAGAGCACAAGTGAGGCTTATACTCAAGCTCAAAAACCAAAGCGAGTTGACCCAGACTGCGTAGGTTGGCGGAAGGAACGATATGGATGGATCAGACGGTGGTGGGGAAGGGAGGGAGATATGAGACCCGGTAGAATTGGCAAGTAGTTGATAAATATTCGCAAGATATATTGAGGATTTGTCTTGCGAACTTTGCCGTAGATCTTGAATGGATACTGCGATCAATGCAGCAACAGCAGCAGAGAATAAGCCAGTCTATAGTACAGTACGGCATGAAGTCTATTGACACAGGAGACAAGATATGGGACTCACAAAGACAAGGGTCCCATCAGCATCCGCCTTCCAGCTCTCGGCCATCTTCTTGTCTTCTTCCTCCGCCAGTTCCAGGTACATAGCAAAAAGAGGTCCTGACCCATCTACGAAACTTGATTCTCCATGGGATTTGTTGTCCTGTGAAGACTGCTGGGGATAGCTGTAATTGCCTGCTACATAAATGGCTTGAGTAATAGCCGTAGAACGCGGCAGAGATGACCGTACTCGCACCTGGGATTGTCTTCTCAAAGTCATCTTCCATGCTGAGGGGGTCGTGAGCGGCTCGAGATGTTGAAAGCTCTGATACGAGTATAAGGTGTAAGAGGTTGGAAACCCCTTGACTGAAAGAAAAGAGGGCGCAATCTTGCCATGGGAATTCAGCAACCAGTGAGTAGCCAGTGGACTCGGATATCAATTGAAATTTTGAATGAATATATGAATATGTGGACCTTGATGCGAACAGCCACAGTGTGGGCGCTAGCTGTAACCCGTAACGGATCTGCCCCTCGTCGGCAATCACTCGACTTGAATGGCGTTCCTTATCCATCAATTGAGAAACTACTTTTATCTACTACTAACCTTGTCTAGCTTTCCCTTTGCGGCTGTATTCCTCAATCTGGATATATTGCACCTGAAACAAGACGATTGTCCAGGCTCGGATCACTTGCTCTTGGATTCCAACAGCCCGATCTCGGGCCCATCGAGCAACCCAACACCCGCCGCCGCTCACTCGTGTAGTCTTCCCCGATCTCACCTCTTTACACTTCCGCGGCGACATCGAGTACTTGGAGAACATCCTGTCTCAAATAGAAACACCCATATCACATGAGCGGCATCTAATGTCCTCCGTCAGAGGTTCGCCGTGGGTCAGCGTCGAGATAAATTAGCACCAGCATTGAACCTTCACAGGCCACATATACACACAACGTACGAATAACCATCGATGTCACAACCCGCCAGCAAACCATGTTCGCAACTATGACCCACTGGGGTCATAAGGGGAATAGGGCGGATCATCTAACGACTCATGACCCATGCCGTCAAACTTCGAGACTGTTCCTGGGACGAGCAGCTCAGATCGGTGAGTGTGACGTGGAGTCTCCACTTGAGTCGGAAAGTTCAGGTCTACAAAATCACCGTGTGCGCCCGGGGTTCAGGATTTGGAAAGACAATAGGGTCGGAAACAGCGGCCAAGCGGAGAAATATGTGAAAACGCACCTGTCGAAGCAGAGGGACCAGATGCAATCCCACGATGGATAGGTAACAATGGAGCGGCTTGAATGGTAGGAGGGGAATTGATTGTTTCTTTGTTCTGTAGCGCAGCGGCAGCACTATTAACAGTGGGGTCAGGGTGGCCGTGGGCCAGAGACCAAGCGTCTGCCATGCCTTGCGAAAGGCCAACAGGGGCGATATCTACTGAAGCAAAGGAATGAGCGCAACGGGTTTCTGGAGGACCGGGTTGGTGGAACGTTGTGACCGGGGAAAGGTGTTCTGAGATGGGAGTCGTATCACCAGGCAAAGGCGAGTCGGCAACATGGATGTTGGGGTAATGAGGATTCTGACTGGGAGGGGACGCCACCTCAACACCGGATGCGGTAGAAGGATCAGCAGCGGTCATAACGGCGGCTGCGGCATGCGGGACGTCGTCATAAGGGGCTACAGGTGTATCCGCTACGGCCTCAGGCTCATGAATGTGAGGAGTCAAGTCAGAGCGATGGCGATGGTCCGAGACGTTACACAACGGATATGACGATGGGTTATACAGAATTAGGTCGAAATCGTCTGTGGACAAGGAGAATGTTGTCGGGGCAGAATCGGTACCTTGATGTAAAGCGATGTAAATGCGACGACTGTTGATTAGGATAAATCGTGAGATTGTCTGGACGCGCTCATCTTCAGCGCTCGTTACCAGGAGAACAGCCTCGTTCCACAGGGCACAGAAGTCATGTTGCAGTTCTGGAAGAGTATCTTCAACGTCTAACCTAGAGGTCGTCTCAAAGATCTTCCAGCCAGTCACATCAAGCTGGCTAAGGTCGGAATAAGCACGGATTGTGATCCGAATGATGTAGATGAGGTTGGCAAGTAACGCGCTATCACCGTGAACCATGTAGTCCCGAAGGGCTGACTTTGAGACGCCCAAATGACCAGCAGTGAGATCGACCCATCGGTCGTCACGCAATCGCGCATTTGCGATAATGATCGAAACCATGCTCCGGGAATAGTAAGTAGTGCGTGGGTCGTCGTTGTGATCGACGCCCCTCAGGAAAAGCCCGAACTCGACAGAGCCTAAAAGTCCATTCCAATCTCCGCGGACGGCGCGTTGGAAGGTCCGCTTGTTGATGGGGAGGGACGCAACGTCCAGCGCCTTCCTGCAGAGCGTGATTCGCCGTTCTCGGACCGTTTCAGAGATCAAGTCGGATGAAATGGTGCGATGCACGAATCCAATCAATGCGTCCGATAGGCTCTCGCTGTCTTGTCGAATGGAAGCGACTGGGCGACTGTTGACAACCCTTGAGTTCCAAAAGCCAGGGAGGCCAGAAAAGAACCGCTCCAGCTCGTGCTCTTCATCCAACGACTCCAGTGTCCAGATCAGGACGCGCCAGTCGATTTCTGATGACAGTTTCCGAGCAGTTTCTTCTGCTGCCTTTACAATTCCCTGTGAGAATAACCTGATGTAAGACTTCAACACTTCGAGGCGTCTCTGGGTTGCGACACTAAAGTAGTCCTGAAAACCGATCCACCGGAGGGCTCGGTATACAACGTATAGCGTACCGGAATAAAGGTACCAAGCCGACGAAGAAAGCGGGGCATAATATGGGCCGTCGTGCCGAAAGACTGGCATGAATGTGATGCACACGTAGACGGTTGTGCAAAAACCGACCCATGACATGACTACTTTGAAGACGGTGAGGTTAATATGGAAAAGGAATATGACAAGGCCCGAGAAGAAGAGGAATAGGGAAACATGGAGCATGGTTGGCAACGCTTCGACCGCCCATGGGAGATGTAACTTGTCGACACCGTCGGCAAAGAACGCGCGGATGCGAGCTCGCCTGTGTGGACTATACCGGGGTTGAGTGACCTTCATGTATCGGCGCGCCCACTGGTGTAACAATGTCGCGAGTAGGGCGCAGGTGAGGCTGATGGCCAGGCTCAGGAACCAGAGCGAGTTGACCCAAACGGCGTGCCTTGGCGGAACGAACGGGAAAGATGGGTCAGGAAGTGAGGACGGAATGGAGGCGGGAGACCCGCTGGCATTTGAGAGCAGTTGGTGGATCCCAGCGAGGTAAAACGCGGAGATGTCTTGGGAGTTCTGTTGAAGGTCCTGAATTGAGACCGCGAGGAGTGTTGCGACAGCGGCAGAGAATAGACCCGTCTACGAAACTTGAGTTTCAGATCACGGGGTGGGGGGTTATGAAAGACAACATGAGGACTCACAAAGACTAGGATCCCGTCCGCGTCCGCTTTCCAGCTTTCGGCCATCTTTCTGTCTTCCTCCTCCGCCATCCCCAAATACAGACTGAAGAGAGGACCCGACCCGTCGACAAGGTCAGGGCCGTCCTGTGGTAACTTCTCTGAATGAGCGTGGTAGGCTGCGTCTATGTGATAAAAGCGGCGAGAATGAGACGAATTCAACTTGTCCGTGATGGTAGTCCATGTACCTCTGCGGATAACCTCCTCAGTCATGGCCCCCAAATTGATGACATCATGAGCAGCGCGCGACATGGCAGATAGTGATAGAGGGATGTCAGGTAGAGAAGTCAGAGGGTCGTCGAGATCGGACTATAACCCACGTCGTTGAGGAAAGCGACAACGCGGTTGCGTGGACCTCAAGCGCCCATCATATGCGGGGTCCAACGCAAGATATGCGAGTTTCTTACGCCCCTTGGATCATTTTCGTAAGGGAGGGAAATACTTTGTTGTCTTTTGAAAGAATCTCAAGGTACGCATTAGATGAGAGCGTGGCCATCGTAACATAACTCAACGTCAGGTTGTGCCGACCATTATATTGCTTCAAGCACCCATATCAGCCATAGTAAAGAACCAGAGAAATACAGAACTACGATAGCAATGTATCCGTTTCAAGCTACGTGGGTATTCAAAATCCCCGGAAATTTTCACTTCATAGAAATGAGCCAGTGAGCGGCGAGCGGGCTTGAGGGGTGATCGTAGCCGTAGATGCTCGAGGGTTTCGGTTTCGGTCGTGGCGGTGGAGAAAGGTGAGCCCATGGTGATGTTTGAGGGTCATGATATACTATGTGTGCATTTGGGATGCGGGTTTTCTCCTCCTTAAAAGCTTCGAGGAATATGCGAAGGGTTGCGGACAGGCGGTGCGGTGAGAGTAAACAGGAAGATTTGAAGCCCTGGCTATGATTTGATGGCACTGACTTCCTCTTCGACTTCTTGAAGTCGTCTTAGTCGCTCGTGCTGGGTCTTCACGGTCTACGATCGGTGTGAAGGGTCAGAACCCGCCAGGAATGACATATGAAGAAAGGCGTACCTGTTGTAGTCCCCCCAATAGAGCAGCCACCTTCGAGAGCGTGTCGTTCGTCTCCGCGAGTGCAACTTCTGTATCCAAGCGTCAGCGACTAGCTAGCGAGTTGAACGACAGTCTGACCGTCAGGCATCGTGTCGTCAGGACAATCTTCGTCTTCCTCGATCGGCGGGTCAAGTTCGCCAAGGGCAGCATCTTGAACTTGGAAGAGTTTCTCCAGAACATCTACGACTTCTTGAGGTCGTTTTCGACGTTTGGTTGCCAACTCGAGGTCCCACTGCAAGCGTTGGTTGTACAGGGACCACGTCTCACGATCCAGAGCCTCATCGAAAGGCTCAATTTCCCTATCTGAATTCAAAATCGATTATAAAACATGGACTGTTACGCGCAGATTCCGGTGGCAACTCACCGTCGTCCTCGTCCTTCAGGTCCTCGAATTTCTTTCCATGTATTCGAAGGTTGGTTTTCGCCTTTTCAAACGTCGCATCGATAAACTACCATGGTAGCTGGTGAGAAAATGTAGACGTACATTGAAAAACCGATCCGCACCTGTTGAGCATATGGCAGGAGAGTTTCCCTCTCAGATTCCAGTCCACTCTGGCGGATACGTTGGTCGAACTGATCGAAAATGGCCTTGCCAAAGCTAGCTTTCATCCTGTGCCAATCTCGAAGAGAGTCGACGTGTATGCGTGTCATATCTTCGCGAGATTCATCCATTATGAGAAAAAGAGAAGAGCAAATTCAAAAGGAAGGGATGTAACAAATAGACCACTCTGTGTTGAAACTCTCGTTGCTGTACAGTATGGTGTGGGTGCAGTCGACGCGTCACGATCGCGAGTACACAATGAATCACGTGATTATTAATGACAAACTTTCTGACCCTCACTGTCAGCATAATTCGGTTGTTTTATGCAAAACCCAACATAACCTGTGGGAAATATTTTATTCTTGCGTTGTACGATAAATTTTATGGACTTGATGTTTTCAGGAAGGGAACAATAGAACATCCAGGTTTATTCACATTTTTATCCCTTATGAAAATTTTTTAACTGTAAGTTACTGTTATCAGGCGCGAAAACCGAGACATATTGATAGTGCCTCCGGTTCTGTCCAAGTAGCTCAGATCCTTGTTTGGACCCTCCACCAACCTTAATGCCACGTCCAACTCCTACTCTCAGTCCATCCTAGATGCCATGTTGAACGACTATTCATATTCGTATACGATATTAGGCAGTATGCTAGGGGTACAGCGAGGCGAAAACAACTTAAAACTAATCGGCATGGTGTCGGCCACGTAAAAGTTAATGTGATTCGTACATACAAGGGCTGTCAACTGGCATCACGAAATCGTTAGAATGAAACTGGTGAGCTAACAAAATCGACGAGGTGGATGGGATTCGTGTCACTGCGTATTGTATGGTCAACATTAACACGAACCATTGACTGACCACAGGAAGAAACGACTCACAAATCATTGCTAATATCAGGACCTATCAGCAAAATGATTCCAGCTACGACTCCTTGAGGTCACAGGGGGAACGCTCTTGATGAGCTACGACTTCCAGGCCGCGATGTCTTGGAGATTTCTTCGGGAGCTGGGAGTTTTGACTGGTAAGGGTGACAAGTTTGGCTAGGAAGGATTACACCCCGACTGTTGCCATGTGTGCTTAATGTCCCAGAGCTTGACGTAGCATTAGGGTCCAAAACCGGGGCTACCTGCGAAGTAGTAGGCGAGAGAGCAGATGTCGCAGACAAGAAGGTGCCGTGAGGGACATCCCCGAACCTATTCGCAGCCGAGTCCGAGTGCAAAGGTGAGCGCTCTGGTTGTGCGCAGCTAGGAGATTGTATAAAGGTGGGTGACGGTAGGGTATTAGGAAGGGTAGAAGGGTGAGTAGCCATTTTACCGGGTTGTGACGGTGCGCGGTTGCTGCTATGTGGGATGGAAGGGGCAGGGAAAGTCATGGTTGACATGACGGCGGTGTCAACTGGTCCATGTGTCGCGCCAGATAACGATGTACCCACTGGAGTAGTGGGGGGGAGGTGGTCTTCGAGAGGTGCGGGATGAGGCGATACGGTGACTGGAGGAAATTGTGATATGGTGGTGGGCACACTGCCGGGTGATGTGACGTTCGCTAGGTAAGGGGTAGCATAGGGTGAAAGGAAGGGTGGTATATCGGCATCGGGCGACATGGGGGTAATGGCAGATGGAACAACATTACCATGTGGGAAGGTAAACGAAGGGACCAAGGCATCGGCTTTCCCACTAATAACAGCCTCCGGAACCTGGCTAGCTGAATCTGGGAGATGGTCAGGGACATCGCATAGGGGATACGAGGAGGATTGGCGTAGAACGTCATCGTGATCAGCGGTAGAAGCGGAAAAGGCAGGGGCAGAATCCGTGCCTTGATGTAAATCAAAGTAAAGATGGCGAACATGGCTGAGCACCGTCATGGAGATATGTTGGATAAGTGGGTCCTCGCTGTTCCACATATTGAAAACAATTTCGTTCCACATAGCGCAGAACTCCTGTCGTAGTTCAGGAAGAGTGTCTGGTACGGCAAATTTGGAAACGGACTTGAGAGTTGCTACAAGTGACTCGGACCCGACAGCATTTTGCGACAGAGAATGATCCCGGAAGATGCATCGGGAAATGTGGACACAGTTAGCAAGCAACACGCTATCTCCGTTGCAAAGATAGCGACCAAGGACGGAATCTGGGATGCCTAATTGACCAGTAGCGAGTTCGAACCAACGGGCATCGTGTTCTTGTGCGTTTGCGATGATGATAGAGATTATGAGCTGTGAAAAGTATGCCGTGTCTGGGTCCATGCGATTTACCTTCCGTAGGAAGAGACCGAAATCAACGGAACGCAGGAGTCCAACCCACTCATCACGTTGGTGGAGAGCATCGAAGATACCCCGGCTAATAGGAAGTGACGCAGCCTCCATTACCTCCGCGCAGATTCTCATCCGCCGCATTCTGACAGGATCAGAGACGTCGGTCGAGGACAAAGTGCGGCAAATAAAACCAATCAAATCCGAGGACAACCTCTCGCGATTTGGTTGGATTGAGAGGCCCAACGGATCGTTGACGACTTTTGAGCCGCAAAAGCCGGGGATGCTCGCAAAAAACCGTTCCAGTTTGTCATCCTCATGCGCAGCCTCGAGCGTCCATATCAAAGCGCGACTGTCAAGCTTCGGTGAGAGCTTGAGAGCTGATTCCTCAGCTGCCTTTAGGACACCATGGATGAGCCATCCCTTGTACTTGTCCAGAAAGGCACTGTATCGGCGGTGGGTTGCGTAGCTGAACCGGTTAGAAGATGTGATAGACTTGAGGATTTTGAAGAATATGCAAAGTGTGCTGGTATAAATGAACCAGACCGTCGAAGTGAGAGGGGTGCAGTAGGGGCTGTCATGGCGAAAGATCGGGATGAGGGTGACCCATACGTATATAGATGCAAATTGCCCGATCCACCATATCACTACATTGAATAGTGTGTTGTTGATGGGGAACAGGTACGCGAGGAGGCCCGCAAAGAAGAAAAAGAGAGAGAGATGCAGCAAGGCGGGCAGTAGTTCAATCATCCAGGGCGGGCGCAAGCGTTTGAGACCTTCGACAAAGTATTCACGAATTCGAGCTCGCTTATGGGGACTTTGACGTGCATGGGTTATCTCGATGTACTGATGCGCCCATTGTAGTTGTAATGTCGCCAACATAGCACATGTAAGGCTCATGGCCAAGCTCAAGAACCAAAGAGAGTTCACCCAGAGGGCGGTAGTTGAAGGGAAGAAACGAGGCGGCTGGATCTGAGCGGAAGGAATCGTTCCACCGAGAGATTCGCTGGAATTGGCGAGGAGCTGAACTATGGTCTGGAGATAGAACACGGACGTATCCTGCGAGTTCGGCCTGAGGTCCTGTATTGATACCACGACTAACGCTGCAACGGCAGCGGAGAACAAACCCGCCTATGAACGCCAGTCGATGCATGAAATCAGGTAGCACAAAAATGAATGTGAGTACTCACGAAGACGAGAATGCTCCTGGCGTCTGCTCTCCAGCGCTCGGCGATTTTGATGTCTTCTTCCTCGGCAAGCTCTAAATACATGGAGAAGAGGGGCGCCGAGCTGTCATGGAGGTCGGACTCTGGCGCTTTCTGCGATGTTTGAGCCTGGTCTGGCCGGGGCGGGTAGCCACCTGGACGTGATGGAGAAGTCGGTAAGGACCAGGGGTCCGATGAGTTGATACACGTACATGTACTGACCGCCGCCCAGGGGGAATCACTCATGTTGATGGTTTCGTGGACAGCTTGGGACATCGATGGATGATAATGAGGACAGGACAGTCAGGTTGTAATCTAGATCAAGAGTCGACGGGATGTCCGCAGCACGACCCACGTGACCCAATTTAAAAGTTTACCAAACCCCATTATAGCGCCGATGGCAATTGAACCGCGCTATCCCCTCGTTAGTGGGAAACAATTGTCAATGTGAAAATGCCACCTTGTATGATACAGTGCAGTACTTGTACATTGCATGTCCTTAATTCAAAAGGCAAGCTACACCCAGGCACGACTGTAATTGTCTATGCGGACGCTACTGTTGGACTGAGGAATTAGGCGTGCGGCGGGCATATACTTGCCGCTGCTCTTCCTCTGCCCGGGACCAGCTACTGTACAGTGGAGGACGACGTACTATAGGGCACAAATATAATAACACGTCAAAAGGGTGTCAGTCAAGAAAAGCGTGCTGTGCAGCACCGTGACGGCACAGTACCATACTGTGCTGTATTCCAGGAACACGAACACCCTTGCCAAGTGCTACTGCTGTAGTAATGGACTTGTATTCTACAATTTCTACCCCGCCCCCGATTCCGTTGCGCTTGCTCTATGAAATAAAGACGGTAATTTCCAGACAAGGTATGGACCACAAGAAAGGGAGGCGCGCTCATTGAGATCATGACAAGAAAAAAGGGGAAACGTTCAAATAAAGTTCAACTTGGAACGGAAATAAAACAGAATTGTGATTGGATAA
>Ga0307512_10006924_pt1 | contig 11332 bp, 7 predicted proteins | sample 14_EM_MG_FD_200267 | JGI IMG/M metagenome (GOLD analysis project Ga0307512, IMG submission 200267) | Populus trichocarpa ectomycorrhiza microbial communities from riparian zone in the Pacific Northwest, United States - 14_EM | ecosystem: Host-associated > Plants > Roots > Unclassified | place... | reverse complement strand
AAGTATGGGCCACCCATTTGAGTATGTATGCCTGCCCTAAACATGTACGCACAGACCACCCTGTATTAGTATATAAGACCTGTGAAATTGAGCGAACAGTCCTCAGACTGTTCTCTTGTCTACCCCCCAATCATTGAGCACCCAGCCCTTTACCTTGCGGTCCTCCTCTTGAACATCTTCTTGATTATCCTTTGGATCAATTACCTCTACCTCAAATACCAAGTCGTTGCCCACTGCTTGCCATAAACAGTAGTAGGTCTCGACAGATGTGGGCGAGGACGTCAAGGCTGTTATTTGGGGCGGGGGAGACAGGAGCGCTAGTGACGATATAGTCAGGGCTGTCAGGGACATTGAGGAAGGGGTAGTCTTCAATGTTGTCAAGGGCAGGCCAGACAAGCTCAGGGGATTGAGGGACGATGGGTTGGAAGACACAGGCAGTGACGTCAAGAGGGCTTGGGTAATTCCAAGTGTTGTGAGGGCTTTGTAAGACCTCAAGGATGGCGGTAGTGGTGTCCGCAACGTTCTGCTGGTAAACATTATCAAGGGCGGACCAGGAGGCAATGGAGATATGGGAGAGGGCAGGGGAGGCGACGACGGTGGGCTCAGAGGTAGTGAAGGACACTTCACTTATACAGTTAGCTCCACTTTAGAGACTGTTCTAATGTTGAGACCTACTACTGTTTTATGGCAGACAGTGGGTGACAACTTGGTATTTGAGGTGGAGGTAGCTGATCCAAAGGATTATCAAAGAGATGTTGGTCAAGAGAAGCGCAAGGTAAAGACTTGGATGCTCAATGGTGGGGGTAGACAAGAGAACAGTCTGAGGACTGTTCACTCAATTTCACAGGTCTTATATACTAATACAGGGTGGTCTGTGTGTACATGTTTAGGGCAGGCATACATGCTTAAATGGGCGGCCCATACTTTAGGGCAGGTACAAATACAGGTAACAGGTAAGCGATTTTACTGCACTCCAAGGTCTTGTGACTTGTTCATTGATTTGTTGATTTGTTGATTGTTCCCATGGTCTTCCACATGCTAATCAACAGACTAGGTGTGCGCCTGAAGCACGCTTGATCAGGTGATCATGTAGTGACTTGTGATTGCATTGATGACCAATCCCTTGGTAGGTCATATGATACTTTCCCAGGATCACATGGTTGAGGAGTGGATCCTACCACATAACTATACTTTAGCTTAGGGGCGGTTTTGGGAGAACTTGGACTTGGGATTCTTTGGATGCGTGATGTCGCGGACTCTGTCCTCAACAGAGCCAGGATGAAGTGGGGATGAGAATTTGTTTGAGGGATCTTGGTGGTCTCTTTATACTGTAGGTCATCCAGCTGTAGCGGAGTTTGTTAGATAGAAGTCTGCCAATGCGTCTGGGGCATATAGGTCCTTGTGATCAATCCAGGAGTTGTCAGAGTATGGATAACCCTTCCAATGCATGAGGTATTGAAGTTTTCGTCTTCTGCTGTGGCATCATGCATCTAGAATGTTCTTGATTTCGTACTCTTCTTCACTATCGATGATCGGAGGTGGTCATGTGAAAGGTGTGCCATATTGCTCCGTCTCCTTATAAGGAAGGAGAAGGTCCATGTGAAACATGTTGTGAATCTTCATCGATTGGGGAAGGGCAAGTTGCATGGCTACAGGACTGATCTTTTGTGAAACTTTGAAGGGTCCATATCGCTTTGGGGAAAGTTTGCAATTGCCGGTGATAGTAAGGTTGCGACCTTTGAGCCAAACTTGGTCACCTTCTTTAATCTCTGTCAGTTTCTTGTTATCCTTGCAATTTTGTATGTGTTGGAGAAGTTTTTGGGCTGATTGCCTTGCTTCATCCAGGAGGCGTAGACGTGTTTCTGCAGCAGGGGTTGAAGATTCTAGATGTTTCAGAATCACCTGTGGCTTGATTCCAATCAGACGTTCATAAGGTGATCGACAAGCAACATCGTGTTTCCAAGAGTTGTGAGCGAATTCAGCAATAGGTAGTAATTGACTCCAGGCAGAAGGCTTTCCAGAGGTCCAAGGTTGCAAGTACTGTTCAATCCAAGCGTTCATACATTCCGTTTGTCCATCTGTACAAGGGTGGAAGGCTGTAGAGAGATTTTGTTGAATTCTGAGTGCCTTACACATTTCTTTTGCAAATTCAGAGGTGAATTGGGGGTCATGGTCTGAGATAATCCTTTTGGGAAGTCCAAACCAAGGTACAAGGTGTTTCAGATACTTGAGTGCTACACCTGTTCCGTCGATCATTTTAGTGCATGGAATGAATTTAGCTGCTTTGGAACATCCTTGATCAACAATAGTGAGGATTGAATTGAAGCCTTGTGACTTGGGAAGGTCTGTAATAAGGTCCATCAATATGTATTGGAAGGGACCTTCTTCAACAGGGGTATCAAAATGTTGCAAGGGTGCTTTTGATCAATGTATGTTGGTCTTAGATCCTTGGCATCATGTACATCCTTTGACATATTGTTCCACAAATTCTCTCAGTCTGGGGCCTTCGTATTGTTCATGTACTAGTTCCCAAGTGTTCGAAATGCCAGGATGTCCTGCAGCGGGAGAGTCATGAAGGATTTGAAGAATGTCATGTCGAAGGTCTAAGTCGTCTTCAAGGAAGATTTTGTTGGCATGTGTTGGTGCGAAGAGGTGATTGGGGAGAAGGACATATGGTTCATTAGTATCTACCCCTTTGTTAAGGTCTTTTCTTCACAACAACAAATCAGCAACAGTGTTTGTTGATCCAGGAATGTGCTCAAGAGTGTAGTCAAATTCTTGGAGGAATTCTATCCATCTAGCTTGTCATCCAGTAATTTTGCGTGGATCACAGAAGTACTGTAAGTTTTTATGGTCAGTACGAATGCAAATTGCATGTGTGGCCCCAAGAAACAGTGGTTGGCCACATTTGAATCCAAAGATTACACCAGCAAGTTCTTTGTCATGTGCATCATAGTTCTTTTCTGCAGGAAGAAGGCTCCTAGAGTGGAATGCAATGGGGTGAATACCATCTTCAAATTCTTGAGCAATGACCACTCCTAGTGCATAGCCAGATGCATCAGTTTCCATAACAAATTGTTTGGTCCAATCTGGTGTGCAAAGTACTGGGTAGTTGCTGCACATCCTTTTGAGTTCTAAGAAGGCATTGTTGCGTTCATCTGTCCAAATGAATTGCTCATTTTTGCAAGTTAGATCATTCAAAGGGCATGCAATATCAGAGAAATTCTTGATGAATGCTCTGTAGAAGTTTCAAAACCCTAAGAAGCTTCATACGTCTTTGATGGTTTGAGGGGTTGGCCAGTCAGCAATGCCTTGAACTTTGATGGGGTCCATTTTGACAGTTCCATTGCCGATAAGTACTCCAAGGTATTCGACTTCGCGTTGGTGGAACTTGCACTTCTCTGGTTTGAGGAATAGGTCGAATTTCTCAAGTTTATCCAGAATGTGGTTAATGCAGAGTTTGTGGAGTACTTTATCATCTTCTGTAGCAATAATCATGTTGTCCATGTAGATGCAAAGCCATCCTTGAGCAACTTCGTCTTGAAAGATATCATCTATCATTGTTTGAAAGGTGGCAGGAGAATTGGTTAGTCCAAAGAACATAACTGTAGGTTCAAAGAGTCCTTTGCTAGTTTTGAAGGTGGCTTTGTATTTGTCACCTTCTTTAATGCAAATGTTGTTGTAACCCCATCAAATATCAAATTTAGAAAAGAGGCATTTCTCAGCAAGATTGTAAATGAGTTCTGAGATTAATGGCAAGGGGTATTTGTTGGGAATTGTCCACTTGTTTAGATTTTGATAATCTTGAACTGGACGAAACTTGCCATCTTTCTTTCGAATAAGGAAGAATCCACTGGCATAGGGGGATTTAGAATGACAAATTCTTTGTAAGCATAGGTTTTGGGAGAGGAATTCACATTGTTCTTCTTTTTCCTTGGGTGACAGTGGGTAAACTCTACAATTAATCAATGTAGGGGTGTCATCCTTGAGTTCAATAGCATGATCCCAAGGTTGTCAAGCAGGAAATCGTTCTGAGGCTTCTTCTGAGAAGACTTTTCCATGGCAGTGGTATTGTTCTGGAATGATTTCTTGCCAGGTATGTTTCTTTTTATCAGTGGCATCTTGGGCTAGTTGGGAGGTGACAGTAGTCTTGGCAATCCTGGTCTGAAGCCAGACTTCATCGCCTTCTTCCCATCCAGGAATGGATCGTACCCAGACAGGCATAGTTTCAGGTTGTCTTGTACTTTTAAGAATGGGTCGCCAATTGTTTGCTTTAGCTGTAGAAATTGTGGTAAAGCCATCTATGCGACTATTATGCCAATCTACATCTGGATTTGAGGCTTCGAGGAAGGGGTAGCCAAGAATAAAGTCATCTTGTCCAATATCAGCAACGTAGAAAGCATGAAGAGCCTGTTCTCCATTATTATTGACTGTTAGATCTACGGCTTCTAGAATTTGTCCAGCTTTGTTGGCAGTTCCATCTATGTTTTGGACTTTTCTTGCTCTTGTTAGAGTTCATGTTGGTAGTTTAAGTTGCTTAACAGCACGAGGGTGAATAAAACATTCTGTCATACCACTGTCAAGAAGCGCTTTTTGATCAACTTGTTTCCTTCTGGTTTGTAGCTGAAAGGGGACTTGTATTGCATGTTTTCGAGCTATGTATATAGAACCAGAATTATTTAGAACTGCCCAAGCTAGAGCTGTAATACTCAGGCGTCCTGAAAATCCATATCTTCTCCAAGGGAACAGATTTCATCTATGAAGGTGCAGCGATCTTCTTCGGATAAATGTGCTACTTGTGCAGTGAGAGATATAGATGCAGAAGGGGTTTCGGAGACAACTGACTTGTTGTCATCTTCAATTTGAACTGTACAAGTTGTACGAGTGCATGTCTTTTTGTTGGGACAGTCACGGATGAGGTGGCCTTGTTTTCTGCATTCAAAGCATCGACCAGTCTTTCGATATTCTTTGTGTTCTTTGTTGTTAGTGGCTTTGCGGATAACAGTGGATGTATCCATGGCGTAATCGTCTTGAGAAGGGAGACGCGGTCAGGGTGGTTGTGTACGATTTCCTTGTCCATGCCAGTTTTGGTTGTTGGATCCAGGGTTGTTGCCTCCAGGGCGATGCCAGACCCATCTGGAAGTTTGTCTCTGTCCTTGTCCTTGAGTACGACTGGTATTGAGAGTTCCATATTCTGAATGGAGCGATTTTGTCTTCAAATAGATCTTTTGTTGACGTTGGACTGTAGCTCTCCATTGTTTATAAGTTTTGGGGTTTTCCATCTTAATACATGTGTCAGCAAGTGATTGTGGAAGTCCCAAGGCAAAGGTTCAAAGATTTGTGGGATTATTTGCATCCAGATCAGTGTGTAATGTGAGAGTTTCAAAAGTGGCGAGATATTCATCAAGATTGTCATTTCTCATCTTGAGTTTCTTCAATTCGTCTTGAGCCCTTTCGTGTTCTGTGTAATTGGAGAAGGCTTCCTTGAATCGTTTCTCAAGTTCATGCCAGGCATTGGATCGTCATGGAATCATACTTGGATCTTCCACAACTTGTCAAAGCCATCAATCTGCAGCGTCGACCCATCCTTCATATTTGGGTCCTTCAAGGAGTGACAAAAAGTAAATGCTGTGCATTATTGGGTCTTTGGCGATGTCAGCTTTGTAATTCATAAGCATGAATCGATTGAAGGCAGCTAGGAACCTTGTGGTTTGAGAGCGATCTCCATTGTATTTGTCTGGGTAAATGCCTTCAAGACGACATGCTTTATCTTCCTTTTCTTTATCTTCAGGAAGATCTGTAAGGGAGAAGGGATCATCTTCTGTTCCTTGTGGTTGATGTGGAGGTTTGTTGCATGCTGTCTGAGATGAATGCATTCCAAAGGATCCAAAGACATCTTTGTATTTTGGTTTGTCATCATCACTATTGTCATCATCACTAGGATTGTTGAATGGAGTTAGGGGTCTTTTCTCTTGCTCTTTTTCAATCATCTTTGTTGCAGTTTCTATAGCTTCTGCAAATGGCATCAGATTTCTAGATTTGGATGGTCCTTCAGCACAAGACAGTGGTTGAGTTGGTTCTCCACTCTGTTCAAGGAGAATGAAGTTAATCCCAGGAAGTGGGTGGTTCTTGAGTCTGAGTTCGCTTCAAGCCAGTCAAAAGCATTCAAATTTGTTTTCTCAGATGCATACTTCAAACCATATGCCATAGACGTTACTGACAGATACTAGTGCGTTGTTGAGTCTGGCATAGTAGCCCATATAAGGTGCTCCAGTATCTTGGCTTCCAAGCAAGTGTCATATGTTTTCAGTGAATTCAGCGGGTACACTGTCCTTTGGTTCAGGAATCGTATTGAACGGGCATTTGAGATTACTCAATGCTTCAGGGGAGGTGTCATCAGATTCAGGTAACAAATGCGCCAATCCTTGGATTGGCTTTTTCCTTTTATGTCTCTGGGAGTCGAAGTCATTCTGGTAGGGGAGAAGCTCGTTCTAATGTCACAGTTAGGTCACTGTGTCTTTCAGTTGTTTGAGTTCTGGGATTTCTGACAGGGGTATTTCCCAAATAGGAAAGTGAGCAGGTGATCCAATTAGGAAGTCGACCTAATCTGGTAATTGTATCAGTGGTTCAAAGAGGAAAGGCGGGTGTCGGGAGTCAAGTGTTGGGATTGGTCATGTGAGATGTCACGTGACTTGTTGATAGGTCAAAGGAGATCACGTGATACATCATATGACTTGTCTGGGAGCAAGTGAAGATTACACAAGTCAAGACATGACTTGGAATCGAGCAAGGTACAACACGTAACCTTGAAGACATGTAGAGAGGAGAAAGCAAATAGTGACCAAGTTGACTATCACAGAGTAGTTCTTTCAGAGAGAAGCTGCATGCATCCAAAGTAGTGACAATAGCCTGTATTGCACAAATAGAACAAGCTTAGAGAACTTGTTCTATGCTATCAGAGACAGTATATATACAAAGAGACATAGAAACTACTAGAAGGTCGTAGAAGGTGATGGAAGGTGATGGAAGGGAATAGAAGCTAATGGAATCATATGGAAGTCTCTAGAAAATGTGAGAACAGTCCATAGGTAAGTTAGGTAAGCGGAAGAAGGGCGGTCCAGAATCAAGTATGAAAAAGGAAAGAAAGGATTAGGTAAGGCAGTCCGTGACACTCCCTGCATTGTGCTTTGATCTCAGGGGAGTATGGCCGTGCCTTGACCATGATTATATCCGCTTTGTTTTCACAACGTCTGGTGTTACAAACTATGCTGGAATAAGCTGTCAACCACTTCTTGCCATGTGGCTGTTCCCTCCAGCAATTATGAAGGACTTACACCCCACAATGTGTGGCCTTGTCCTGTAATATGCTACAACCCCGCTTTGATCACCACATCCAGGGGTTTCAGTGCCCAGCGGGGGGCCATTGCTCACCTACCTATGGCCTAATTAAACACCTCTCAAGCACAATTCACGGCATCTTATCATTCAAACCCCTCATGGCCTCAGGTGTGACAGCCTCTTCTAACTCATGCCTCTGATCACTGATCAACATCACTCTAGAACCAGATTACATAGTAGAGCTCTCTGCTGTCCTTCAAAACCACATTAGTGGCAACCTCACCTCACACTTTCAATATGTCATGACATTCAATCCTGGTCTCAATCTTCAAATGGCCCATCACGTCATTGCTAAATGTGAGTCCCTTAACAGTAAATCGAAGTCAAGTGTTTCTGAGCTACTATGCCACAGTCCATGGGATCGTGATCAGCAGAGGGAAAGGATTATCCAGGAGCACTGCTAAGAGAGGCACAGCCATGGCTGCCCTAGAATACATCCATGAATACAGTCCCCCTGAACTATTCAAGAGCGACAAATCAAATGCTGTTCAGGACCTGGAGAAGTACCTCCTCAATCACCAAGGAGGCAGCCTGGTACCCTGGCTCTTATGGTCTGTGTCACACACTGGCCCTGATCACCAAAGGACATACTGTGCCACTGCCCGATGTGAGTGCCCTTTTCAGTTGAGGAAATGTGTGCTTATCTGAGTTGCTGTAGTTGATGGTGAAGATGTTGGCTATGGAGAGGGCTATTCGATTGATGGTGCCAACATCACCAATTTGGGAGGATTCTGATAATGCCTTGCAAGTTGATATCAGCTGTTGTGAGCTGTTATGAGTGGTGTGATTTTCATGTGGTGCTCGCAAGGCCTCATGAGGCCCTGTTATATTTGGCATGTGGTGTACTTGTGTCATGACCTCGCTTTGGTTGTATGAGTTTGATGCCATCTGGTAATTGCATCACAAGATCCAACAATCATTTATCTGAGCATGAGCCTTCATGAGGTCCTGTTAAATTTCTTGTGTGGTGTATTGGCATCACAATCTGGCTTTGGCTCTATGAGTCCTTGGCCATCCCATATCTCAAGCATGAGACCACCACAGTCTTGAGACAATGCATGAGGTCTTGTCAATGTTGCAATGAACTTGTGCAATATTCTCAATCTTGAAAGGCACCCATGACCAAATACCAGAGCATTTCTTACCCATGAGAATGTTATTGAATTGTAAGGCTCAAAATCAATTGCAACAAATGAAAATTTTATATATGCAAGCAAGAAACACGACTTGTTTGATATTCCAACATGTAAAGACATAGACACATCCTAACTACTGTGAGTTGTCACCTGGCATGTATGTGTACCCCTGCTAACCTACAGGTCTGGCACAGTGGCCCATGAGTATGGCTGGTACTCAAGCAAGACTGGCATTGGTGGCTCCACGTTGGGCATGGGGGGCAACATCTATTCCTGCTACATATTGGTGGTAAAATGAACATTTTGAGCGCTGTGGGCATGTAAGGGAATGTCGCTTCTGCTGAAGCTTGGTGGGCAAGGGACAAGAGCTATGTGAGAGGACAGAAGGAAAAGAAAGGTGTCAGTCAGAGATGAGGAGGAGGGGGGGAGGGATGGTATGCATGCATACAACATAAGGGTCATTTCACGATGTGGTCATGTGCCATCCATGCTAGTGTGCACCAACTGTTCATTATCTAACAGAGAAATGTGCATGATCTTGTATCGTTTCAGTCACCTTCATATACAAGTGGGGAAATGTAACTCATGGCAAGAGTGTGAAAGTCTGTCTTGGTCCTTTCACCTGTGAGAGTGGAGGGGAGATGGAGTAAGTAGGGTTTGACAGGAGCCACTGCTTTTATGAGTGCTCCTTGGTGTGGATGCAAAGGCAAAAATACTTACAACAGCTCCTTCAACCCAAGGTTGGAATAGTCTTGCCATGCCATGAGCATGAGGGGATGAGGGGAGGAGAGATGATCAGAGGAAAGAGACAGAACAAGTAGTTTGCGACAAGGGCCACCTCTTTTATAAGCCCTCCTCAGTGTGTACCAATATTAATGATGTTTTTTTTTGTTGATTGATCTGCATTTGCAACTCAGCCCTCCTTGATTTGTAACAACATTGATTTTTTTATTTATTTATTGATCTGCATTCATAACTCAGGATGGCAATAGAACCTGTGCTAGTCAAAATCACTTTTGCCATTGTGAGAAAGTTGCTCAGCCTTGACAGACTAAAACTGCATAGTTCTCATCCACAACGACATGGCACCCAGCGCAGCGCACAATGTCTCCACCACTACGATCTTGTCAAGGGTCAGTGATGCTTGCGAGGACGCACAAGCCGCAAGGGGGACAACATTGTCCCAGTGACTCCTCTGCCAGAGTGTTGATATAGCTAGCACATACCATGGCATTGGCTATGGACCGATCAAGCTGTGCAGTTCGTCAAGCCAGTTGGATGCATGCCGGCACATTTTGCATGATTTCGGCCTTATCAACAAGGCTACTCAACCATCAATGACACATGAGGACACACTCTTTGCCTCCTAGCCCTCTGTCTTCACCACACATGCAGAAGAGGTCATCTCTGTGCACAGCACTATCAACAGAAACCTATGGGATGGACCGGAGTGTTTGATCATTGGATACAGTCTTGGACGGACCAGATTTTCCTACATTGGACTTGATGTATGTACCTCCACACATTTTTTCTCTTGCCCCAGGCCCTCGCTTCCTCCAATTGTATCTCCCCATTGCCCCTCATCAAATTGGACTCATCCAGCTAGGCAGATGGTGAAGGGAAAAGACAGCAAGGTGTGGCATGGCAATGAGACGGGGCCAGACAGGGCCAGATGGTGTGGCAACGAACAAAGTGGTTCACTGGTACCAAATATATATGGTGTCACAGTATAAGTCGAATGCGTGGATGTTGACATGCATTAATGTGGGGGAGCACCATTGCCTGTGGGTGCTGCACCAGCCCTGGCCAAGGGTACTACAGGCATCGAGCTTGCTGGCAGGGCTGAGCAAGCCACTACTGCAGAACTCGAGGCATTGGAGCCCAGGGGGTATGGTAAGGGAGCGCACAGGTGTGAAATGCTGCAACGCAAGCTGGGCATGAAGTAGAGATGCTGCCGCAAGAGGGTAAGTGTGAAGTCGAACATGCCGTCACAAGGGAGCAAGAACAAGGGCAAAAGCAGGGGTGGGCACCAGGTGCTGTGTCAGAGCATACACAACTTGAGGTGCCATCACAAGTGAGGGGAGGCTTGCTGCCTTGATGGGCACAGTCCCTGGAAATCTTCACCTGGCCACTTAGAATCCTGGAGACAGGGGACCATCCGGCATAAAGAAAATGAAACGCACATTAAAAATGGCATATGCTCCGAGAGGGTAAATGCCAAGATGAGCATACTCTCTGCCCAGCACGACCTCATGCCAATGGCTGAGCAAGCAAGCGTGTGCCCACAGCATCCCATATGTCCTGAACACGGCGCCAAGTGACGTCGGCGGCTGGAGACACTTGGTGGTGTAGACATACTTGTGGACTTCGCATGCCACAGCAAGATTGTACTTGAGTGGTTGTTGGTATGCTTGATACACATCGCATAAAACAAACCCGAAACCTGAAAGTAAAGCATCAGTTTGACAGGTTCAGAGAAAGGGGTGGGGGAGAAAGGACGTGCACAGCCAAGAAGTCCAAAGAGTCGCACGCCAAGTGGGCCCAGTGTGTTGCACGTATTCGCTGACACCTACAGCTGCGGCTGAGGCTGGTGCCAGGTGCCTCAGAATGAGTGAGGAATAAGCCTGCAATGATCTGACAGGTGTAATGTAAGCTCAATGGTGCCTCGGGAGGGGAGTATGACCAGACATAGTACTCACGACAAGGTATGATTCTTGCATGACCTGAGATATGGATCACAATTCAGTACGAGTCACGAAATGAGCCCGCATTTGAGCAGCAAGTATCATGTAAGTTTG
>Ga0307512_10006923_pt1 | contig 11334 bp, 14 predicted proteins | sample 14_EM_MG_FD_200267 | JGI IMG/M metagenome (GOLD analysis project Ga0307512, IMG submission 200267) | Populus trichocarpa ectomycorrhiza microbial communities from riparian zone in the Pacific Northwest, United States - 14_EM | ecosystem: Host-associated > Plants > Roots > Unclassified | place... | reverse complement strand
TGCTTGATTTTTTGATAAAATCCACATATCTTGTTAAGACCGGCAGTGATGGCCACCCCAATTTTTTTTACGGTAAGTACTATGCAATAATAGCTGTCTGTAAAATGTGGTGGGTCTAGACTAAGATCCGTGCTCAAAATCACTGGTGGTTCATTGAGTGGTGGTGGTCATTTGAGTGGTGGATTACTGTATATGGAATTTTTTTCAATATTTTTTAGATTTTTAGATTTTTTCAGATTTTTCCAGCTAATAATTTTATTATTATGTAAGCTAATTATCCATTTTTGGCATTTCCTGCAATAACCACTATATATAGATTTTTTTCAGATTTTTCTGGATTTTTCCAGCCAATCAAAAAAAATTGATTATATAAGCTAATTATCCATTTTTGGCATTTTTTGCAATAACTTCTATATTTAGATTTTTTTCAATATTTTTTAGGATTTTTCCAGAATTGTGAAAGAGTTCTGTATAAAAGGAGAACTCCATCGTGTCTTTGGGTTGTTGAACTGACTAGCGCTCCCCGAAACTCTGGTTCTCATGGCACTCACTGTACTCAATCCTATGTTGGAGGATATTTCGCAAATCCCTGGGCCGTACCTGCGAGAATACTTCCGAGGCCATCACAGGCTGCGGGATGGACTTGGGTTTGACACCTACTTCACCCGCAATCGCATCCTCATTCGTGTCATGGCCATGGGCAAACCTTACGAGTTATGGAGAGAGCTGCTGCCGTCTGTGGAATTCAAAGTGGTTCTAGACGGGATAACCCCTTCAAACGTGCTAAGTAACCTGTGTATCGACCTCATCGAATTCGCTCCTCCAGAGTATGTGTTGGGTTTGCGCACAAAAATTTCCTCGAACCGGATGAAGGACCTACTTACTACGACGTCAAACATCAAAGTGTTGGATCTCTTCGACGTGGTGTTGTCCAAAGGTTTCCTCCAGCCAAACCCGGACCGCACGCCGACACTAAACTCCTCCCCTCACTCCAATATCTGCATCTGGAAGATATTCTCCTGGCCAACAACGATTGGGGTCACCTGACGACGTACCTGTCCCACCAAACCTCCGGTTTAGCTATCAGCGAGAACTGGGTACGGATGAGGATGACTGGTGTGCGCCCGTAGCTCATGCCAGTATTTAATCATTACCATCACAGAGGTGTTCGGCAACGAGGGCGTGGTGCCATTTGCGGCTGATGTAACTACAGATGAAAAAGAGAAAGAATGTGAATCATATTTCATTGGTAGCCAAGCAGAACAAAAGATAAAAATGAGAAAGAGAGGGAGTTCGCATAGAGGAGACATTCATGAGCGTCTAGGTCTCAAAACATACAACAAGTTCCAACAAACAAATAATACCATCTTTCATCACCTCGACATTGTCGTTCACCACCATTTGGGCCACGACGAACCATCACCAGTACCGACACCACGATCCGTCATCCTATTTTGAAAAACAGGATCAGCCTTCTGATCCTTTTCTTCATGAATCGAATAATCCCGCAGGAGTGACCTTCTTCTCATTCCTGTTTCCATCTCCGTTCACGTTGAGGGTTACCTGCCTCTTCGTTGGAGGAGGGGGTCCGTTCGTCTGATCTCCTCTCATCCTTGATGATTTGTTCTGCGACCTGCCTCGTACGGGCGGCAGTGCGCTCTGTACTCCAGGCTTACACATCGCGGAAGGTGGGGAACCAATAATCCTCGAGATCGCCCACGGGATTTCGTACCCCGCCAAGCCAGCGCCCTGCACATACCGCGCGATTTCAAGGTGCAAATTTGGATAATATACAGTTGATGCCCTTCGCCCAGTCTAAAAAGAAGAGATGGCAATGTAAAGTGCCGGCGGCCCGCTAGTCAGTTTCCAAGCTGATAACGAGAAAATGACAGACGGGCGGAGTGGGTGGAGCGATGGGAGCGGAGGAAAGAATAGATGGAATGGGTGGGCGGCTTACCATAATGATGCGCTCAAAACCTGAGAGGAAGAGATCTGAATGGAAGTTGTACGCAGAGTATTCATGCTCCCTGGGCATGTTCAATTCGGTTACAACAGCAGACAGCTGGTTGATAAACTTGAAATGAAGCATCTGACAAGAGAGAACCACACATCAGTATACACTCGGACGCAGGGCGCAAATGGGTATGTAGGATCGCTAACCATGTACCGCATAGCTTCGGCTTCGACACCACCGGTCATGCCACCAGGGGCCCGAGGTCTTTCGACCTTGTTCTCGTCGCATTCTGCGAGATTCCAGACGGTGTTGTTTGGATGGCAGAAAACCCAGAAGTAATCTCTGCAGACGTCGGAGAGTTCCTGGAGATACGTCTTATATACCCTAGGCTTGTGTAAACTGCCGATAAATTCGTGAGGGGTAACGGCGACTTCAGGAGCCTCGGCAGCCCGTGGGGCAGGAGTAAGGAGCAACGAGCGGATGAGAGCGAATACACTCTTGTGAGGATGCGGGAGAGTAACGAGATTGCTATGAGTAGGAGCAGTGAATGGATCCTGATCGTCCCAGAATTCTCGACGGCGCTCTTGCTCATTGAAGCCAGGCAGCGAGTCTGTTGGGAACAGATTGAACAACAGTTGAATTAGTTCAACGACCAAATGCCTTGAAGCAACTTCTCCAGGTCGCTTGTCGGAATAGATGAGGGTGATTAGCTGTGAGAATGGGGAAGGGAAGGTCGAGCGAATAGCGGCGCATCCGACGGCGGAAGTGGAGATAGCCTTGATACATTCCAAGAGAGAATGAAGCAGTTTGTCGTCGTGTTGTTCCTCTCGCCACTCGAATTGCAGCAATTCGCTCAAGCGGCTGAGAAGACAGTCGTAGCCACCCTCCCGAAGGAACTCCTCGGTCCAGCTGGTACAGCGAGGTTAGCTATCAGTCGACAGCGCTTCAGTGAAAAAGATGAATACCTAGCAGATTCGTTACGGAGATGAAGCCTCAGCTTCTTCACGGTTTCGACCTCAAGGGTAGCGCTGGGGGTAGTATCCAGAATCGTACAGAACCTGGAAGGGGTCCAACTATTCACAACCTTCTTATCCTTCCCTTTGACACCCTCGTCCACAGACTTATTCCGTGCTCGTGACTTGGATCTCGGGAAATCGATCGACTTCCCCCTCGATCGAGACTTGGGTCTTGCCGAATCATTGTCGGGGACGGGGTTAACCGTGGCGCGACCAGCAGTCTTGTGGTACAGATTATCGTGGTCCATCGATTTCTTGGCTGGCTTGGGTGACTCTAGGGATTCAATGCTGTGGGCTTTGCGGAGCCCACGCGTAGTTTGGGGTTGAGTGTTGGCGACGGTCTTTGATGACTTGAGCATCGCAGCTTTGACGGAGGACTCCATACCAGCGAGCTTCGGTCTAATCGTGGGCGGGATTTGGAGGTCGTCCTGCAGGGGATGACAAAAGATACCGAGCTTAGAAGCGGGATCTAATTAACGCGAGGAAAAATGATATACTGACAAGTAGTTGCTCGAAAGCGACATTGGTATCTTCGTTTGGCGCAGCTTGACTGAAGGTCCTCTTATGCATCTTACTGGCTGGCGCCAACTTTGGAGGGACCATCTTTGGAGCGTAAAGTTCGATGTTCTCTTTGTCCCCACCCGCAGCTAGGTCAGGAAGCTCAGCGTCGAGCTGGGGCGTCACCATCATAAACTCTGAGTTGGATATCCTCTTAGAGGTACCGGGAAGTATGCTCTTGAACATCGCGAGCTTGGAGCCGAGGAAGACAGAATGGAGGAGGGTGACTGGGAGCAAGGGAGAGGAGTCGTCCCAGTTGGAACAAGTTGAACCACAAAGCAAAAAGTTGAACTTTCATCTTGATGGCAACTCCCAGCCACGCGACAGTCACCTGACCGCGAAATCACGTGATATCTTCATTATGGGCGATTTTGCCGCCGATGGTCGGAAGATGACATCAGCCGATGTATGACGATCATGGCTGTTTGTGGGCCGTGTACCGGCGAACTCGTGAGAGGGCCGCAGTAGGTGGGATTACTGTATGCCCTTACGGCAGGCTCGCCTCTTTAAGTCGATTTCTCATGGGGGCGTTGCAGGCCAAGCCAAGCCTGTAAGGATCCTCGTGAAATACAGCCGGCTGATCCAACACCCGAGAGCGAGTGCGTCCACCGGGATTTACGCGTGAGACTGGGAAAACCGGAATCAATATCCATCCAACGAGATCTTCTGTTGATATTCTGGCTATTCTGATTTCCCTTAAACTCTCTGGCCGCGCACAAAACGTCAAATCCTGCAAGGAGGAGGAGTGGGGAGAGTATGAAGAAGAGACATCTTGGAAAGGAGAAAGCTGAGCGGGAAGGTCAGTATTTCGCCGCCCATCTATTGATGGTAAGACCGCGCCCAGAGAAACAAAATCCCAGCTCTCCTCGCAGTTAAAAACCTCACCTGGGCGCATTCTCCGGTCAGTCGGCCTTTCCCACTCCCTCTTCTTCCTCTCCTTTACCACCACGCGGGGTTTTCCTCTTCCCTCTCCTCCCTCCCATCCCCTCCTTCATGTCGCGTTCACTTGATAGATCCCTAACCTTTCGATGCTTCCACTCTCTAACGCTCGGGAGCCGCTCATCCCTTCCTCGTTTGGCCACCCTCCCGCAGTTTGAAAATCTCGACCTGTCGAAAATTAAATACCGAGATGGTCGGGAATCCTCTTCTTCCGGCCTCTTTCCACACCCGACCACACTCCTAGATTCTTGAGCGGTCGACAGTCTAAGTCCAACAGCTCCCAGTCGTCTGCCTACAAAATTTGCTCCTTCGCGCTCATCATGGATGCGGGGACTGGGTCGGAGATTTTCTTTCCCTCTTTCCATATATGGTAGGGTAATCCCGCCCATGTCAGGTCAGCCTTCCTCTGGTTCCGAACAACATATGTCAATCGGTCCGCGCTCCGTGCTTCGCATTGTCTTGGCCAGAAGTAATCGTTCGTTCCGAGACACTCCTCCGCGCCCATTCTCGTGGCGTTCGTTCTCAGTTCTCTCACCGCAATCCTATTTGACTCCCCCCTTCCACCTCCCCATCTCTCTTCCCTGATTTCTCCAGATCCTCCCCCCACGTTCCCCGCTCATCGCGCTCACTCCAATGCAACGACAACGAAACACTGGTATGTTCATTCAAATTTCATGAGGTATTACACAGACATTGACGGTACATCTAAATACTTCAGCAGGTACGACTACGGACATAGGATAAACAGTAGATGAGGAACGTGAGATGGGATCAACAAAAGCAATCGGGCAAGTCGGCAAATAAAATATCCAAAGTCAGAACAACATTAACCACAGAATATCGAACAGAAAACCAGGCATGGGAATGAGAGCATAGGATATCATGAGTAAATCTGATAGAGAGCGCAGTCCGCGAGTTGCGTTGATACGATGCGATGAGAAATGTTACACGAAGGCAAGTGCTTCCATAAATGATGTGGGATGAGGGGGGAGGAAGCGCTCATGCAAGGAGCAGACTCGAGGAACCTTTATGAAGGCCCTCTCGCCAGTCTATGGTTTCCCATCCGGGTGCACCTGTCTGGCGGAGGAGGTCTCGTTTATGCCAGACGCTTTCCATAGCGGATCGCGTCTGGACAAGGTTTCCAAGGTTGCCGGGACTTCGGAGTCGCCCAGAGAGGTACTGACGTTGGGCCAGGTTGTCCGTCATGCACCCTGCGATATAAATGGGGAGGGCGATTGTCTGATCGATCTCTCCGGTGGGCATCTGCTGAGTCAACTGAATGATGTTCGCGACCGAAGTCGAAATCTCGTGGACACCTGTGCGTTTATTACGGCATGGTGAGCAACCGGGTTCCTTGAAACGGAAGAAACGAGACCCACCTGGGTTAGGATCGCTCAACGTCGAGTGGAGATAGAGAAGGGCGCTTTCTATGAACAAGCCCCGAACCCCACGTCGGTTGTCGTCGTTAAGGAACGGCGATTCCGAATTGGAGTCTCCGTTCATCAGCGGCGAGAGCTCAGCAATCAAGCCCAAGTCCAATGGAAGGCCAATGCTCGTTGCCGTGGTTTCCTGAATCCGCCTAATACCCTGCTCAATTGCATCTCCTCTTCGGATCAGGTCTCTAGTGCTGAGCGTGCCTTTCAATGATTCCTGGGACTTCCAAAAGGCAAGTTCCGACGTCTGGGCGATCGCATACAAGATCTCGTCTGGAAATCCGGTGAAAGACTCGAAGAGAGACCCGAGCTGGCCATTTCCGAACGCCGTCTTGCCTTTGAAGATGCGGTGGTAGAGCTCCATGAACCGTGGAGGTTGCATCAACGTAATACTCGAGAAGATGTCAAGCCACTACGACGTACAAAGGTAAGTTTCTGATTTTCTCTGAGAAAGGCCGTGGGAAGAGAGACGTACCATGGTCGCCTTGGCAGCATAGGCACCACCATTGCCCATGTTCGCGACGAACAAGTGTGGGTTTTCCTCACTCAGAATCCCGGTCGAGGCTAACCAATCCTGGGCAATCTGGAGGGGTGATACCCAATTTGTCCAACCGTCAGAGAGAAGCGAGAAGCTGGTAAGGTGGAGCGCGGCAATGGCGTCCGTTTCGGTATAGGCTCCGTTGAGATGGTTGGCGTTGATAAGTTGGAAGAAAGCTTGGTCGTAAAGGAACTTGGTGAACGAATGGTCTGGGTTTGGGTCGGGCAGTTCATAACCGGCGGCTTGCCGTGCGCGGGTATGGTGGAGGCTCGCGAGAGCGCAAATTGCGTTGGCTACGGCTCCCCTTGGCTCTTGGACGATAATCTAGAAAGAAAAAGAGATTTGGTTATTAGATTGATTGTTCCTCTCGTAAGGGGCGGAAACAAATGAGGATTAGGGGTGACGATCCATGAGGATTTAGCCGAGAATGAAGCCGCAGGGCGGAGATCGAAGAATGGAGGTGGGAATAATAGACTCACGGAGTAAAGGATGTTGGTGATGTCGTTTGAGCTGGAATGAAACTTGAGCAGTCCCTTGACATGCTCAAAGAAATACAAGACGAGTTCTGACGTCTGGCCGGAGATCGGTTGTGGATCTAAGTGCCGTTGTTGAATCGATCTCACCGTTGAGAAGTCGCTGAGTTGAACAGGAGAGGGCGTGTGCCTCACCGCCCGCGACTGCAAACCAGAGTTGTACGGTCCGGGCAAGGGGTCGTATTCAGAGGGGTACAATCCAAAGGGTATATTTGGTAAAGAATCAGTGGGGAGGGAGATGATGGGAGAACCAGGACGGTTGTGGAGAAACGGGAAGGGAAGTTGAGCTGACAAATCGAGGGGGTTCAGGGTCTGTTCGGGGTATAAGCTGAGACACGGCATCCCGGTGATATGAGGGCTGTTGGATGCTTTAGAAACAAAAATGAAGTGTCAGCGATCGAAGGACATAGGGGAAGAAAGGGGGAGTAAGGTGGGGGAACTAACCTGATATGGGGGTCGCGAGACCTTGTGGGGATATATATGCTTGGGAATTGCGGTGATTAGACACCTCAGGAGAGCTCCAGTCGGTGTTTGAGGACAGTGAGGGGGCACTGATGTAGGATTTTGGTCTGGGTCGTGAGGCGGCCGACGGAGTAGGGGTAGGGTTGGAAGAAGGGGTATTGGGGACGGATTGGGTTTGAGCCTGGACGTAGGATTGGCGGGGCTGGCCCCGAATCCTGTTTTCGCGACGGAGCTTGTCCGTGATTTTGGCGCGGTACGCCTGGACCTGTTGTTTGTCCTACGTAAAGATATACATGATGAGGTGAGTTGTCGTTGACGGAGACCGAGGGAATGGGAAGGAAAAGAATCTCACCCTCATCCACTCGGGTCGTTTTACACCCCAACCCAGACAGTCGATGTTAAGACGGATGCAAGTTTTACAGGAATTGTCAACGCGAATCTCGTCGCATTTCTGTGGGACAAACGCGGAAGCAAAAGCCGAGGTAAGCGAGAAAGTCGATCTCGATAATCATCAATCACGGTCGTACCTTTCTGCGGAGACGGCATGTCCTGCGGATATGGAACGGAGGCTAATTAGCGTGTGTATTGGTTGTGGCGGTAGCTGTAAAGGGGAAACGCACCAACATCCGCCCTTTCCGGCCGAGTAGGAACGCGAAACGTCAAGATCAGGACGCGAGGGGGTGCTCCGTGAGCTTCGTGAATTTGGGGAGTCGCGGTCGTCTGGGTGAGGAATTAAGGTGAGAGTGTTGTTGAGCGGGGATGGGACGTCGGAGAGGGAGGAGAGGGAAGTTGTGGTTGTGGCAGACGCCGAGCTGCCTGGCCGTCTGGAAGGCATTATAGAGAGGGAGAGAGGGAAGAGTTGGGAGGAGGATATGGGAACGTGGGACGGGAGAGCAGAGACGAGGAAAGGCAAGCAGGAGAAGAAATATAAGGGAATTGATTTCTTGAGAAGGTCGTGTCCTGTATTGTCGCCAACCGTCAAGTAAGCTGTGTGTGTGAAAATGTCAACACAATAATAATAAAATATTTTCTTCTTCTTTCCCCCAGATCGACGGTAACACTGGAACTTGCCGATTAAATTCCTTTTTTAGGCACCTTACTTTGCCCACTCCGATGCTTAGTCAGCAACTCCTTCTGGGTCGCCCTTTCCATATCAGGGATCCATCATTGGAATCCGGCTCACGATCACACATTCCGCTTACTGCAGCCCGAGAGGACGGGACACCCAGGGCCAGGGGGGAGGGGAGGAACGAGGATCCTGTCCTCGCACCGCTTGCCTTTGGTGTCCGTCCATCCGCTGATGTGGAGATGGGTCTCATGCTGTGCATCCCTCGCCACTGGTCAAGAGGCGATACTAGCGCGAAACGATCCTTATCATGTCTCAATATCAATATACACAGCTGTACGTCCTTGGCAACAAAGGCGCGATCAAACGATACGGAGGGGTTGTAGCCAGAGTCACCACCTCTGGTGCTCCTCACCCACCTGTCGAAGGGAAGCTTTCGTCAAGTTTTGGTCACCATCCGAGGAATCCGGTCGGTTAACATACTCTACACCGCGCCGTGCCTGGAAAGACATATGAATGGGGATCACATGTCCCCTCCACCTCCGACGACTCTACGGTACCTTACTTTGGGATCTACTAAGCCTTTTGCTCCCTGTGCAGATAGCGTGACCGGTGAAGCAGGGACTAGTTTCTTACCCGGAGAGCGTGTCCAAGGCCCGAGCAAATTAACCGCCAACCGTCACACGGATACTTCACTGCGCCACGATCCACACACCCAACTTCTTTTTTGATGATGGGAGAGCTCAGCTCGCGCTTCTCGTTTACCAACGATCCGCAAACGGATCCTCTTCACGATCCACCAGACGCGCGAATAAGAAAACCCAAACGTCCGGACGCGGGAAACGATCAAAGCCCGAATCCCGTTTTTCCCCCATCCCTCTCGATATGTATACATGAGCCTCCCACGCTCGTTTGTCCAACCATCATCTCATTACACTCATACGTTTGCTCCCAACTACCACTCACTCACACCCCATTCACCAGCTCAGTATAGCGTTTGATTCCGCATCCTGTTTCCCCCTGTACCGTTAATGAAACAATAGTTCTTTGATCTCTGACGCAGTTCCAGACCCAAACCCTTGAACTAAATCCATCCAAGTTTGTGCATACGATCGTCCATCGATGGTGCCTATACTTGCTTACCTCACGCGATCATGACTCCTGAAACAATCCCTGATCACACCACATTATCAAATGCGGAGATGTATGTGTCTCGTTTCCCTGGAAAACCGAGATGGGATGGAGCCCGGGCATGGAGGAAAAAAGGAACAGCCATGGTCTGTACCCGAGCTCAAACGGGATGACGACGAGGGGATCCGTGACAGCGAAGTGAAGGACGGAAATGGATCCGTCTCGTAGACGCTGCACCCACCCATATCTCCCGGAAGTTATCCACTCGCATTTTTGACGCCGGGCGGCTGTACGGGTACCTTTCGGTACTGGCAACACCGACTCGACGAGAAAGAAAGAAAAGGCCGAAACCACTGTATCAGCAAAACGTCCGAGACTAGACTACAGTTGTAGCCAAGGGCACCTTGTCCCTCGTGGCTCCCCCATCCCACCTCCCCCATCGATCGTTATGTTGTAAGTGTAGCAGAATCTCGTTGTCATCCCGTTTTTAATTACCACCGACCTTCCTCGTTTGAACACAAAAGAGAAGGACGAGGGTGTCAAGAGGGGGGACGAAGGTTTGGATCGTGTTGTGTGGTAAGATATAAGTATATTGAATAAACGCCCGGGTAGCGAAGGATACACGTCCGAGGTACGTCAAATGAAAAAAGGTCATGGGTCTAGAAGGGTTGCTTCTCAATTATTTCTTTGCCTCTCGTCACCCTTGCCCACAAAGGCCTGGCGTAAGGAGGGGAGGGAGAGAGGACTTTGGACAGAATCCTCGTTTCTTGCCTATGATGGGAGAACCCCATGTGATTGCAGGGCCCGTTGGACAGATGCCATCACGCATCCAATCCCTCCCCCCCCTCTCTTTCTGCCGAAGAGAGGAAGGTACATAGACTTTTTTTTTTTACTACCCGTTCGCCGTCGGATCAGGGCCCAATCCTATCCTATGGTATAATATCCAACAGGGACCGTGATCTGCATTCTTCTCCTTTTATCCGACTCTAACGTTTGCCTCGGACGCTTTATCGACGCACTACGCGGCCTCCGTACTCGCCAGAAATGAATAACCCCCCGTCTGTTCAACGGGTGACGAATGCGAGAGAGGTGACTAAGGGAGGATCAGGACGTTCAAGAACGCATACGTTCGCTCTTCGGCCGGAAGGCCTCGGGCTTTGCCCGGCGCTTGGTAATGAATTCAAGGGAAAGGCGCCCAATCCCCTCTCTCTCAGAACTTCAGAAGGTCGGTTATGTACTCACTTTTTCCCACGACAATCTCGCGCGTTTCGTCCTGATCGTTGGGCTTCTTTCCCCCCTTCTTCCGGGACCTGTCAGTGGTTAGTAACCCGTTGGCGGGAGGGGGGAGGGCCGAGGGTCCATGGTTCGCTTGTGTGGAACATTTAATCAGCTTATCGTCGATCCCCGTTACCGTTCCCTCGGGTCAGACTTGACGTCAGTTCAGGACCCGAGGAAGAAGGAATAAACCCCAAAAAAGAGACAACACCCGCAACACCGTGTTTCGACTGAGAGCAATATGGTCCCGTGTGGCAATGCGGGCTAACACTCGAAACGATGTCGCTAACTCACCGGTCTGTGTGTTCGCGGCTCATCCTTCCCGGTATTCCTTCCAGAAGATAAGACCTAGTGACAAATAACGATCATCAATTTCGTGCTCAAAGAACGTCCGGAAAGCGTTCTCACCGATCCGTTCAATACAACTCT
>Ga0307512_10006921_pt1 | contig 11337 bp, 15 predicted proteins | sample 14_EM_MG_FD_200267 | JGI IMG/M metagenome (GOLD analysis project Ga0307512, IMG submission 200267) | Populus trichocarpa ectomycorrhiza microbial communities from riparian zone in the Pacific Northwest, United States - 14_EM | ecosystem: Host-associated > Plants > Roots > Unclassified | place... | reverse complement strand
ATTTACTAGATATCACCTATAAACAGATGTTTCGTCGAATGGATGATATGATCCGCTCACTCCTCTCTTCTTCCACTCTCCCAGATACATACATACACCGTCTACCCGTTCCTTTTCTACAACTACTCACTAACTCACTACTACTTACATACATATAGAACAGACAGCGCACCGGGGGGGAGGATTGATAAACAAGATAAAAAAAAAGTAACTCGAAGTAGCAAAAAATAAAGCACACCAAAACTCCCAAAAACCGCACTCGTCTGCCGCTGCTTCTTCTTGTTGTTCTCGACTACTGGTCTTATTGGGTGGGATGGGGATGAGGGAGCGAGGTGAATTAGTAGATCCCTTGCGAGAGATACTGGAATTGATCGTACTACGGCGTGTTGCGTCAGTAAAATTGGCTTGGATGATTGTAGAGCAAAAGAGGGGGTTGGGTTACCAACCATCCTGGTGAAATAATTCCCCAAACTCTTCTGCACGAGCGCGTCCACAAACTCGCCCGCCTCCTGTTCGCTCATCTGGAGGACGAACCGCTGCTTCAGCTGCGAGGTGGCAGACTGCGCGTTGCTGCTAAAGCATGGCATCCGTGACCCCTTCCCCATCAGCTCGACCAGCAGTACCAGGTTGTCGGCCGACTTTCGGAGCGCTTGGAAGGCTTGCTTGCACAGTGTCCGGAACAGCGTGAAGGCCTCCGAGTCGACACCGCCCATCACGTCAACGTACTCTTGCGTGAGTTTGAATGGTGCGCCCTCGAAGCCGACGGAGCCCGGAGAATTCGACAGCATAAACCCGAAGTCGATGTGGATTATATGGCCTTGATTGTCGATTAGAACGTTGCCATTATGCCGGTCTTTGAGCTGCAGAATGTAGCAAATTATGCTGTAGGCAGCGAGGGAGCGGACGAATGCGTCGACCGCAGCCGCGTAGGTAGGAGTGTCTTCTGCACCGAAAGTCTTGACGAAGTGGTCCTTTAGACTGGCGATGCGGCCGCGAGGGTTGTGGCCCGAATTGTTGGAAGCGATTGTTAAACTACGCTTGAGAGAGTGGAGAGATGTGCCGTTGGTGATGGTTTCGATCAGGCCGGAGGACTGCAGAAGTCAGCATAAGCAGTCAGTAAACACTTGCAAGGGTGTATCCACCTCGCCGGTAACCAGGATCCGCATACGCTTAAGCCACACCGGTACCTCTGCGCGCTGCCAGATCTTATCGCAAACCTGAATGAGCTGGCAAGCGAATGCCTCCTGTCGCAAGTCCGCACCCGTCTTGACAATGACACTGAGAAGATCCCAGTTAGAACACGATCCGTACGGCGAAGACTTCCGTACTCGTTCCCGTTTTGCCGTCCATTCCTCCCCGAACGTAGCTGCGCTTGGGTCGTCGCGGTCGGCGTTCCGTTCCACTCCCGATGTCATCTGGTCATTCTCCATACGTGCGGCGCCAGCTTCACTGTTAATGTTATTGGGTTTGGCCCCATCGCCTTCCTCCACCCGGTCGTCGTAATTGGGGATTGGCGCAGTCGCCGCGCTTGCCATGATCGTGTCGAATGTAGGAATCGGTGCAGCTTCCTGGAAGAAAAAACTCTGCTCCTCGAGTGTTTGCATGCTGGCGATAATCTTGGCCTTGATCGCGGCCATTTCACTCTTCGGTCGTTTCCCGCCGCTGGCTTCCAACTGTGCCAACATGATCGCTGCCGCTCGCATGTGGGTCGCCAGCGCCGACAAATCCGGACTTTCGTTATTAAGCGGTCTCCCGGACTTCCGCCCAGGACTGCCGGATCGACCTGGATCCGAAGATCGTGGAGTGCCACCTCGAGACGACAGCGTGGAGATGCTATTGGCGCCGCTCGACGACCGTGGCCAGTGGGTGACCGAGGATGATTCGCCCCCAGACCGCTCGGTGGACGTATCGAGCGTTTCGTCCACGCCAATAATTGGGGATGTCCCGATATCACCGCCGGATGGCTCAAATACGCTGCTAGGGCCCTCCCTGCAAGCTCCAATCCGCCGTGACGATTGTCGTGGTGACTCCGAAAGATCGAACATCCTTTGCCGGCTCCCTGATGCCTCCTCCTGCAGCAGGTTGGTGAGTAAAGTTTCGTTCTCGGGCTTCCTAGGGTCAAAGTCGAAATCCTCTCGCAGCACCTCGACCATCAGTAGGTATGGAACTCGCTCGGCGCTATTAAGGACAGTCGCTTCCGCCGGATTGATCCGAACGATACGGTGGTGACTAGTTCGCGATTTGTTTTGGTGTACGGTTGCCGGGCATATTACGGGGATGTCCACCTCCGAGGGCAGGTCGTTGTTAAGAAGCGCCAATTCCGCCCGCAAAGCGCTCAGTCGAGCTTGCTTAGGAACCTCCACCAGCTTGTTCGATATCTTGTCTAAAGCGGAGAGAAACTGATCCTCCCTACGGAAATAGTTGGCCCTTAACATGTGAATCTTTCTGGATGTAGATAGTACGGCGGGGCTCAGAGGTCTGTCTCTAAGTTGCCGCCGCTTGCCACTGGAGCTCGACGGAGTCATCAGGTTATCTGCCGATTGAATCGAGTGGCGGTGGGAATGTAGATCTGGTAGGGAAGGTGATGTTGGTGGTGCTCCGGGCGCTGCAAGCATATCGTTGTATGAGGACCGTCTTGCCAAGGTCGTGCTTTTCGAGTCGGTCTTTAGACGCCTCGGGGATGCTAACGCTATCGGCGACGTCGGTGCCTTGGAATCGGGTGTTGCGAGCGGTGGTGGCACGGCAAGACTCGGGGAAGGCTTTGCCAACGGGGGTGGCCTTTCCTTTCTCCTCCGGGTTCCCGAGGAGCCAGTAGTTTTGCTGCGCGCCAGCTTCGTGGGCATCTCCGATATCGTTTCCTGGGGAGTAGCCTGTTTCCTCGCCTGTGCCACTGCGAGAGGGCCCGCAAATCGAGGTAGGATTGGCGCCGCGATGCTGCCGACGATCAAGCTGGCGAGAACTGTGACTGGAAGAACATTCTCCTTCAACCGCTCCTTCTTCTTCGCCGTCTCTCCACTTCCAAACACGATGTTCTGTATCCGGTTGCAGATTCGCCGACATACCTAGATGCGAACACCCCCGCCAAAAACGTTAACTTCTGTCCACCCTTGCGTTCTAGCATATCCTTTCGCGACAATCACTTCCACAGAACACCATTCTGCCAACTCTATCCGTCTCCCTCTCGTCCCAAGTATAGTGGTGGGTGGATGGTGGTGGGGTGGTGTGTACCTTAAATGCCGTCGACTGCGGATTCCCGGCCAAGTCATGCAGATGGGTTTGAAAGAGCCAAAATGTCTATACCGGTAATCAGAACTTATAGATAGAAAAAAAAAAATATGGCGTCCGCCTTGTCCCCTCCCTTCGGAGCAGGTGGTGGGAACAAAAGCACTCTGCCGGCGCGCTTCATACCAATAATGCTCCATGCGCCGACTGTTCGCACAGCTCGAATATGAAGTCCTCTAGGGCAACCGATTGCATGTTCTCATTGCTCACAAGCAGATGGCACAACTGCGGCAGGAAGAACTCGATCTCCTCGTAACTGAACTCGCGTAGTTTAGTGCACAGGAAGTGGTGGATTCCGATGTGCTCGGCGTAGCGGCTGCGGTGCATCCCCCACGTGTAAGCATCGTCTTCACATCGGATCGTATTCGGTAGAGCGAGAGGGAGGCAGAATGGACGGCACTGGTGCTAGAGGTGGATCCTTACGCCAAGTAGGTGACGGTGTAGAAAGGGTCATCGCTGAAGTGCTCGGAATTGATGAATCTGTATAGCAATTGCGACATGATAGCTGCGGCTAGATGGGCTGCGGTTGATCGCCGGGCAACGGACGGGCGTCGGAGAGCTCTTGTATGGCTGCCAGGACAATAGCGGAGCGCAGAGCGGCGGTTGCAGTGGACTTGAGGCGCTGTCTGGCCTGTAAAGTAGAATTGTATGGAGGAAACTCGTCGGGGGGTTAACCTGCTAGCTCAGGAAGCCGAGCCACTGTCGTGGGGGCGAGGGAGTGTGGTGATGGAGATGAAGGGGTTGCGTCGTCTGCTACGGTGTCATTCACTGCCGGCCGAGGAGGGTCAGTCTTCCGGCGCGCCGAGGGTCACTTGATAGCTGTTTCGTTCGATGGTTCGTTTGCGAGCAAAGGCCTCTTCGTCTTTCGGCCTTTCTCGAGAGAGCGGTGTGAAGAGGCACGCGAGGATAGAATCAACAATGTCGCCGCATCGGCAACCATACAACTCAAACCAAGACAGAATAAAAACCATAATCGCTAGGCTTAACTATACTTGGCGGCGTGACTCTTTCTTTTTAGGCTACTGAGCTAGAGTCAGGTTCTCTCCGCTCGAGATACATATGCACCTACATATTCGCCGGATGGGGCGGAAGCTCCTGAGAATACCACGACGGCAGCGGGAATGTGTGCTCCGCGGCAGAGGTGGAGTTGAAGAGCACCTTACTTGGCGGCTGGCAATGGTCACCAAAGAACCAAATCCCACGGCCACCTTCATAGAGAGGTACCATCGCCCTACAATTCGCTTCAGGTGGGTATGTAACCATATCATCTCCATAGATACATCAGTGTTTTTTTTTCTTTTGTGGCTCTGCGGATTTCGAGCTGGCTAACTAGGGCATGAATGCCTAGACAATTGCCGCTGAGCTGAGACGCAGTGATATCCATCCGAGTTCGAACGGATCGTGGCCAGCACTTTGGCCACCGAGATGAGGAATTCGGTCGGCATCCCAGCCCTTCTGAGATGGAGTGGTCCGTGGACTAGTCACGTAGTGTGCAGTCAGTTCGGTTCCATACCGCCGGCCGGACCGACGCGACACTTCTCCAGCGGTCTGCGGAACGTGCCGAAGATCTTGACCCATGCTCTAACCTTCACACTTTTATGATCGCAGTCTTGTCATTGTGGTGTAATATCTATGTATCTCACAGCTGATCTGCCCCTTTTCCGCAGAGGAAATGGCCATCCACCCTCCTAATTCCACACGTTCACCCGCCGGCGTCTATGTATCTATCGCTCGTAGCGCATAGCCTCCACAATATCAGCCGAAATCTGCAACAGCCCCTTCCTCCTTGCGGCGTCTTCCGTCTCCAAGAACATCGCTGCAACCGGCCACGCGTGTACCGCCTCGTCCTTTCTGTTCAGCACCCTCCCCACGCCCGCCAGACGCTTGCTTAACCCCTCGATGCACGGAACAAACACCTCCTCCGAGCCGTAATAGAAGCCCACTCCTTGCCGTGGCATGCTTTCTGCCCAGAGTGCGGTGTCCTCGCAGTCGCCGGGGGAGATCAACGGGTCATGGGGGTCCTCGGACCCGGCGTATTGACGGCCGTAGACATTCAGCACATCTGAGTCGAGGAAGTCGCTGGCCGTGTTGATGTTTACGTCCGAGATGAGGTGAGTCCACGGTGAGAGCAGCGCGGCGAACAGCGGCTTCTCGCTACGCGCTTTGGTGCCGAGGTATAGGAGCATACTCAACACCAGCAACGCACCGGCGCTGTCCCCCGAAACGACGATACTCCCCGGATCCTCGGTGCGCGAGAGAACGTAGTTGTAGCCTGCGAGCGTCTCATGCAGTTGGAACGGGTAACTTTCGTCTGGCACGAGAGTGTACTCGAGTGCAAAGATCGCGGGGTTCTGGAAACCGCTGGACCGGAGGACGCTGGCCCATGCGAGGAGGAATTCGAGGTAGAAGTGGCTGCTGCCCATCGTTAAGCCGCCGCCGTGGATGTAATAGATTACTATGTCCGGCCGCTCACTGGAGGATTGAGATATCCAGAGTCCCTTGAAATCGCGCTTTTCCACTGGGAGATTGGAATCAGTCACTGCTTCTTCAAGAATGTACACCGAGATACCGCACCTCATTGATCTCAACCCAGGAGGGACATGATATCCCTGGGATGTATCCGGAGCGCAGCATCCGGAACTTCAAGTACGGCACCGCAATGCCTTTACTGAGAAATATCCTGCCGACTATATCTGTCAGGATGCAGGTAATTCGGAGAAGAAGGACATATCACATACCGTCACTCGGAACATTCGTAAAAGCCCAGCGGATACATCTTATTGCGACATCTTGGAATACGGTGGTGCGTTGGGTATACCGCATCTGCGATCTCTTTGGTGTGAGGCATCGTTCCTTCAGCAACCGAAATGGGAGCTCGATGACTGTCTGGCAGATGAGCTTCGCATCTTGGACGCCGAATGGGTGCTCGAACTCACCCAGAAAGGGGAGAGCACATAGGCCACAGCGGAAGGTTAAGATGATGTTTGAATCGCGCACGAGATAGAAAGAGAGGAGCAATAGGAAAACGCTGATATCAAGGAATGACACGGGTCTCAACAACATTGTAGCTACCGTCGTGCATGGAAGGACACTCTGAATCTAATCACTGTTGCAAAAAAAAAATATGTATATTGTCCATGCAAGTCTCCTTTAGACTCGCGCTTCCAGCTGCCAGCCGCATCTCGGAAATTGGTTGGGGTTTAGGGCTGGAAATAATAATCCTAAAAAAAGTAAGATACCATTTTCTCGGACTCGGAAATTCCAAGCACCCGACACGTCCAGGTGTTGGGCACTCAAGGCTCAGGCCTGTCCGTTTCCAGCGCCAAGCTCGGCCTCTGATGATAGTCGGAGTTCGTCAGACACCAATGTGAGAATCGGTCAGAACAGGCGGGAACTAGGAGCATTATCGGAAACATAAGAGAGCGATGGAATCCTTCTGCAGTATGCACTGAACTTCTGTACAGATACGCGTCAGTAATTTCAGAAAGCGGGTTTTTTCATATTTCGTCACTCGTTTCGTGGAGTCCAGGCAGCGATCTGTCCGTTCACAATACAGTCTGAACCTGCATCGATCCAGACTATCAGACTGCAAAGGAGACAGTGGTAGTGGGACTTGAAGAAAGACTTCAGCAAGTCTCTCAGTTGACTCTGTGGCCACGATGGCCACGGTGGCAACCATCCCTCACGCGAGATTACCTTTGTAGGTCAGACCTCAATCCTACCGTTTTTATAGTTTATCGTGGGAGCCTATAGAGGAAAAGTAGGTGCATCGACGTCCCCAGACTCAGGGTTTACTCCACTCTCATGGGAACGGACACTGTTGGTCATCCCTAGAGACTCGTCCACAGTGAGGTGCACCAACGTAACAAATCTACCATCGCCAGGGAGAAGACCGTAGCGTGTGTCCATGTCTGTACTGTCTGGATCTCCGTATACGGATCTCTGATTCCTTCGTGCTCGACTCAATGGGGATAAGACCACCAGCTCTGTGAACTCACCCAGCCAAACTCTTGCCGGATTGATTCCGCCATTGTTGGGTGTCGAAGCTTGATATCTGCAGGATACGCGTGTAGATCAGGTTGATGTCTTGTCGGTAGGGAGCAATCCTAGAATACCAGGCTTCGACGACAGCTCAGATGTCCTTGATTCGTGTTGTGGCTGCACGTGTACCCAGCCACCACCAGCCAATCTTGACGGGACGTACCCACGTGCACGGGTTGCAGCATGTGACAGGGCGCGATAAGATATCTGTTGCTTGGATCGGAGTGGCTCATAGCGGTACGTGCTATCATACCGCTTAGATGGTCCTGAACTCTGAGGACCAGGGTGTCGTTCTGCCTCACTTTCCCGACGTTCCGGGTGTTCCTTCTATGCACGACGTGACCGTCAACGCGAAAGAAAGAAAAGACAAGTTGCGTCACAACCCCCCTCCTCAACCGCCAACCTCGACTGCGAGAATCGCCACCACGACAGCAGAGCAAGGACAATTCTTCCTTGTCGCCGCCCCCATCGAGAACGATCGTCTGATTATCAACCCTCTCGCGCAAAAGCTCGGAGCGCAGAGTCGGCCACTTACCCGGCGCCCAATCGATTAGATCCTCGCTGAAAGTCATCACTCGGATCCACCAAAGTTGACTAAGAGACCAACATCACACATCCTCTTCAACCGCCACTACACCAACCTTACCCACACGCGACCCCGACACAACACATCTCCTTTCAAAACCGCTGGAACGCTCTCGCTCGATTATCTCTTCAACCAGCGCCTCGAGAAGAGAAGGCTCTTTTCTTCGCGATTCGCCCCCCGTTTCCGAGTGGCGGTCGCACCGGTCGCTTCTACTTTTCCCGACCTTTTTTTCAGCTTCGACCCGCTACAAACCCTATCCGACATGGCGACAACCACAGCAGAAGCAGCACAGAGGTGGATACCCGATGCGTGTCTCCTCCCGCTCCCGCGCCCCCAGCTGATGCCTTTAGTTTTCCGCTACCGGAAATCCCAGTGAAGCTCCGATGCAACATTTGCAGCGGCCTCGCCCGCGGCGCCGTCCGACTACCATGTTGCGAGCAGGCGATCTGCGAAGCATGTTAGGCGCCTCCAAAACCTTCTGCCGATGCATAAACTTCGCGAGACTGATGTTTGCCCTCATAGGTCGCTCCAGTCTCCCCGGCGTTTGTCCTGTATGTGATCATTCACCATTGAATGCCGATGACTGCAAACCGAATTCCGCCTTGCGAACCACGGTCGCCGTCTTCCTAAGAACCGCCGAGAAGAAGCATGCCCTCGCACTGCAGAAGGAACAGAAGGCTACACAGCAGTTACAGCAACAGCAGAAACCGCTAACCCTAGAACCTATATCGACCCCCGAAGTAGTCAGGACCCAGGAATCACAATCAACAGAAAATGCGGCTTTAGTGACTGCAGAAGAGCCACTGGTCCCACCGGTCACGCCGGTAGTGAACCCTAACACGCCCGTTACAGGATCCGCAACATTGGCGACAACAAACGAAAAGCGGCAATCCACTCCCGGATCTAATAAGGTCTGTTACTCTATTCAATGCTGCAGACTGATGACTAATATATCTCCCTTCAGGCTGACCTCGGCAACTCTCCGCCAGGAGGCATCGGCACGACGGACACGAAGGCCGGTCCCAACGGCGCCGCATCACAAATGGAATACAATCAGCAAAATGAATGGTACAACGGACAACAGCTGAGCAATATGGGCCAACCCATGTTCCCAGGCCAAGACTTGAATGCATTTGGATGGGGTTACAATCCTATGCAGGGCGGTTGGGATAACGGATACGCCAATGGCATGATGGGTAGGTTTTATGCTCCGAGCACGATTATGCATGGTTGGCTAACTCGAGGTTAGGATACCCGATGCTGAATCCGATGGCCATGGCACAGTCAGGATATGGTGGGGGTAACTTTGGAAGCATGGGCGGCGTTGGAGGTTTCAATGGACAGAATGGAGGAGGCATGGGCGGCTGGAATAATGGCTGGAATGGTCAGAATAATATGGGATTCAACCAAGGGATGGCTATGCGTAATGGTGGATACAATTATGCTCCGTCTGCTGGGGGTGGATATAATCACCAGCCAGTGGCATCACTACAGCAATATCAAAAACCGCATTTCCAGCGGCAACAAAACATCTCGAGAGGTGGTGGTTTCGCTGGTGGTGCCAGCGCAGGAAGCCGCCCCTTCAGCTCTTCTGACCCTCCTCAACAGCAACAGCCCTCGCAGCAGCAGCATCCACCGCAGGAAGTTTCACCGGAAGGTCAGTGGCCAGTGCAGGATGGCCACCAATCTCCGGACCCGGAGTCTGCCCTTCCAGGTCAGACGCAAGGTATTGGAAGCGCAGAGGGAGGTGCATCGTCCACCGGAGGTGAAGCTAAAGGAGAAAAGCTTCCGTCTGTCGTGGCGGCCGAGCAGGATGCCCTAGAGGTCGCTGCAGTCACCGCCACCACTCCGGCTGGTGACAACGCGGAGACGATTGGCGAAACAGCGTCCACTGTGCTCACCGGTGCTGATGACGAGAAGGCTACTATCCCCGAGCAAGATCAGAAGGAGGGGAGCGGACTCCATCCTATTTCCTCTGTTATCCCCACAACCCCCCTGCAGCCAGCTGAGATGTATCACGACGACTACGGAATGGGTGGGATGGGACAGGGGTTCCCAATTGGTGGTATCCCACCATACCAAAATTTCCCAGTCAATGGATTTGTCCCCCCTGGTGCGCGTAACGGATTCCGTAGTGGCTTTACTGGAAACAACAATAATAGAGCTGGATTCCGCGGCGGATTTAACGGGGGAATGCGGGGTGGCCCTGGCCACTTCGATGGACCTCCGGTTGGAATGACGCCAAATGCCATCCCGCTCGATAAGATGGTGCCCGCCGCTGCTATCGGGAAGGGCGTCGAGGGCGCACCCACGGGTCCGAAGGCTATGCGCGAAGGAAGGCCGAACCGGGGAATGATGCCACGCGGTGCAGGAAGTTTCCCTGGGAGAGGTGGATACAATGGTGCTGGTTCTAGCTGGTCCAGAAGGTAGGATCGTGCCCCTCTATATACTGTTTGTTACAGGGTTGACAAATCACAGTATGTCACCCATTGACCGGACCGATCGCATTGACCGAGGTCGCTCCTACAGTCGCTCCCTCTCGCCGGGCCGCCAGAGGGACCGCGAGAGGGACCGCGAGAGGGGCCGCGAGAGGGACCGTGACCGCTCCCGTAGCCCTTCCCGTCCGCGCCGTCGCCATTCCCCCACCGACCGTGACCGTGACCGTGAGAGAACCTCGGTCTCTCCGGCACACGAACGTAGCCGCGATCCCACTCCCAAACGCGAAGCTACCCCCGAGCCTTCCGTCACGGGAGATCTCCCCGCCTCGCCCGCCGCCGCCGGCGCAGGAACCAAACGCTCTCGTTCCTCCTCCCCAGTGGCCGACGGGCGCTCTCGGTCGCGATCCCACTCCCGTCACAAGCGATCCCGCCGCCACGACAGAGAGAAGAGGAGTAGCGGCCACAAGACCGGTCGGCGCCATCGCGGTCACCGCAGTGGCAGGAAACACCGACGTTCGAGATCCAGGAGCCGTGGCGACCGTCCAGGTTCTCCTCCGCGCGCCCAGGAGGGGGAGGGTGGTGCCAAGGACAGGAAACGTAACAGGCATGACAAAGACCGCGAGAGGAGGCGTCGCCGCCACCGCCGCCGCCGCAGTCCGGAGAAGGAGTGCCTCAACGAGAAGAAGGGTAGTGAAGAGAAGAAGGGCGGCGAGGAGAAGAAAGGTAAGGAGAGAGAGAGAAGGGTCAGCTATAAATACGAGGATGAAGGAGACCTGAGAAGGGCGGAGAGAGACAGGGAGGCGCAGAGATGGGCGAAATAGGCGGTTGTACGATTCACGGAACATAATGATTTGTTTTACAGATAGGGGGATGAGTACAGGCAATTGGGGGTGTACTTTTACTGCTTCATTATGGTTTTTTTCTTCTACAAGCTACGATCGATATGCTCAGCGACATACTACCTTTAGGCAAAAAAAAGGGGGGGGGTGA
>Ga0307512_10006920_pt1 | contig 11340 bp, 11 predicted proteins | sample 14_EM_MG_FD_200267 | JGI IMG/M metagenome (GOLD analysis project Ga0307512, IMG submission 200267) | Populus trichocarpa ectomycorrhiza microbial communities from riparian zone in the Pacific Northwest, United States - 14_EM | ecosystem: Host-associated > Plants > Roots > Unclassified | place... | reverse complement strand
CTCAACCTGTCTCGATGAAAATCAACTTTACCCCTCGCGAGTCTCGCCCGATCGAAGCAGCACCGTACGCGAGCATAGATCCAAATTGGAATCGGCATCCACCGGTAACTCGATCCGGTTCCGCTCACAATTCTCGATCTCCGACCTCACATGTACTGAGAGGTGTTGAGGGGTACAAAGGATATCGTTAAGAAGTTTAAGATAGATGAAGTGACGCCGCAGAGTCCTTTTGGTTGTTGCTGAGGGTGGTATCTATGTCTTCGCCGGTGTAGGGTTGAGTAGGTAGGTGCTTGTCTACCTATCTCTTTTCGGTGACGGAAAGCAGATAGTGAAGCGCTCGACTGTGGGATTCGGCATGGATGTGATCCTGGTTTTCTACAGGCGCTCGCCCTTACCTCTCCGCCAGCCACACTCGAGACGCAATGAACCTGCAAGCCCCTGCCGACAGCGATGCGCAAAGCTCTCGAGATCACAAAACAGAGCCACAGCCGACGTAAGTCATCACATCCAGGGTATATTCCTGACCTAACCCAGTTGGAGGAACAGACCAAGCGGTGAAGTTAACATTTATACCATCCTAGCTTTAGAGGAGGAGGTCAGAGGGCACGAGAGGGTCATAAGCAAGCTTAAACGTGGTCGGAAATTGTTGTTGAATACATCTACCCTCCCGCCACGGTCCCAGGGCCTGTAAGTGATCATATGTTCGGTATGTGTGTATGCATGTCACAACCTAACCCGGTTGGAAAACAGACCGACCGGCAAGACCAACGTCGACTCGATTAGGGTGCTGGAGGAACAGATCAAAGAACACCAACAGCCCATAGCCGAGCTCAAACGCACCCAGAATTCGCTATTAAACATATCCAGACTCCCTCCAGAAATATTGGGAGACATCTTCTGCCGGAGCGCCATCCCCGACGGGTTCGAAAAGAGGTCCTACAACTTCCTCCTCGTCTGTCACCGTTGGTTTCAGGTCGCCTCGTGCACCCCCGAGCTTTGGGGTTTCTGGGGTAATAATCTACGAGATTGGGAGAAAAATCACCTTCGATACCCGGAAATTCCGCTCGATCTGATATTGGATAGGTCACGGGTGGGAGACGTTCTCGACGACACTGTGCGTGATTCGTTACGGGATCGGGCCTCTCGGGATTCCATCCGACGGGTTCACCTCAGAGCCAGGAATTTGAGGCTTCTAAACTCCATGCTCTCTCCGTTGACAACCAACCGCAAGGAGGTTCGATACAACAGTGTGGAGTCGTTCATCCTACGGAATGAGGACAACGCACCGATCAATGTCTCCAAGTTCTTCGCCTACAACCGTTCCCGGGGGTTGCAACGCCTCGAGCTTACGAACTGCACGATTTCATCATGGGACTGCCTAATATCACAGACTACAGTCCTGACAACACTGGTCCTCCACCTCAGCCACTTCTCCCCCGCCCCAACAACACCCCAACTATTCTCAATACTTTACTCCAGCCCTGCCCTTCGGAAGGTCACACTTACCGGGTGGTCAGTCCCTACCGATGATGATGAAGATCCCTCTCCTCGACTGCCACTCCGCCACTTGGAGGAACTCAAGTTGGCTGGACGAGTGCATAATGTCTTCAGGCTCCTCCTTCGATTAGATCATCCTGGGCACATGCGTCATCTGGAAATCATTCTGCACCACTGCGCAATCGAGGACATTTCAAACGTCGTTGGACCATACCTTCGGGACCACCTTCGACGTCGTGGCTGGTCTCAAAATAAACTAGGACTTTACATTTCCTCCGAGAATCGCATCCTAGTCCGCGTCGGTGATGTTGGCAGCCTTTGTCCACCCACCCCGGTGTCGGAACGTATGGTCCCGTTCATTGCGCTTGCCATCAACTCAGTTCAGACACCTCCCAACGATTCACGCGAGAGGATAATCCTCGATCTTATTGCGCATATCCCACGGGGGGAGATTGTCTACCTTCGGACTTACGGAAACCCCACAGTCATGGAAAGTATATACACTCAGTTGCCAATCCTGAGGTCGCTATATGTTGGGCAAATATCATTGTCTGCGGTTTTTCCGAAGCGGAGTACTAGGGACGATCGGACTCTCCCTTTTCTACAACACGTCTTTCTCGAGCGGGTGGATGCAGATCGAGGCGATTGGGCACCACTCACGACCTTTCTCTCCCGCCGCACGTCGCTTGACTCACTCGAGATTCTCGATTCATCTTATATGCGTCCAGAGGAGGCGAAGGACATAGGGAAAGCGGTTCGGCACTTTTGGACTAATCGCATACGCCATCATGGCGCTTCCACATAACATTAGTCACGGTCAATAATTGGTTCTTTTGCTCGCCTCTCCCAAAGACGCAGTATGTACAAGTTGAGTGTATACTCCCCGACACCCCTCTTTTATTTTCTCCCGATTTTGTGCTCCTGGTAAGATTGTACGTTTATTTTCAGGTATCCATTTCTTGAGCACTTCGAGAGACACGGTTTTGTGGTTAGTTCATCATGTTTTGTAACCTACGTTTCTGCCGACACCAATCCGATGTTATTCTTGTGAATGCGGCGCGCGCACAGAGTGGATTTTTGAGTTCAGAATTGTTTAACGCTCAGTCCATTCTATCGCCCGGTCGAACTGATAGATCCACCGTGGAACCACACATAACGCGCACTGGAGAACACTCACGTAGTCGACCTGGGTGCTTGTGATAGAGCCCCCTCTACGGCAGCGGGGAACGTTTGGCATCTTCCAACCCTGACGAAACTCACAACTCGAATCCTTAGCCCGAGCGAACGTCACGAACGGGAGACATCATCTCCGTCGATCTCCTCTGTCACTTCCAGTTCGCACCGCTGAGAGGCCTGGACGCGATTATAGCTGGGAAATGGTTCAGGTTCCTCACAGTTCGATGGGCCATCAATGAAGCCGCATACAAGGCTCTCTCTCCACTCTACAAGCCGACATGGAAGGATCTCTAAAGTAGTGGAAGGCGGTGGAAAACCGGGCCTCGCCTTCGAGGGTTACACGAGGGTGGGATTGCATTCCTCCGTCGGACTGAAGGAAGAGGTAAGGGAGATGCTCAATGATCACACGCATTCACGAATTCGAAATAGAGGACTAAAGCGTATGGCCTGACCATTTGTATTTCTTTTCACGAGGCCGGTGTTGTATCAGAGTAGTGGGGGCGAGCGGGTTTAACAGAAACTGCGTAATTTTTACCTGCCATGTCTCCTCTCTTTCCGTCCGAGTCACGGGGGGCCCTGTAAGTGCTACCCTCGACGACACGCGCGCATTCTTCCAACAATGCTTGGATCGTATCCACAATTGATCACCTATTTTGCGTGATGACCGCGCTGGGCTTCTTCGTTGACCGGCGTTGCCTGTTACTTTGCCCCGAACGACTTTGACATGTTTTACGATCTTCACGACGTCAAGTGCAATAACTTCCCCTCTATGAGAAGTCAGTCTATTCATTCTAATTAGTCTATTCCTTCTTGTTTACTGCAGGGCGCCCCGCAGTCGAGTATGCCAACGAACCGACAAACACCATCCCAGCTCCAAAGACGAGAGAGTAATTCCAGTCACTTCCAAAGTACCATATACTCAGGCACAGGCTGACGGCTTTCCTCGCCGTGAGAACCACACTGGTGGAAACGGAAGAAGTCGCCTGTCAGGTGATGCTAATTAGGAATTGGATTGGACGATCGGGAGCGTGTTTGCCACGCACAGATGTCAGTTTGTTGACGCCCGAGACGCATACAAATTGTGTGAGTAGATTCATGGCCAGGAAGATGTATGGCAGCGACGTCGAGGGTCCTCCTGAGCCTGCTGAAAGGGTTTTAAAGCCCTGAATCACGTCGTTGCGGAGGAATATGAAAACTGGAAGCGAGAGGAGATGCTGGTGCCTGTGTCAATTATGGAACTCGGAAGAGACAAACGCTGAGTTGACGCACTGTGTAGAAGATACCTTCCCTCCAACAGGGACCGTAGGTTTTGTATGTCCGTTCCTGAAGTATCCCAAGAATTGCGGTTGCAAATAGCGATGCAATTAGCATTACGATGCCATACAAGTACGTTGCGGAAATATTGGACAATGAAGTGCTACCGGATGAAGATGCAGATATTGATGCGATGGAGACCCCGATGGAAACTAAAAGTACTGCCAGCTAACGGGCGAGGGAATCAGGTTTGTGTGTTGTTGCGGAAAATAAGATACACTCACTATTTGTCTAGTGGTATACGTGCGTTGGAGGAGATAGCGGCCGAGGATCATGGCGATTACAACACCTGGATGGATCTGAATCAGTCTGCCAAGGTTTGGGTTGGTGTTTTTGCGGCGTACCGGCGGAACGGAACACGATCTGCACGGTTAGAGGTACATGGAACGCATATACCCAGTTGTTAAGGAGCGAACCGGTCGTGAGCAGTAAGACTTGAGCGGCCCAGTGCGAGATGGGGGCTTGGCGTTGTTTCAAGGCCGGAAAGACGATACCCTGACGAGATTTGCGCCATTCGATGAAGGAGGGCAAGGATTGGAGGGCGATGAAGAGCATTTGAGAGAAGGTGAGGGCGGAACCTATATTTGGGCTCTGCCGGAGAAGCTGTTCGTATGTCCATACATTCCTAAAGAACCAAATGCCGTCGTTAGGAGGGAACTGATGGGTGAATACGAGACGACGGACGAGCAACAACCGCCGAATATTAGAACCAGAGAGGTCGAGTAATCCATGGCCCAGGTGCGTGGCTAGCGGTCCGCGTCCGCATGCCCCGGAGGTCGTCTGCGGTGGAAAGACGTAATCGTTTCTGGAACTGCGGAAACTTTAGGGAGGATTTGGACAACGTTGTGGACAAAATAGGTGGTGACGGAGAGCTCCTGGATGGTTCGCTCGCTTGTTGACGGGTAGTGATCCTTTTCTGACACGGCTGCTGTCCTAAATCCATCCTCCTCCTCCTCTCCCTTCACCACACCATGGGGGCTGTTTGCTGCCGCTCGCAGCCCATCGACTTCGACGGCGAGGTCACCCTCTTTCACTTCAGGCTGCTCAAGGTCGTTGGCAAAGGCGCATTCGGGAAGGTCTGTCTCACTCCCTCTCCAGACCGCCCTCCCTCACCCACAATATCCCCAGGTCCGAATGGTTCAACACAAACAGACCCGGGCAACGTATGCGCTCAAGTACATCAACAAAATGAAGGCCGTGAAGATGAAGGCGGTGGGCAATATCATCCAAGAGCGGAGGCTTCTCGAGAAGGTCGGCCCCGAGCCCCTCACCACTCCCCCTCCGACAGAATTGATTTGTGCATGGCAGATTGACCACCCGTTCGTCGTCAACCTCCGGTACGCGTTCCAGGACGACGAAAACTGTTTCTTCGTCCTAGACCTCATGCTCGGTGGTGACCTCCGCTGTACGTCGCATTTTCGACCCCAGACCCCAGACCCATTCACCTCCGCTATCTTTCGATCACGTGTCCAGTCCATATGCTGCGAGACTTCACATTCAGCGAAGATGCGGTCCGCTTCTATGCAGCGGAACTCTCATCTGCCCTCATCTACCTTCACGAACACCGTATCATCCACAGGTAAATTTGGGTGCTCCGGTTCCCGCGTTTTATCCCCCTTTCCTTCTCATCCATCATCTGCTTCTTATATGTTGATGCCATATCGCGATAATCAGGGACATAAAGCCGGACAACATTCTCCTCGATGCGGACGGCCACGTTCATCTGACAGATTTCAATGTAGCGTCTCACTATTCGGTCACGAAACCGCTTGTGTCGGTGGCCGGCTCGATGGCCTACATAGCACCCGAAGTAATTTCGCGTCAAGGGTATACATTCACCCCTGACTGGTGGTCTCTGGGTGTTACGTTGTATGAAGTACTATTCGGAGTTCGGCCATACAACGGACGGAGCGGCCAGGAATTGATATACAACGTCAATAAGGGGGAAATCCCAGAGTTCTTCCGTGACCCGAAGGGAAGGTGCAGTCCTATGTGCATTGAGGTTTTAAGAGGGGTGAGTGTATCATCGTTTCTTCCGTTCCACGCGTTCCCTCATGCCTGCTGTTCAAGCTGGTGGAAAAGGACAAGGATGCGCGATTATGCTGTAAAGACGGTATCGCTGGTCTTTCGGAGATCAAGAGGATGTCATGGTTCGACGGTATGGACTGGAAACTACTCGAAGAAAAGAAGATAACACCGCCGATGCAACCGGAGGTGAATCCACTCATCCCTACTCTTTTCTGGCGTCGTACTTAGTCCCCTCAACAGGGAAAGGGAAACTTTGATCCTGCACATGAGCTTGAAGAAATCCTTTTGGAGGACAACCCACTGCGAGCCAAGCGGAGGACAAAAGATCTCGATACGATGTCCCCGGAAATGAAGCGCATGGAAGAACAGTGTGTTTTAATCTCCTCTCTCCCTCGGTTTAGATGCTGATCACCCCACTAGATTCCTACCATACGACTTCAGGCAAACGGTCGTCGAGCAGAGTATGGAGTCTTCATCTGAAACTTCTGCGATGCGATACCGGCCAACGACGCCGGGCACCCCTGTCATCGATCGCGGCTTCGAGAGCATGATCGACCACAAGAGTATGATCAACCAGAGGATAGACACACCGGTGGGGACACGCCAAGATGACAAGGACTTGGATCAACCCTACGAATTGAACCCTATGCCCCTGCCTCTCCCCAATGGTGCTTCGTCATCGGCAGAAAGGACGAACAATCCGCCCGGTAAGTCGGGCGCGGCGCATTTAATCGCTTCGTGAACCGCGAACCGACACCGCCCTTTTGATCAGCGGTCGGATATGCATCGTAGTGTACACGTATGAGCATGCCTTTGTTTCTCTGTTCCTCTATTCTTTTCCACGACTCTCGTCTTGGGACTACACATCCTGACCCAATACCTGATTTACGTTAACCCCCTCCCCTGTCATCACCACACCGAGCACGCTCCTTTACTCCCACCTTTCCTGTTCTCTTCTATGGCTGTCTTGACCTATTAACCGCTCTGGCTTTCTCTCTCTTGGTTGTCGCTATGCTGTGGGATTTCCTGTCCCTCCCTTTTTGGATACAGTTTCGGTTTCGGTTTCGGTTTCTGGCTGACTCTCCGCGCACCTCTCCATAGTTCAGTCCTATTTAGCAGAAAATGCGGGTTGGTGCATTTATATTTTTACAATACCTTTTTTTGTTCTCTTCTCTGCCCTTTCCCGGCCTAGGACCTGGCTGAAGTAGGTGGTGGTGCCCCTGGAGGTCTAGTAGGGCAGGGCCGCTTTGCAGGGATCCCCGGGCGATGTAGAACTGTCTAATGGTGTAAATCTAGGGTAATCTAGTGGATAAGGAAGGTGCTGTTTGTGTTCATGCGGGGTGAGTTTGAAGACCACCATCTGGTTCTTGTGCGTCGATCGAAACCTCGAATGCGTGTTTCCTGATGACTCAAATTATCAAAGCTTGAACGCGGGCGATCTTGGCTTGTTCCCCCTCAGAGACGAACCGCGCACTGGCCACTGGTGTTCGTGGATCTCTGAGCCCATGAGGGTAATCGGGCTCTCTCCCAATCCCATGGATCGTCGATCGAATCACAGGACGGTGACTCGGGAGACGGACACATATCACCGGTCACTTCCCGGTCTTTGTACATATTCAAGATTTTCATATTGACTTCTGTCGTTGACCCGAAGTTTAGGCTCGGTCTTTACCTTCGTCATGGGTGCCGATATTTACCCCATGGAGGTGCAAATTCACTCCGGCCAGCCTTCGGTTCAACGTTCAAGCAATACTAACCTTCGGTGGTCTGAACACGCATCGCGTGTCTTCCCATGCCTCCTAACTGGGATGGTGGCGCGCTGGCTCGTGGTTGATGCACTTGGAACACCTTTCTAGACTGACGACTTGGGATGTGCGATTCACCTTTTTCTGCCGGAAGGTTCTCTCTGGATCAGGACAACGCCGGGGAGCCGGTGGTACAGTTAAAATATTGCTTCCCCCAACCCTCTCATTGAAGCTTTTGATCGGGGAACGCTTTTCCTGTGGCGCGGAAAACTCGTAAAATTGACACATGCGTTTATACAACTTTTACATCGACTGCTCGAACAGGCAGTTTATTTTTACAGACGTGGATCTACTAAGCAGCCTTCTCGGCCGCAGCCTTCTTAACCCAAGAGTAGATGGCCCTACGCCCCTCGGGGTCGCCGAAGTCCTTACAATGGAGGACCTTGAGTTCCCCATCCTCCTCGACAAGAGTGAAGATGGCCACGGGATTGAAGTTGAAAGTGTCCCCGCGGGGGGTAGTAAACACACGCGTGGACTGTGTCGCGGTTACGTGTTATGTTTTGGGACGACGTGATGATTCTGTATAGAGGGACGAACGTGGATGATAACCTTCCCCGGTGCTTCAATCACTTCGCGGTAAGTGATCTAGCGGCGGTGGGTATGAGTCTGCGAGCTCGAAGACGGTTGATCTGGCCTCGGTGTCGGGTACGCACCTCAAATTTTTTGAACAAGGGAAACATCTCTCTGACCCTCTGGAAGTGTTCTTCTCTCTCCTCTGTGGGCAGGCCCATGGACTCAGGGAGTACCTGGTATTGATAATCTTTTGAAACGAGCGGTTCGACGTTTCTGGTATCGAGAGTGGCGAAGGCGTCGAACCACTTCTTGACGACCGTGAACTGGGGGCTAGCATCGAAGTCGGTCATTCTGGATGTGTTGGGTTTATACTCGTGAAGTGGTGGTGAAGGAAGAGGTGGCAGTGAGACCGAGAGAGCGGGGGGTTGCTCTTTATAACGGCTTTGGCAATTTGAATCATGCTCAGAGCCGGAGGCCGGTTCACTGTGTGCATGAAGGTCTAGTGGCCGCGGCCTAGCCTGCCCAAGAATGGACCATACGCTACTGGAGCCACATTCCGTAACATATTTCGTCGTCAACAGTGACACGATCTTGTACCTGCTGATGTCCTCGGGACGGTGTTCCTCTTGAAAACGTGGGAATTCCACCCGTCCGACCTTTGAGTGGGAAGCCTGAGACAATTGAGCGCTGGCTGCTGATGCTCGTGGATCTCCGAGTCGAACCTCGTGAGGGCATTCGAGCTCTCCTCGTCAATTCCCTCGTCCACCGAATCACAGGACAGGGGGGACGAGCACATATCACCTCATGGTCTTCGCATTCAGGGCTTTCACGGCCCTTACCTCCGTCATGGATACCGATATTTTTGGAACTCACGGGGACACGAATCCGCTCTCTGACCAGTCCTCGGTTCAACATTCAAGTGGTTCTAGCCTTCGGTAGTCTGACCACCGACCCTTTGCGTGTCACGTCCCGTGTTCGCGTATTCTCCTGGCGCCTCTCGACTGGGTTGGTAGCGCGCTAGCTCGTGCCAGTTTGACGCACTTAGTTGGAGCACCTTTCCAGGCCGGCGACTTTGGGAGCACGATTCACCTTTGTTCTACTGGACAGCTCTCTCCAGATCAAGATAGTGCCGGAGAGCCAGCGATAGTATTGGATTGTTTCCCCCCACTGAGGCGCGGTCATCGAGGGCAATCCCGGTATACACATATTGTTTGGGATCAAGGACTCGCTGCTCTGAGGAACGCTTCTCCTGTGATTCGGTAAACTCGGACAACTGTTACACGCTTTTACATCGGCTGCTCGGACGCCCAACTTGTTTCTACACACATACATTTTGTGGATCTGCTAAGCAACTACCCTCTGGGCCGCTGCCTTGATAGCTCCGGCGATAAAGGCGTCGCGCTTCTTGGGGTCGGCGAAGTCCTTACAATGGAGGACCTTGAGTTTTCCGTCCTCTTCGACAAGAGTGATGATGGCGACCGTGTCGTAGGGGAGCGTGACCCCAAAGACGGTAGTCAGCACAGCTGTGGCCTGTGTCGTGGTTACACGTTATGGCCTGAGAGAACGTGACGGTTCTGTTTAGAGGGACGAACTTGGAAAATAACTTTCCCCGGTGCTTCAATCACTTCGTGATAAATGACCTAGGGATAGTGGATATCAGTATGAGAGCTTGAAAGCGGTTCCCCGACATTAAATACGCACTTCCAATTTGCTCACCGCGGACAACATCTCTCTGTACCTCTCAATGTGTCTTTCCTTTGCCTCTTTGGGGATGTTGGTGGTCTCGGGGAATGTGTGAAATTGGAAGTTTTTCGAAATGAGCGGTTCGACGTTTCCTATATCGAGAGTACGGTAGGCGTCAACCCAGTCCTTGACTGCCTTCAACTGGGGAGTACTAGCGTCGAGGTCGACCATTCCGGATGTGTGGGGTTTGTGTTCGTGAAGTGGTGGTAGAGATGGCCGTGAGAGAGAGTAGGAGTGACTCTTTAAAAGCTTATATAGCAATTCAGGTCATGCCCAGAACCGGAGCCCAGTCCACTGCGTTTTAGTGTGTGTAAAAGGTCCCAGGAACTGGGGTCAGATTGAAGGTCTCGTAAAAATCCGAAGCCAGCACTAGCCCGCCCGGGGATGGACCCTGGGTCACTGAAGCCACTTTCCGCCACATATTTCGTCAGTGACGCGATCTTGTACCTGCTGATGCCGTCGGGAAGGGGTTTCTCTTGCAAACGTGGGAATTCTGCCCATTATTCAGTTCCCTCCAGTAAATCACGTGCTGGATGCATCTTCGAGTGAACCTCATGGGGGTACTCGGACTCTCTTCCAATCCTCTCATTGACGGTATCGAAAACCTCGGAACTCATGGAGGCGTGAATTCACTTTTCGGCCAGCCTTCGGTTCAATGTTCAAATAGTACTAACCTTCGGTGGCCGGCCTGACCACCAACCTTTCATGCGTCACGTTCCGTATTTCGTGTACTCTCCTGGTGCCTCCCGACTGGGACCGTAGCGCGCAGGCTTGTGGTTGATGCGCTTGGAGCACTTTTCTAGGCCGGCGACTTAGGAAGCGCGATTCATCTTTGCTTTGCTGTACAGTGCTCTCTGGGTCAAGACAACGCCGGAGAGCCGGTGGTATAATGGAACTGCTTCCCCCCCTAATGAAGCGCGGCCACCGAGGGCGATCCCGATATACGCGCCTCAGACCCCCAAGTTGAGGTCTTTTGTTATCGAGGACTCACTGTGAAACCTCTCCCACTATCCAGGAACTTGTAAAATTGTTACATGGTTTTACATCGACTCCCCGAGCGCGCAACTTATTTTTACACACGTACATCTTGTGGATCTGCTAAGCAGCTGCCTTCTCTGCCGCAGCGTTGACAACCCCGGTGGGGGGTGCCAAACGTTTCTTGGGGTCAGTGAAGTCCTTGGAGTGGAGGACCTTGATCAAAGTCGAGACCTTCTCGTTCGTCCCGCCGATCCCGTGTAATCCTGATTACACTGGACTCTTGTTT
>Ga0307512_10006919_pt1 | contig 11341 bp, 7 predicted proteins | sample 14_EM_MG_FD_200267 | JGI IMG/M metagenome (GOLD analysis project Ga0307512, IMG submission 200267) | Populus trichocarpa ectomycorrhiza microbial communities from riparian zone in the Pacific Northwest, United States - 14_EM | ecosystem: Host-associated > Plants > Roots > Unclassified | place... | reverse complement strand
GTTGTCGAGATGTCATGTGATCGAACACGTGACAGGTCAGGTGATAGTTTCCCAGGGTCATGTGGTTGAAGAGTAGATTCTACCACATGACTATACTTTAGCTTAGGGGCAGCTTTGGGAGAACTTGGGCTTGGGATTCTTTGAATGTGTGATGTCGCAGACTCCATCCTTGACACCTGGCACCAATATCTGTGCACGACACCAGCAGTACAGACAGGCACTAGGGCATCTTGCCTACGAAGGTTGCGGAAAGGACAACATCATAGTTTCATACATAACAACAGTTCACATAATACCCCGTTCTCGAAGTCCTACATGGGGTCCTACTACCCCAGGTGGTTCTCTTATACTCATATTAGATCTTATGAAGGGCCATTACCGGCCTTAAGGTAGATCTGTGCACAGAGTGTAGAGAGCACACCACAGCGGACATAAATGGAATTAAAAAAAAAAAAAAAAAGCGCGCGATGCCGTTCGTGCAGCTGTTCAAGGTGCGCAGTCGCAAGCAAAACCATCCTCTTCTCCTTACGTGTGCTTTTAAAAAAAATTCTGTTGCGAGCGCACATATAAACGTATTGCGGAGTTTGGAGTCGAGATGGCGTTCAAGCGCAAGTTGCCGTTCGTAGAGACGGACGTGCTGCGCGAGGTGCCACCTCACTTGAAGCGCACGTCCAACCTCGTCGATGTGGATATCCTGTCTGTCGAAGAGGCGCTGTCGCAGGTCGAGGCGGGCGAGGAGGGATATAGCCGGATGATTATTGAGAGCTCAGAGCCGGGAGGCCCAGTGTTCGAGTTTACGAACGTATAGGACGAGTCTAGAGATTGTTGTCTATACGTTCTTTTCGAGGTGAAATGATGCTATCGTTGCCGTCTTCCTTTTTTTCCCTTGGTGTCGAAATGGCTGGAGAAATTTGATCGAATGCTTCTTTTTGAAATTGAAGTGGATATTAACGAAAACGTTGTGGTATAGGTGCGTAAGCAACTGAATGGGTACCAATACAACACAATTGCGGTGAATAGATTTCAACTGCGATGGGAGTGGACCGGAGAGAGAGAGCACTGCACAGGAGGCTTGCTTGAAAACCTACGCTACCTACTGAGACATGTAGCAATAAAGGGATATTGCGAGAATGCGCTCGCGAAGGGGAAGATGGAGAAGCGATGGAGACTCAGAAAGGAAGGCGGTGGTATCGGTGTCGTCCGGAGGCGGTGACAGCGGAATGAGGGCAGTGTCGACGAGGCCTAAGCGAGACAGAAGGTACTATGGACAAATGGTGGGGAAGTGCGAACTAAGGGAGGTTAGAACTAAAGAAAGGGCTAAAGGCAGGAGCGTACGACTCGGTACGAGTGCCGGGTAGTAGCGACTACCTAAGCGACGTCATGCGAGTGGGTAAGGACAAGAAAGAGTGCGGAAAACAAGAGAACGAATGGGGGGCGGTGAGACAGCCTCCAGTCTCCAAAAGGAAAGGAGGGACGTAGAGTTTGGTTTCGCGTTGCGATGACGGCGACGTTGTTGATGCTAGCGAAGCCGACGGTGGTGGTTTCGGAGAGTGGCGAGACGGCGTCCGGAGAGGCGAATTTGCAAATGGGTCGGGAGGTCGGATCTCGGTCGTTCCACACATGGAGCGCAAGGTCGCCTTACAGCAGATATAGGGTATTTTGTGATGTTGAAAACTTGTGATGTCAGCGAGACGAGCAGTCCGACATCGAGGCAATCCGAATCCGCAAAATATTATCACGCATCTATTCAAAGTCATGGCGTGCGCGCTTGCTAGCCATCCGGATGCCTTCGCCGTACTTGTACAGCAGGACCGGAATGGGCACGAAGGCGCAGGCGAGGAGTGCGAGGAGCGTGCTCGCCCAGCCGACCCCGAGGTTGCGATACATGGCCCTGGCGAAGAGGGGGAATCCTGCGCCAAACAAAGAACGGATAAAGCCGTTTCCGGCCATGACACTCGCCGCGTACGTGGGATATGCGTCCGCGAGGTAGTTCAGGACGACGTTCTGTCGTTTGGAACAAATGGTTTAGTCACTTTGTGACCGAGGAGAGTAAGACGGGAGAGGTGACTCACGAAGAGGAGGATCGAGGTGACGCTGAAGAGGCTTGACCCGATGATCGGCACGATCCAGTGCACGCGCGAGTGGGATGTCCATCCGAACCACAAGATACATATAGGGACCAGCAAAGCGGCAACGATGGCGATGGGCATGCGTTTCTCTGGCTTCAGCTCTCCCTTGTCGTCATACTTGGGCTCCTGGACGAAATACAGGTACGCGAAGTAGGGGGGCACGACGATGAATGACCCGACGAAGAGGCCGAGGAACGACAGGCCGAGGACTTGCTCGCGCCAGTGGTAGATACGGAGAAAGACGAAGGGGAAGGACTCGAACCAGATGTACAGGAGCGCGTAGATGAGGCCAATGTAGACGTTGAGCACGAACACGATCGGCTCTTGGAAGTTGAGAGCAAAGGGGCGCACGAGGACGTCGACGGCGAGGTCGCGCGGGGACATGGCTGCCACCGCAATCTCAGAGGCAGACATGATCGACGAGTTGCCCGTGGCCTTGCGCAGGCGGCGCGCACGGCGGTAGAGGATGTTGGAGGCGGATGTCTCGGGGAAGAAGAAGAAGAGCAGGACGAGCGCCGGGCCCGAGAGCCACATCAGCTCCCAGATCGTCCAGCGCCAGCCCTCGAAGTGCGCCGAGAAGCTCCCGAGCAGCGGGCCCAGGCTCGGTGCCGACGTAGCGAAGACGCCGCAGACGGTCATCCCGTACGCGCGCTTCTTGGGCGTGTACAGGTCCGCGACGGTCGCGCCGCCGGTGGCAAGGACCGGAGAGCCGATGAATCCCGTCAGGAAGCGGAAGGTTATTAGCATGCCGTAGTTGGTCGCCAGCGCGGTTGGGATCTGCAATAGGACGAATGCGGCAAGTGTGAGGATGTAGATTGGCATGCGGCCGATCTGTGGGACTTCGCTCAAGGGTGCCCAAACCATCGGACCTGGTGACAGTCGTTGATAAGCTTTTAGACAAACGGAACCGAAGACTGAACTACTGACCAAGTCCGTAACCGGCGACGAAGGCGGTGAGCCCAATGGTCGCGCCGACAGTGCTCACGTGGAATTCTTCAGAGACGGAGGGGATCCCAGCAGTGTAAATGGCAGATCCGACATAAACAGTGAATGTCAAAAGACACATCTGGAACATGACCCATGTCTTCTTCGCACTCGACCAGTTCTGTGGATTCTACAAGATACAAAGGCGCGTAAGCAGGTATTGCCGGTGTACGAGCATCGCACAGCAACAACCCACATCTGGATCGGTGGGCCCGTCCCATTCGACTAGAAACGTATCCTTTCCCTTTTCTGGATCCCCTCTCCGAACCGCTGTCCCGTCCGAGCGGACTGAAACAGTGTCGGTAATGGGTACGTCACCACGCGTGGATTGGGTTGAATGCTGCAGCGAGACCTGCAAGGGCTTCTCTTGACAAGTCGCTGGTAATACCTCCTCGTCCGGATGAGGGGACACTCGCGATCCAAATGCAGAGCCCAATAGGTACGCAAAAAAGGTATCGTGAAAGATCGCTGCCATCTAGAATGTAATGTGAGGAATGTGGGATACCTGGAGAGAACTTTGCTGGAACTGGAAGATAGCGGATGAGACTAGATTGCCCACCCATTCGGGTGGTTAAATAGAGGAACCGCTAGGAATTGTCACGGGTTGGGTAAACCCGTTACCTGTATGGGAGCTTTTTTTTTTTTTGAGATCCATTTCAGCGCGCCTCGGGGTGCCCAACCCCACGGGCCACGTAGCGCTTCTTGTTCAGTAGATGCCTGTCAGTGTGTATCCTCATATGGGAATTCGAAATATAGTTATCTCCACCCACAGCTAAGATTGCCGTCATTTTACATCGATAAGAGACGAGTGCTAGTGATACGCGCCAGGAGACTGCGAGAGGGAAGCGCCTGGGCCTTGAGAGGCTGGCGCAGGGCCTAGTATCGTTAGGGAGTCGCCCGTATGTCGTCCCGAGTATTGAGGTCGCCGCAGCGCCGAACAAGCGCGCGTGTGCAATGTTACAAGGGGGATGTATTGATGGGAGCGTTGATGTCTCTATCGGAACCTCGCGTAGTACGTTTGTTCGGAGGGTGGCTTATTTACCTGCTCTGAGTGTTGCAACTGAACCTATGTGTTGCATCGGTATATTTAGCTTGAGGTGTGTATATCTGAATCGCTGAACAGTGTTTCTGTTTGGCTGCGCGTTGTGCCCATCTCTCGTGAGCGTATCCCGGGCATGAAAGGAGAAAATGAGCCACCTCTTCGCTGTCCGTGCCGCAAGCTTGGCATTGGGTCTCGCTCTATCAAAACTTTGGGGGTACGCGTTTGGCGATACAGGTAGCGGGTACTAATGGGGTATAGACAGGTACGGCTCCGCGTAGAAATTTTCTAACTGTCAAAATCCCTTACAGCATCCCAGTCGCGGGTATCGTGAGTATCGGTGGGGTTCAGAGACTGGGACTCACCAAAGGAAGCATCGGAAAGTGCTTGCTAGGCAATGGCACGGGGTTGGGGCAACCCACCCAGGTTACAGGTAGGGTTGAAATCCATGGTACACGCAACCCGCTAGAAGAACGTGAATCAGGATGCGAGAGGTAAAAAGTGGGTCACGAAGCGGAAGCGAGTTGAGTTGAGCCAGTGGCAAGGTGTAGAATGATCTGCAAAAACAACAAGAACGGCGGGAAGAGCAATACTGTATAGTCGCCAAGCCGGAGATGAGCGACAGCACGGTGGCTCGATTTGTCATCAAATAGCCGGACAGCGGACAGGAACGAGAGCACGCAAATGGAAGGAGGGAAAATGGCCCACAATAGCCTGCCTTGACGAGGCCAGGCGAGGGGAATTGTATTCGCAAGTCCAAGGCAATAGAGACAAGTATTCTATGTGCAAGGCGAGAAGAGGGGAGAGTGAGGAAAACGAGGGCAAACGCCGTCTTGCCAGCAACAGGCCCGCACGGCGACAATAACAAAAGAGGCAGGCACATGGTCAACAAGGGTGGTGGAGGTGCGGTAACGTTTGATGGTAAAAATAAGGGGAAACTGTATAATGGAGAGTAGGAAGTCCAAGGCAAAAGACGAAAAGAAAACAAGGGAGCATACGAAAGAGGCCTGATTGAGTCTATAAACAGTAAGAGGTTTTTCCCAACAAAGACATGGTCCAGACTAAGACCAGACTTGCGGGGGTCATGTGCGATGCATGCTACATGGAACGACGGGTTTTTCAAGGCGACGCGTACTTGTGGAAATGCCCAGGCGATCTGTGTCTTCAGCCGGAAATTTTGGGGTGCAGCAGAAGGAGGAGAAAATGATCAAGCTGTCAGAGTGAGCCGGGAAACGGAACCGTCGGGCGCTCCGGCTCCGGTCCTCGCTTAGTTAAAGGTAACCGGTAACCGGTAACCTCGTACCGTACCGTACGCATAACAAAACGCACGAACATCGGTGCATGCCTCTATGTTTCTCTTCGCGCCACTAGTCTCTTACTTTTAGTCAGTTTATTACACTTCTGTTACCTCCGATGCCCGCTCAAGGGACTACTGTAGTCCTTACTGTATATCAACCTCACTACTAGTCACCGACAAAGCTCATGACAAAGCTCATGCCTTGACGACGCTATTTCGTTGTCGGCAAGTTGCGTGGACCTCGGTGAAGGACAGACCACCATTCGTTCCAGGTTATGACACTGTAAGGTGGCTACCTGGCCACAAGCGTCCGTTATCTTGATATCCGCCCTCCGCGGGCTGATTCACACAGAATCGATGTAAACGGATGTAATATGAATCGCGTGTGGGTTATGAAGTGCGCCGCACAATCAATATACGAGGCCCATCCGGCGGATATGTAGTTAATGAGGCCTGAGGCACTGTACTCACCCTTATCAATGATTGTCTTCCAAGCTCTGCCGTGACTCAAAAGCTACAGTACATCGTGTTACAGTATCAACCTACACCTTCAGACGTCATTTTGCCTATACCTTAGGAACTTGTTGCAATGCCTTAGAGCTTCTCTATAAGTACAATCTCCCATCTTCATTGTCCCTTATTTTTGCACACACTGTGATGAGTCTGACGACACGACGAGTGATACAAGGAGTACTAGACCCCAGAATAGCTACTACAATGGCACCCGTTTTATTTGGGCGGGATCAGTTTACTATCAGCCCCCGCAATACCTATTCATGCGAATAACACACCATTGTGATCCGTTATCGCGCGACAAGAGGGCGACATGTGGAATTCCTCCGGGCATCTCCGCCGGAGATGCCCCCGTGCGGTCAAGAACGGATGCAGCAGATTGCGCCACCTAACAGTACAGTAATGTATCAATGGGGGCCATGCCACGCGTGAACGGCCACGACGGAGCGCCTGTCGACAACACAAGTCTTCCTGTCACTCTTCCTATCCCATTCCGTAGTTCCCTTCTGTGATCGCGTGATGTGAAGGGTGTGTTGTACGTGTATGCGAGAGATAAGTGGACGAGAGCGTGTGGGGTCGGCACACAATGGTTGAGAGCGGAAACTGTCCACTCTGCTGATGCTCTCCATTCTATTCTATGCAGACTTATATACGGTTGTGAGTTCTATAGTAATCAGGAGGTAGTGGAGTAATAAAGTAATCTTATCTGTAAGATCTCGTGACTTGCGTCGGGCTTGTCGGGCTTGCTCCCAACACCTTCCCTTCAATTCCTTGCTCTGCTCGCTCCTCACTACCCCTACTCAGTACTCACAGCTCCAGCCCCAACCAAGACGTAGGTACTGGCATGCGTATAAACTCACCTCCTCACTGTAGAGGAAATCCATCCAACAATCAATAAAAAGCTTTAAATCTTTCGTTCAGACCTTTCGTGTGCGCACTGCGCACTCGTTCCTTCTTGCTCTTCCCTTCTTCCTTTCTCTGTCCACCTTCCCTTATCCTCTTATCGCCGCCGCCATACATACATTGGCTCCAGAATATGCACACAGTTTACGCATGTCTCAGTCGCGTAGTCATGTGTTGTCTCAAAAGAAAGAGGGTGACCACTTGACACTCGACAATCTAATGTCCAAGGAAGAAGGAAATCGCCTCGGGCTCGGGCTCATCGGGCCAGCTCGCTCACATGACACACACGGGCTGCGGGGCGGTCACATGACTGATTGGCCGCGACGATACACCTACTTCTGCCATTCGACTTGCGGCACGTATCTGGGGCTCTGTGCTTCGGCACTCCACTTCGGCCTCATCTCCTCCGTTGCGTGAGTCGGACCTTGGATCGCGTGGAGCGGACCTTGCTTTGCCTCCACACCTACGACACCTTCGTCCTCCTTGATCAGTCTTTCACTTCGTTCGCCTAACCAACTTTGTTCGTCACTACTTCACTTCATTTCATTTCCTTATCATTTCCTTTTCACTTCCTTTTCATCTTTACTTTACTTTACTTTACTTTACTTTCACTTTCACTTTCACTTTCTTTTCCTTTCCTGAGTGGCCACGGACGCGTGCTTCGGGTCTGTCAGTCTGTTTGGTGTTGATAGGCGGTTGATTGTATATGTGTTATCGGCGATTGTTTGTGTATTGGTTTGTTTGTTTGTTTGTTTGTTTGTTTGTCCCGCGCCAACGAGGTAGTTTACCTGAGCTGTATTACATAGCGTAGTTGGCCGTATTATGATCACTCATCACTCATCAGGAATTCGGCGGGATTCGGTTAAGGCCTCGTGAGGCAATCTCCTGTGTTGTGAGTGGCTATGAGCGGCATGACTCAGCTACCACCTTGTATTGGGCTCACTATGCCTCAGACCGCTCTGTGGCAGTACTGCGCGTCCTGCACCTCATAAATGTAGTATGTAGTATGTAGCCTGGCCCTCTATCAGACCTTCTGGAACGCAACGGTCAAAAATGGCAGCCAGGGATCAGGAGTTCTACCTACCGGACAAAACAAAATGTTCACATATCTAGGACAGACCCAGGGCACTGGCAGAAACTCAGGCTCGTATGATTAGTACTATTGTCTGACAGTGGACTCTCTAGCCAGGGGCGCGCCATGCTGCTGGGTTAACAGCACGGGAGATGCAATAGCCTCGCACTCTTGCGATATTGCTCTTTCGCCACCTTGCAAGAATGACAGAGAACGCCCTCACTCGAACTCACCAACCTATCGCCCTCACGGCCCCTCAGATTTTTACAGTTCGTGCCCCTGCTAATTGATGATGGCGCGAATATAGACCTGAAAATACAATGAAGGCAGGACTGCATTTAACGTTGTATCTACGGAAGGAATTTCTGAACTCCTGTCAGACCATCATGGCATGGTGCCAAGAACGCGCACGACCCCTCACGATTTACAAGTCTACTTCACGGCTATTGTTTCGTACATTGGAGCGCATATCCTGTCTCTTTATATTATATTTATGATACTATACACGAAACAACGTCGAAGTTTGTCTCGGTCATGTTGACGAGGGAAGGGACAGAATCTCCCTGGACATGAAGCTAACAAAGAACAGAAAAAATTATGCATCGTACGGAGCAGTATTATATATCTCCGCAATGTGAGGTCGTGGGGTGCATCCTTGACCCTTAAGGCACTGCGCGATGCTCGCACCTGTGCCTTCGCCTTCGTAATACGCACCATGCAAGAACCCTGTCAAGCGTCAAATATCAATACCATCGCATCACCAAAGACTGAAAACTTGGCAAGGCACATACCGAAGTGTTTTTCGCTCAGCGCTTCGCCCGCGAACCAAAGACGGCCAAGAGTTGCGCGCAAATTTGTGTGGTGCTGTGGGACCAAACTCGCCGGCCAGTTGCTGTAGCTACCGCGATAGAGCGGGTCTCGAAACCATCGTGGAAAGAAGAACGCCGTGGGCTCCGGGACTGTCACGTCCGGAAACATTGCTCGCAATACGCCCAGGACTTCGGATTTCACCTGCGAGTCCGATAGCGATTCGATCCGTTCTGAAAAATCACCCTGACACCGAGTTTAGCCCGAATGAAGCTGGGTTATGACACGCATGATTTACCGTGGCTGTGACAAAGACAACGCCTGAGCCGGGAAAGAAGCCCTCGATATCGAGACCTTGCCAGACAGGATACCGACCGCGCTCGGTGTCAGCGTACAAGGCAAACTGCAAACGGAGGGATCATCAACGGGACTTGTGACCGAACACCATGGAATACCTACCTGCGTGTCGAACCAGAACTTCTGAGGGAACTGGAGGAAGATCTTGGTGTACGTCCCCTGGTAGTCACCATTGTCAACGGAGAGTGCTAGTGGAATGTTATAATACATACCATGGTCATGCTCTGGATAGCTTCCGTTTTCCACGAAGGAAAGGCGGGCTCGAAGAGGACATCGTCGTTTTGCAACACGCCGAGACTGAAAGTACAGATCGCATATTGTGCGTTGAGATTCCTCCCATCTGTGAGTGTGATTGAGACACCTGAATCAGAGTACGAGATCGTCGCGATAGTTGCATTGAGGAGAATTTGTGAAGGCTTGAGGAATTCGGCTGCCTCTGCCTGAATGATGTGCTTGAACCCACGTTGATCGATTGAAAAGAGATTGCCCTCTGAGAAGCCTCCTTGGTCGACGCCGTACGTATAGTTGTATCCCTATCGACAGGTTGACGGAGAGGCTGTGAATTACCTACAACCCCATCCAGGGTTGATCTGCGACGCACCCAAGATGAAGCAATGAGAGATGATTGCTCCGGTGTTTGCGCATACTCCCAGTCGAATTGGTAGTACTCAGCGGCCTTTTCGTGTGGTGTCTTGGGTTTCTGCTCGATCATGGAATAGCCTGTACGCGCCGTCAAGTCGACGAGGCTTCGGGGTACCCGCGAGCCAGCCGAGATGGTAAGATTAAAATATGCATCGACTGAGTTGTTGAATACGTCCATATAATCCACCGCCCCGGTCTCGTCGTAAGTCGCTATCCAAATTGACAAATACGGTTATGCAACTAAGCCGAGCCAGGTTGACCAAGGGACCTACTCATGCTCGTAGTGTAATCGCTCTCGACAGCACTGAGGTTGTGCTTGCGGGCAAGCACGAGGATTGGGTTAGCCGGGCCGTTTCCTTCTTGTGTCCCCTGGATCCAGTTCGCGCCAAGCTCAACCGTAAGCTGGCGCCCTGGCGCACCAAAAGATGTACTGTGCATGCGACCACCGAGCTCGTCACGCGCCTCGACTATGACGAAGTCTGTGATTCCCTCCTCCGCCAGCTTGCGCGCTGCGAGGACGCCTGCAACCCCGCCACCGAGGATAAGCACCTGTTTGGGCTTTGGTGCCAAGTCGTTGGCGTCAGCGCCGTCACCTAAAGGGGAATGCATGGGCAGCGCTAACGCTGATGCGATGACTGTGCAGAGCGCCATGAGACGGAGTTGAGTAGCGAATATCATATCGCTTTCGTGTCGGATGTGGTATATCGAGAAGCTCCTGAAGAAGAAAGAATGTGAGGTTAGCTTGGACGCAATATATACTACCGCAGTCACATTTTCTCCGGCATACCTTCATACGTAGCAGCGAACGTCGGTCCTATCGGCACCCGGTGCTCGCACTCCAACCCTGAATTTCTAAGCATGGGATACATCCCATGTTTCTCGGTCTGAATTTCAGTGAGTAGCGCGCCGGCGAATGTGTTGAAGTACATCGGTTGCGTGTGTTCCGTGCTTCGCCATTAGGAAATTGATCAGCGAAGAAAAAACTGTCCGCATCAATACCAACAGTGTCAAAGATTCGACTTGGACTGGAAAGTCATAGTCATGTCCAAAGGCTCCACCAGGGACAAACAGTGCCCTTTGACGTCTTATTATGGACCCGTCATTGCGCTTTATACCTATTTTAACAGAACCGCGAACATCGGTCTTTATCACTGTGTTTGTTACGGTGTTCTCGAAAGGCCGAGGTGACGGTTATACTAGGGATTTGGAAGGACATGTAACCTGTAAGTGTAAGGATAGCACGCGCTTCGGGGGACGGATCTTGAACTCGAATCGCTCATGCCCAGTCTTCCCACGCCACCCGGGTATCGAACTTAAAGGGTCTGAGACCCGGCATTGCCAAACACGACAAGTATCGTTTCATCCTAGACGACTTCCTCACAAACGAGCACATCGCACCATACGTGACAAGAGTACCCTGCTCCTCGGACCCCCAGCCCACCCCCACAACCCACGTCCCTAATGATCTAGGTGCATACGAGCATGTAATGCGTGACTGGTGCTGCTAGGTGACCCAAGGGGGGCGCGGACCGGCATCCCGCGTACCGGGGGTTAGATAGTTAGTCCACCCCCCGACTACGAAATGAAAAAAAGTGACC
>Ga0307512_10006918_pt1 | contig 11341 bp, 8 predicted proteins | sample 14_EM_MG_FD_200267 | JGI IMG/M metagenome (GOLD analysis project Ga0307512, IMG submission 200267) | Populus trichocarpa ectomycorrhiza microbial communities from riparian zone in the Pacific Northwest, United States - 14_EM | ecosystem: Host-associated > Plants > Roots > Unclassified | place... | reverse complement strand
AAAGACTTACCGAAAAGTTTGGATGAAACGTATCGCCACGCACTGCTGGGGATAGACGAAGAGAAACGAGAATATGCCCAACGTCTCTTCCAAGCCCTTACAGTGGCCCTTCGCCCCCTCCACGCCGAAGAACTCGCCGAACTTTTTGCGGTTAGTTTTGACACAGACGCTCCCACCTCATTTCACCCAAATTGGCGGCTACCGGATGCGGAAGAAGCTGTGTTGTCCGCATGTTCCAGCCTTATATCCGTCGACAATGTCGCAGGCTTCCGAGTTGTTCAATTTTCCCACTCCTCTGTCAAGGACTTCTTGACATCAACCCACCTTTTGAACAAAGAAGAAAGCCTTTCGTACTATCATATTGTCCCCAAGTCTGCACATACGACCCTTGCACACGCTTGCCTTTGTGTACTCCTCCAACTCGATGGCGATATTAACAAAAAGAACATCGGTCGCTTTCCTCTCGCCCCATACGCCGCTCGACACTGGTTCGATCATGCGCAGCTTGGGGACATGTCGCCGCACATTCAGGAAATGGAGGAGTGTCTTTTCGATCCGGAAAGACCACATTTTGCAGCATGGGTTTGGCTGTACGACATGGACCGTCATTGGAGGGAACTTATGTCCGAGATATACCCGACACGACCAGCGGCGGGGCCCCTGTATTATGCCACAATGTGCGGTTTCTACAGTCTCTCAGAGTACCTCCTCTCTGCCCATCGACAAGACGTGAATAGCAGGGGTGGTTCTTTCACGACTCCATTACATGCCGCCTCAGTCAAAGGTCATTTCGAGGTCGTATCGCTACTCCTTAGCCACCGCGCAGATCCTAACAGTTGCGATGAAGAAGGCCTGACTCCGCTTCACAGGTTATCACGAGGCGGACACCCAGACATCGCGCAATCATTACTCAAAATTGCGCGTCTACTCCTCGATTATGGTGCAAACGTGGATGTTCCCGACAAGAAAGGCTCGACACCATTACACATGGCAGCCCAAAATGGCCACCGCGAAATGGTGGGACTCTTACTTGAACACAGGACAAGACTTGATGAGCAGAATCGGACTCAGAATACGCTATTGTCCCTGGTCGGTGGTAATGGGAAGCTTGATGTCCTACTCGACTGTGACGCGGACCTGAATTTCCGGGACAAGGAGGACTGGACCCCATTACACTCCGCCTCTCGATATGGTCATCCAGCTACCGTACGACTGTTGCTAGACCACGGCGCTGATGTTGACGCACGAAAAAAAGATGGCCGGACTCCCTTGCACCTTGCATCACGATATGGACACGTCGCCGTCGCACAGGTGTTACTCGATTATGGCGCTCATGTTGATTCATACCAAGTAGATGGTTGGACCCCACTACATCTCGCATCATCCAATGGCTACCTCGAAGTCGTAATGTTGCTCATCCAGCATGAGGCAACCGTCGACTGCCGGAACAACAAAGGGGAAACTCCCTTGGACCGGGCCTCGGGGGCAGGGCGCTTCGACATTACAAAGTTCTTAATCGGGTGTGGTGCGGTGGTGGGTTCCTGTGATAAGAAAGGTTGGACCCCATTCCACGCAGCATCAAGAAATGGGCACCTCCACGTCGTAGAGTGCCTGCTAGAAGAGCACGGCGTCGATGTCGACATTCGGACCAAAAATGGAGAGACTGCATTAGACCTGGCGTCTGGCGGTGGGACCGGGAGCCTGGACGTTGTACGCATCCTAATCGAGAAAGGGGCAAATATCCACACTAGGAACAACAAGGGTTGGAATCCGCTGCACACCGCATCAAAAGTCGGGGCCCTCGAAATCATCCAACTTCTCGTCGACTCTGGCGCTGCCGTCGATATTCGTAACAAATCCCAAAAAACGCCATTAGCATTAGCGGCGGGCAAGGGAAATGTCGAAGTGTCGTGCTCCCTCATTAAGCATGGGGCTGACCTGAATGCACGAGATCACAAGGGATGGACCGCTCTACATTTTGCGTCACAATACGGACGTCTTGGCGTGACGCGGTTGTTGTTAGACGAAGGCGCTGATGCGAACGTCCAGAACGACGACCTCGGGAGCCCATTACACCTGGCATCAGCCAACGGCCACTTCGATGTTGTAAAGCTGCTGCTTAGGCGGGGCGCAGATTCCAGCATGGCCAACAATGCCAAGAAAACACCAGCAGAGTTGGCATCGGAGAACGACAAGGCCGAGGTTGCAAGATTCCTGGACGAGTATGAGCCAGACATCAATCTTCAAGGGAAACTACGACCGACCACATTTGACACTGCTCAAGGTAGCATCGGAAAAGATGAGAAGGTGAAGGGAAAGGTTTCGTTGCACAGCGCCTCGGAAGAGGGTAACGTTCAAGACGTGAGTTTGTTGCTCGAGCAGGGTGCGCTGGTGGATTCATATAATAAGACTGGCTGGACCCCTCTGCACGTAGCATCACGATGCGGACACCTTCAAGTCTTGCGCATGCTCATCGACCATCACGGAAACGTCAATGCGAGAAAGCAGGACCTCTGGACTCCATTACACCTCTCAGCAGCCAATGGACACATCGAAGTCGTGAAACTGTTACTGGATTGTGGCGCGGATGCGGTGGTGGTGAATGACGACGGCCACACCCCATACCAACTATCACTAGCACAAGGGCACCGAAAGGTCGCTGAGTTGATCAAGGAACGTGCCGCGCGTGGAGCATGATGTATAACGTTCGACAAAATGATCATATTATTACAGTCTTTCATGAGGACTCACCACTGTTTCGTATATCGGCACGATCTATCTCGAGTCATGAAATACGCCAGCAGACTCCTCTCTTCCTGCCAATCCCTAACCACGGGAGAGGGGTGCCGTGATGCATCAACCCTGTCCTCGCACGTCGACATGCAAATACCACACGAGAGATCTCAGATGACAACTATGACCGCAACGCAACGAGGTGTAAAGCATCCGCGGTCGTCAACATCCCGCGGAGGTGGCCATACCACACCCTCTCGTCTTCTGCGTCTCTTTGTGAAAGATCGATGAATACACGAAGTAGGCCGATTAACAGAGAGGAGGCATCCGTATCTCTCCCCCTCTTCCTGTCCCTTTTTCTACCCTCGCAAATCATTGCGCGCATGGTAGTATGGATTTTGCTTCAAGTTCCCCCCTATTATGGCGTTATCACGCGCCTCACATACGCAGCCAACAAAACACGGGAGAAAGCGAGACAAACGGGTGGCTAACGCGAACGCCAGACACAGACCAGACACTACTGCGTTGGCGTTCCCATCTCAGACCAAACAAAGTCACCTGGGGCGTCAACGCCGCGCTCGCCAATCTCACCAAAGTACAGGTTATGAAGTCACGTGTACAGGCACCGCACAAATAGCATGTACCTATTCTGGAAGTACCACACGGGGTTTTGTACCCCGAAGCGCATCATAATGGACTCGAAAAAAAAAATCATATCTGTGGTTTAGCATGCGTCAAGGAATACGTACAGACACATTCTTAAATCATGCACCTGACTACAGGTATCACTCAGGCATCATCCACACCAACTCTTTAGTACCCCCATGACCGTCGTTTTAACCATCGCCTTGGCCATCGTCTGAACTTCTACCTGTGCTTGAGGTGCTCGTGGTTGAAATCGAGTGTTCTGGCGTCTGACGTACATCTATTCAGGTATGGGATATCACCAACATCAGTCATGACTTACTTTCCCTGAGGGCGGGCCGTTAGAGCCTCCAGCGTCACTCCCGGAGACGTTCGGCAGAGATTCATAGCTGACTGTGTCATGGCTCGTAGACACACCGTGATTTACACCCGCGTCGTCGTGGTCGGTTTCACCCGGCTGTTGTGGTGCCGTTAGGCCTCAGTGATCTGGTGGGTTGGCGCATATAGTTGGATAATGTCCACTCACCACTGCTAGTGTGGACAGGGAATGAGGGAACCTAGCGCCCTCGGTGCCGGTACCGCCGCTCGGAGGCGCCAATTTAGGGGACAAAAGTACTGGCTGGGCAGTAGACATGGACGGGTCCAGAACTGCTGAGGGTTGTTGTCCTGGGGTCCCCTGCTCGTGGGTGTCCACATTGGGCCCCTCTGTATTTCCCCGTCCCCTGTCTGCCCCATTGTCAGTGGTGACCGAAAGACGATTCCATCTGGGAGAGGAGCTCCCGGGGGCATCCAGAGAGCCGAATGACGGGGGTATTAGAGTGTCACTAATACTCACTATTGTTCGCGGTTGTTAAGATTGCATTCCTGCCACCCGCCGGATCCCCCTCTGTCTGCACGTCTCTACCATTGTCATGCCCGCATCGAAATGGGATACAACTGAGCGCATGGAATGAGCCACGAAAGAATTTCCAGGGTCTTCCCCAAAATCCGACACTCCTTCTACCTGAAGCCGGCCCATCGTTATCTAGTTGTGCTTCGCAATGATAGGTTGTAATGGCGGGGAGCCGTTTATTCTCGTTCCGAGGAGGGGGCCCGGATTGAACGGGCTGGGAGGTTGTGGGTGGAGCACTCATAGTTGTCGATGACCCAGGGTGTGATAATTGGCTGCGCGAAGAAGCCCGGCTTTGACAATGCTCAGCTAATATCCCATGAATATTTCCCATTCCAGGGAAGGATAGCACTCCGCATAAAGGGAGCCCTTTCAGGGTTGATTTCATCGTTTCAAGGCGTGGGTGCGGGCGGTACAATTCAGGCAGTGTTCGGGGCACAAATCACCCTCGCTTGTGAGTCATGTGACACTGCTTTACGATTTATTCCAATTCAGGATATATCACCTTTCACGTTTCCAATTCAGTTTCTGACAGGCGGTGACAGGCAGTGACAGCTGGCCAATCAGACTTTCAAGATTGAGCATGAATTTCGAATCCAACGGACAAGATTTCATCTAGATTTATCGGTCTGATTTTTTATTTTATTTTCGGATCCATTATTGTGTACCTCGGGGAACAGAGCACCATGTAGCACTTCGAATTCTAGGAAAGGTTACGAACTACTGGTGTGATGACTCGTACATGAGTCACAATTCAGCTTTCAACCCTCATAGCCCTGGGGCCATCATTGCATAATGTGAACTACAGTGAGTTTGACGAGCACAACGTTGGCGTGCCAGGAGATCGGGATGGTATGGTGGGAACACTTCCTTGTTGGAGTGTTGGAGTGTGCGTGTGTGTGGCGCTCGCGGAGATCGCTTGTGTGTCGCCGGTGCGTGATTAGTGACTCCGCGACGCCCTCAACCGGAGCTGGTGGACGCGGACTGAAGGAAGGAGAATTTTTTTCGAGTGACAGGTACAGGTAAATCAGTGCTGTAAGCCAAAAAAAGTAGTGCATCGCGACAGTTGTAGCATTAGCCTGATACTGTAGTACAGTAGTGCTGGCCCATGACAGCGTGTATACCCGGCGGCCGGAAATAGTGAAGCGTATCTCGATTGAAAATTATGGACCTAGGTGGATGTCATGGAAGACAGAACAGGTACACGGGCCATCATGGTGTTGAGTGTCATAATACCTCCGGTGCTCCAAGGCTGAGATAAGAAAGGTATTAGATCGCAGACGGATTGTCCCCGCGTGAGTTCGAAAGTGGAAGGCAGAAACGCAATAGAACCAAAGAGTGTTCGGATCCGAGAGCTCACGATGGAGCGAAAAACTGAGGCGGGATGGCGGTTGTTGATCGCTCGACCGCTGGGGAGGGGGAGAGTGGGGAAAGGAGAGTGGGGGATGTCGCCGCGTGAGCCGCTTGAACAAAGCTGGGCAATGCTGAACAAGACAATACGAGACGAGACGAGACGAGACTGAACACAAAACGCAAAACATAAAGGGGAGAAAACGCGACGCAAAACCATGATGGGCACTCGTGGCTCCAACGGCACGGCTGAGGTACTGGTAGCCTGCCAGCTCACGGTGCTGCGCGCGGGTTTTTATATAGTTCAAAAGTGTCTAATTACAGCCTAGACTACCTGTCCATGACTACGAAAAAGAGAGAGTCCTGAAAACGAGCGCGCAATAATGAGGGTGAGGGGTAATGTCGGGGATGGAGGGACGGCAGTGCCTTGGGCCGCAGGGACGTGCGCGCTCGCTGTCGGTGGCGTCGGACGTGTCGGCGATGGCCGAATTCGGGCGTTCCAAGCCCAGCGCGCATGCACGCGTTACAGTATGAATAAATACAGGGGAAGGGGCTACTCATCTGAGTCGCTAAAGGTTGTTGAATTGTGCTGTGGCTTTCGGAAAGTCTTACAACTTTCAACCACGTGACGACCTCCGTCTCACCGCCTCGCCTCCAAACTCGTCTTCATCCATACGACCGACCCTTTCCCCATCACGGCCAACTCTCCCCTTCTCGTCGCGTCCCAAATCATATGGCCGAAGATTCGCAGCTCAAACTTCGTCGACCGACGTGACAACGTCACAAGCACGAGCCGTCTTGAAAGTCCGCCGTTCCACGTAGCACTTGTCAGACGAGGCCCCTCGCAACTCTGGCATCGGCCTAGACAACGTCTATGTTAAGGAGAACTCTTACGATACACAGGACTGATTGATCTCTCTTTTCGTACGTTCCATTGTTTCCCTTTCGTCCTCGACCTCCTCTCCATTCCACGACTCCCTCTTTACTTTAGTCCTTTAGCATCGAACGTCGCAGTCCCACTTTCACCCTCGTTGACCATGCGCCCACTGTCGAGCACGTCGATACGGTTCGTAGATTTTTTCTTTATTTCGGACACCACTTTTCTTCGCCATCGTCCGGTCCGCACGGGTCTGTCGCCGGCAGGACTTCCCTTTCCCCCTCTACTTACCTGCGCGTAGCATACTTGTATTGCACTCGCATGTATAATCCCCTTCGCCTGGCCTCGTGAAAGGAAGGCAATCGAACCCCGCGTTATCCCCCTCTGCATCTGTGTTTTCGCCCGCGCCCGACCGCTTGACGGCAAACCTAGGTGCCGTGCCGTCGTTCGTCTCGCTGGTCTTGCGCCCCTTCTCGTCTCTGTTTCGTGCTCTCTCTCTCCTCAAGCTTTTACGTCCCGTTGCGTTTCCCTTCGCGCGTCCCACAACAGGCCCCAATCACGGCATGTGGACACAGCACGTAGGCCCTCCAGGGGAAACGCATTTATGCACACCATCCTCCTCCAAAGATAACCCCGTAGTGTGGGACACTCAACCACCCTATCTGGGTGGAAATGCCCGCTAAAACCCAGAATGGCAGCAGCTGACTTGGAACCTCCGAGCTAACGGGACCAGCAACAACCAGCTTACCCAGTCACCAGACCGCCCCGCCCCGCCTGGCGGCCCCTCATACCTCTATTTAGGTAAATTGAGAATCGGAAGGTCCCATCACGGCGGGAGCATGGGCGGGAACGTTGGCTCCCAAGCCTGTAAATATTAGTGCAGATTGGGCGCGTGATCAACTTATCACTCTACCATATACAGACACGACAGATGCCTGTATACCGCCACCATCAACACTTGCACCGAAGTGTGCACCGCCACCAACTACTCCGAAAAGGCAGCGTCATTGTACGCGAGTCCCACAGGGCCAGATAATTCATCAGCGGGCCAGCCTTCCTGGTACCGTGACCATTGTTCCACAGACCAACCAACACGTGTGAATGCCGTCGCAACACCCCCATGCCAATAGCAGATAGTTACTCCGACACAGCCAGGTTGCTTTGATTCCAGTGCACATCCCCCGTAAACATGGTGGGGTCATCGCGCATCTGTGCTTGCCAGTGTAGGCAGCTGCGCAGAGTTAGTACCCAATGGTCACCAGTGACTTCAGCATGAGTGAGAAAACCATCGTTGGGAAAGCAAACCGGCGCGCCATCTTCGCCTTACCTAAGTCAAACTAGGGTAATAGACCACAGTTTCCTCTCCCCGAGTCAGAAGTAAGGGTTGATACCCCCTTAGGATCGCGAGTAGACATTCTCAGATCATCTTGTCGCATTGTTGAAGGTCACCAATGACTCTACTCCCGGAAAGTCGAGTAAGTGGATGCTATCAGATGTTCTGGTCGCCTCCCGAGTCCCGCAGCGGCTATAATTTACAGTGATAATACAGCGCCCGCGGAGCAGGTACCGCACACGAACGACGGTTGTAGAGATGATCATGCCGTGAAGAAGCGCAAAGATGGAGCAGAGAGGCGATCTGATGCATACAACCATACAGCCTGCATAAGGGTTCGATAACGAGGGAGTAGGTGGTCACCTCGACGCGCATGGGCGATGGTACAGTACTACATCATACAGTACGAGTAGTAGTTTGCCACGAGGTTTGCCATAGATGGCGCCACAAGTCCCACGAGGGCACGCCGGAAGATGCCGAAGAGCACACCAACACCAAACAAACACACACAATCAGGACCAAATCCTGCCGAGACAAACACCCGACAATCGAATCGAAAACCCCAATTGCCCCGCTTGTTGTCATTCAAAGGAATAACTGCAAACTTTGACATGACGTCGCTGAGAATGACAGTCAGGCCCCAATTCTGCGCGGCTCCGATTCCTTGCGTATTACTCGTGACACACTACGTACGTGGATGCTTTAATGCCATCCAACTGCTAGTGCTACATGGGATACAGCGGTGGTAGATCTCTCTAACCCAATTCTTGTCCCTGTCCAAGTTGGCTCCCTGACCACCGCCACGGACAAGGTAGCTGCCCGCAACGTTTCGAGGCGGTGTACTCCGCCACCTGCGATTACGTCCTCGCCGACTTCCGAAGACACGAGATGCCGGAGGGGTCCATGGAGTATTACCGACGTGTGTGTAACCCACGCATATATGCATCCGTTACGCTGGCGTCCTGACCACTGTCCAACACAGAGTATGGGCTACGATGTCCCAGGTGGAAAACTTAACCGTGGTTTGAGCGGCGTCTACTTGGTCGCTAACCTCAAGGATTGTGAGCATAGAAACCCGGAATACTTTTCAAGGCGACCTTCCTCGGCTGGGCCGTCGAACGGGGCCGTCTCTTCTTTCCCCTTCCACCACCACTGCACGTCTCTGACATGTATCTCCCTAACGACAAAGGTCCCAAGCATATTTCCTCGTTTCCGACAACATAATGGATTTGGGCATTACCCGTCACGGCCGGCCCCTGCTGGTACCGCCTGGACGGCGTCGATATGATGGCCGTCGACTATGCGCTCATCTCGGAATGCGCGATATTCCAAATTCTTTCCAGAAGGGACCGTTTTGTGTTGACCTCATTGATCTTATGCATGAAGTACGTACAATAACACCTCTTCAGACAGAATCCCCATAATCTGCGGCCACAGGTTTCGTACCAGACAGAAATGGGACGATTCGTTGACCTAATTACCGCCTCAAAATATTGGGTGGGGCAATCTAAGTTCAACATTGACATGCAAAGGACGATTGTGCTTTACAAGACCGCCATTTACTCCTGCTACTTCCCGGTCGCCCTTGCGCTGCTGTTTTGCGGCTTCCCCGTCGAAAGGGGAACGAGTCGGATCCGGACTGCTACAAGCTCGCGTTTGACATCCTCTCGCCTCTCGGAGAGTACTTCCAGATCCAGGACGACTACCTCAACTTTTCGCGGAGCCTGGGTTACTCGGGAAGATCGGGGCCGACATGGACAACAAGTGTTGAAATACGCAAACCCAACGTGGCGCGCGGTCCTAGACGCCGACTGCGGCCGAAAGGACTCGGAGGCTGAAGCGCAGGTGAAGGAAATCTTTCGCCAACATCGCCTCGACAGGCACTCCGGGGCGTACGAGGATAAGGCATGCGATCGTATCAATACGCCCATTGATAAGGTCCCCGAGATGACGAGCCCATGTGGGGAGGCTGTTCTCCGTTGCGCTGTCTTCGACACCTCCTCGGAGAAGACTTACAAGCGCACGAAGTAAATCGTTTGAACGGATTCTGACTAATATTAGAGGCGGGTGTCGATACCCACACGCTCCCCCATGCTTTCCGCTCTTTCCGCCTCATTCCCCTCGCACAAGATGGCATGTATTTTATGAAAACATACACATCTTTCCCAATCCCCTACCGCTCTGCCATGTAGTTGTGCCAAATAGGACAGGTTCAGCTCTGTTATTTGTTCCCTGTGGAGGGTTCTCCGCCGTATCCTCTAGTGTCCTGTCTCCAATAGCTGAGTGGCAATCGCCGGGTTCCATTCCGGCCCGGTTCGCTGGCGCCTGGTCAAGGCTGTGCCCGAGGTGCGGCCACGCGGTCAACGAGCCGTAAAAGTCAAGTCATTTAGTCGCGCCACGCAACTGCTCCCGCATACCTGTGGAACATGGTGCTGTGCTACCTCATCGAACATCGCTGGATCCATTCTGAGGTCCGCTTTGCCGCAACCATGGAGAAAACCATCCCCCCCCATCCACCTCCCGCCACGGCCATCACGATATACCGAACACTGGCAGGTTGCGCGCCCGTCAGAGGAACCCAGCTCCCTCCACTTTCCGTTCCCTTCGGAGCACATGACGAAGAAGTAATCGATACTACGGGCTGAGGCACCGGTTAAACAAATCTTCCGCGAAGTCGGTGTGGACGCGTACTATAGTACGCTCATTGAGACAACAGCATTTTTTTGCATTAACTTGAATGTATTCACCAATGTTGTCTTAAACTGGGAGGGCCATCTGGGGTCTTGGGGACGCAGTTCCTCGTTGCGGGATTACCATGCAAGCCGCGGCCGCGGCGAAGCGTACGGATGAAATCAATTGACTTAAAATTTGGCATTAAATCGGTCATCGGAAGAGGCAGGCGACTAGGCCTCCCCTCCCCTCCTTCATCCCGTCTTCTTCACTTTATCCCCTCGCGAAAGACGACATGCATTCTATGAAACTGCTGGATCCGCATATAAAAACCTCCTCACCTGGCCTTGTCAGAGGCAGGCCATTCGGAGCCCGTTTCTCTCCCCCTTTTGTTTTGTGTGCTTCCGCCCTTGCGCCCTCGCTCCTTGTCTCTCTCTCGCTCCCTCTCTCTTACGCCCTTTACGTTTTCCCTTCGTGCATTCTCACCCCTTTGGGAGCGTGGCCTCGGTTCCTCCTCTCTCTTATCCTTCCCGACTCTGAACTCACCAACGTAGACCAACCGTCTGCGCTACACTACTGTAGCATCCTGCCGACCTTCTACTACGCCATGTGACTGATTGAAAAGGGAAAATCAGTTGAAATCACTGATCGTCACTGATCGGCTTAGGTAAGTTGTGCCAGCGCATGTCCCGCGAGGCAGCCTCCCTCTCCGCACATTGTGTTGAACCACTGTTCTCCCTTTCCTTAGCCCATCTCCTCCAGACGAACGTACGATCCATCGACATCATGTCTTCCACTCGATATACAGTCACTCCCACCTCTAACTTCCAATTAATCACCAAAG
>Ga0307512_10006917_pt1 | contig 11341 bp, 8 predicted proteins | sample 14_EM_MG_FD_200267 | JGI IMG/M metagenome (GOLD analysis project Ga0307512, IMG submission 200267) | Populus trichocarpa ectomycorrhiza microbial communities from riparian zone in the Pacific Northwest, United States - 14_EM | ecosystem: Host-associated > Plants > Roots > Unclassified | place... | reverse complement strand
TGTGTAGATGGGTAGCTATATAGATACATAGATACATAGATGAGAATACAAACTGAATACATGACTGTGATTCGAGGTGCTCCCAGGCTTGTCGTCGATCGCCAGGCGTTGTGTAAACGGCTTCAGCATACCTGCAGCCCCTGCGAAGAGTGTAACACACGTGTCGTTCTGGTGATGCGTATACGTCACCACAAAGTAAAGGAGGTACGTATGCAACGCGACCCATCGCCTGGGCGACGGGTAGCGTGTACATCTCCGTCAGAGCGTACGAGGTTCCATCAGAGCCGTCAGAGCCGTCCGGAACACCCGGGTGTTTCAGACGGAAATTAGGGTCGTTGCTGATGTAGGTGTATGCTGTAATCGGTGTATGTTGTACTCGGTGTATTCTTGTACTCGGTGTATGCTGCACTCGGTGTCAACTCATGATCATGACATGGAGAGATAGAGAGGGATGACTTAACTTCGTGATCTGCGATGATGGTTAAGTTGTGGACAAGAAAGAGAGAGATGGGGGATGAAGATGAGAACCATATGGAGAATACGAGCGGCTATGAGAAATTCGGAGTACAACTTGCCTAATTGGGTTTAGAAGACCTCGTATCGGTGTTATTACCCGCCGGATTGGGACTTGTACCTGGCGTATCGGGGATGGTCAATTGACTCGCACACAAAATTCTCTTAGTCCCAGTTTCTCATGATGATTTCCCCCATATCCTCTGGTCTCTCTCGTTCTTGTGCTCAACTCTACCATCACCTAAGAACACGAAGTTCAGTGATCCATGTCAATCTCTCCATGCAATGATCATGAGGTAACGCCGAGTACAGCATACATCGTGTACAGCATACACCGAGTACTGCATACACTGAGGACTGCATCCACTGAGTACTGCATCATCCCAAGATCGACTGTCTCCCGCCGCCAGCCAGCTCTCATCTCTCGGCGGCCCTTAATGTAGTCAACTCTCTACTTGCCCAGGATTCCGAGTTAACCAATGAATAGAGTCTCGGCTGCCATCGCACGTCCCTCCTGATCTAACGCCTCCAGATCGACCAACTCCAAGTACTCCTCCAATCTCGATCGATCATGGCCTCCAAGTGCATCTCCAATCGTGCTCGATCACGGCCTTCAGGTGCATCTCTGAGTTCACCCAATCTCGGTCTCCAATTGCATCTCCAAACTCACTCGATCACGGCCTGCAAGTGCATCTCTGAGTTCACTCGATCTCGGCCTCCATGTGCATCTCCAAACGTACTCGATCACGGCCTCAAAGTGCATCCTCCAACTCGCTCAATCACGGCCTCCAAGTACATTGTTTATGAGCGACGGCAGGTGTACGCAGATACAGGGGTAGCAGAGGTGGACTGAGCGACAGGGAGTACATATTCGGGAGACCCCGGGGTAGATAGACATCATCTCATTTTCATCTCATCCGGATCCACACAATTGCGTGGATTCTCACGGCCGGGTAGTATCATATCTTCTGACTTTCTTCCTAGGCTCCTTGAGCTAGAACCTCCGATTATGCTCAACTACCATCTGTGGCCAGATTGACCGTATGTATAGATATAGAGATACTTAAATAATGCATGCCATATTATGAGATAGCGAATCTTGTGACTTTAACAAAGACAAATATGATACACGAAATGCCTTGTGCTTATGAAACCCTGCGTGTGGCTTCCGGACCGATTTACATTTTGCTAATGTACCCAATGAACCCATTCCGACGTATGGTCACAGTTGGCCACCGCCACAGTGTTCATTTACAATGGATTACCGAGGAAGCGGGAAGAAACAGCGAAACTGGAATCTGAGGCCGATATGCAACCCGACGCGTTGTATTAGCGCTGGGCGCGGAGTAGTTTGCCACCGGGGAGTCTCTGACGGCTCTGATGGAGCGTGTCCACTCTGACCGAGCCATTTCGCCCGGACGGAAATGTTTTTTGCTGATGGATCCCATCTGTCATATCGTAGAGTACTCCTTAATGAGCTTCAATCTCTCTTGGTAATGACAATGCTTCCCAAAAGTTATCGTGTTCTTGCATGATTGGTCTTTATGCACTACGATCCCTCTCGGGCCATCATCCGCAATAAGATGTAATCACACAGTCACCTCGACTTAGATATCTTGCAACTCGTATAATTGGATAGTTAAAAACCTCTCCATGCCTGACGTGGTTATTAGGAAGGCTTTAAACAGATTGCTTGATAAATTACGACACAACCTCACCATTCAGGCTATTTGGCTTTATCTGCTTCAGAGACTGACGTGGCGACCCATCATTGCTCTGTTGACATTCAACTGACGTATCAGATTGTGATTTAACCCCTCAATGGTTGTCGGGTCGTATTGACTTTGCCCACATCAATGATTCAGACACACCATGCTAAGGTCAAGCCTGTTCTCACTGACCGGGGAGTGCCCAAGTTGTTCCGCTCCACTAGGGATTGGTTTGAGATTCCACATCACTGCATTCGGCTATCATCTGCCTGACACGTCAGTCGCACATAGTGCAGTCAACGCATCTAGTCCCGCTTAGCTCGATTCAATGAATGTGGTAAGAAATAACTGGCATCTTCCAGTCTTGATTACTTGTGACTGGCCAAGGTTATTGCATCATCAAATCAAATCTTCTAAATAAGACCTTTCAATGAATCTGCTAGCCACAAAGCTCACTTGCTATCAAATCGACACGAGGCTCCCATTAAATCCCTCTAATCAATATGTGGCTGGTCACTTGCATTTGTCTGGACTTGGTGTTCTGTATATCTAACAATATAGATATAAAGTCCTCAGACCCTATGCATGTACCAATACCTCTATTAAGGGAGAACCCCTAACACTTGATAACTCTGTTGTATTTAGCTTTCAGCGATTCTATCAGAATACACTTTATGCAATATGCACTTTATATTTCACAAAGTCTAAACAAATTATTATCTACAGATTACAATAGATAGGTTAACAGTAAACTGAAGTTAACCAGTATTATATAATAATTGATAGCACATTGGTAAAATTTAGCAATAAAATATCAGTAATAACTGACTAATAAAAAAAAAATAAGTAATATTGCTAGCATGAGATTTAGTATAGTAGTTAAACAGTTGAATTTATTTCAAATGGGGAATAGTAGCTATTTAACTATTTTCAGGATGTATAAAACCTCTTTTACAATATTTAGTCGTTAAGTACCAGATAATATAATAATGGAAATTCTTGTAATTGACAAATACATGATGTATAAAATCACTTGTATAATAGGATTTCAAGACAATTTTTATTGCTTAAATACCTTTCAATGTTACTGAGGAGATGTTCATTTTACTGAATATATAATTTTAGCCTTTAACAAATAACTACAGAAGAACCTCTTTCATGTATATTATATATATTCTGTAATTTCACATTTTACTTTGATATTAGTTGTTGCAGTTTTTAGTAGTAATGATAAAGGTAAGTAACATATAAATGCTGATAATCAAGTTGACCACTATACTTTTTTCATAATATCAGAATAACAATCTAGAAATTGCAAGATACAATCCTTTCCAAGAATTGCTAAGTTGAAATTACCCTCTTCCACTGTACACTTTGTGCAAGTAACTTTGCAATTACTTTAAAAGTAACGTTCCCTGCATCCAGCTAATGCCCCCATGCAATCAGAGCTATTTCGGCCGCTGGTGGGAGCTTCTGCTCCTTTTTGTGAACTTGCAAATGAGAAACTACACACTTAGTCCCATCGGACTAGGTAGATATTGGCACTGCAAACTCCACTATGAGTACTTGAAATAAAGTTTCAAATTTCTCTCGCTTCTCTAAAGCACGACGTATTTGCCATCTTTGGCATACTTCTTTGCTTGTCGTACCTTTGCGTGGCCCATGATGAGTTTGTGCAGTTGTCGAGGCAAATTTCCTTCTGGAGCGGGGTAAATAAGGCATGGAAATGACTGTTACCCGGGCACTCGAACGGTGTCCGGGTAGTACCTCTTGACAGGTTACCTTCACGTATACGTTATATTACTATATTATGAGATTTCCACCATATGACCCGCATTCCCTCTTCTTCGTGGTTTTATATTGGCTCTTTGTCTCCTGCTTTTGTGCGAAGACTTTTGTGCCTAACCAGCTTGCTCATTCACACTTTAGAGCTAACGGGAGAGCGAAGCGAGCGTGTCCATTTTTTGCAGGGGCCGGTCGATAAGTCATACAGTGTTACCCTGAGGTTCGAGGAGGCGAGAGACCCCGAATCAATTAACTGCTCCAGGAGTTTATCTGCATTTGACCAAATTAGTTTGTGAAATGCCCTTAGTGCTTACCACTTAGTCACCCGTATCCAAGCGTACGACAGACTACTGGCAGCAGACCTCCCTATTATGTAGTAACAGAAAATTAACTCGAAGTACTTGGAAAAGTAGTGGAAGTCCATGCTGCGTTTTATTGCTATTGTGCTGGAGGCACAAGGGTGGTATACAAGGATTTCAACGTGGTTGAATACTCCGTAAATTTAGTAGCGTTTTCTCATTTATGTATTCTAGCTTAATATAAATTTGAGCAACTCTTTCTTGAGGTTGTGAAGACGCGCAAGGCCGCGAAATGGTGATTCGAGAAAATGGATGGCCACTCGTCGATCGGCACTAAACGTAACACTTTTTGACTGGCCAATGTACTCACCATAGTATCCCACCGAGTTAGCAGTATGCTTTGTTGTAAACTGATAAGTCTACAACATGTTTGATTAATTGTATTACATGGCTATAGCATAATAACCCATTTCAACACCTTTGATACCTTTCGTCAAACGCGAGACGACAACTAATACGCTGAAGGGGACTCCTAGCACTCTCCGACACCGCACCGTACTATACAAAATATAACCAAAAAAATCCTATCCAGCTTGCTACGATTCCCACCGCGGAATAACTGCTTGTCAATAGCAACGGTAGAAACTCATACTTGTCTCGAAAGAAAATGCCATGGATAAAGCTCGTATACGTAATTAACGGAATCGAGAGCATGATAAAGAAGGTCGAAGCCCAACTTAGAAACCATCCTGGTCCAGTGGATGATACTGTCACCAGCTTCTCAAATGTGACGAGAAACACGACAAGCCACATTGCTGTGTATACAATTTTGATTGGGAGTTCTGGAGCTGTGAAGAGAAGTGGAAAGAGGGAGAAGTGACCGGCGACGACAAGCGGGCAGAATGTTGCGAAGTGCCGATAATCTTTCAGTGCAAGGAGACTATTGGCACAGTTCGTCAGGTACGACAATCGATAATCAAGGTCGAAAACGGGCGATACAAACCTGAAGGGAAATATCACCAGAAGTATCGCCTTTTCATGAACATGCCAGCCAAACAAAAATGAAGCGTATGCGCAAAGGGTCACGGCGCCTATAAAATTTTCGAACGAGGGACGAGCAAATAGCTTCATCAACGGTAGGAGTTGAAAAATCACTGTAAGAAGAAATGTCAACCGTGGGGAAATCTCAGGGAGCACCGCGAAGGCGGTGTCGCCGATTAGTCCTCGCGTAACACTATTAATGGCTGCAGTTTGAACGTGAAACCCAAGTCGTGGTGCAAAAAAGATCAGCGTTCGATCGACCAAGGAGTACAATGCCCAAACATTCGGTGCCCAATATGCATGGCATAGGCCACGGGAAAATGGGAAGAGTCTGGCTCCAAGCTGCGGTAATTGACCCCAGTAGGCAAACGGACCGAACGAAGCACCAAAGATAGTCAAGACCGCTGCACTAAGCTTGAAGCAATTTTTGAAACGAATATGACGAATCAGATGACGTGAGGAGAGATTGGGACCCATGCAATAGTTCCGAAGGAAATATACGAAGTATGCCGGAGCGAGGTAGAGATAAATATGTTTAATGCACAAAACTGATGCAAATAGCACTGCAGACAATAGATGAGTCGGGGGCGAGCGTGCAAGGAGTATAGATAGCAGTATAAGCCCATACATGAACCCGTTGTATTGGAAGTGAATGTGATCGATTATCAATAATCCTGGAGAAAGCAGTAATGATAGAGCGACAGAATGCGCTGCACACTTCGAAGTTTCGGGCACACAAGCAACTAGTCTGATAATATTGGTTAACATCACTCACTAATTACAAACAAGTGGAGTTACAGACTTGTGCAGAGCATAGATAAGTATCAGTTCACTAGAGATTACCGATAGACGATGGAACAACACCGTTTGAGTGCTTGAATAACCTAGGTGATCGACCTCCAACATATGCGGATCAAAGAACTGGGCTAGTTGACTAAGAAGCCATTCAAATAAGGCGAAGAAGGGAGGATAATCGAGTGTCCAGTCGGACGTCGTTTCGTAGTACCATTTCTTGACTGGGAGGGAGTAGGTAATGGCGAGCCAGTTGCGGTGAACCTCGAAATCTGTAGACTTGCTGGAAGTTGGGAGGTTAGCGTATATCCATTCATAACTACTATGGCGGGACGAGAGACTAAGCGGGGAAAAGCAAGAGCTTGAATGCAGTCGCAGCAATCGCGACTTCCTGTAATGTTGGGTTCATTGTTGGTACGTTCAGACACGGAATTGTCTCGCTGTAGTTGTTAGCAGGCAGTGTAACCCTCCGCCCTAAGTTCTTGGTGGGCCTCGGTAACTGCCAACTTTGGCTATTAAGCGCGGTATGGGCGGGTAATTAAACTTGTCAAATTGGGAAGGATGGGAACGAGAAGTACTTTCATATTTGGCCTCGTACCCAGGCCAATTGATCTCACGTGATTTTATACTAACCGAAATGGCAAGTCTGACTCAAATTGAGATTATTACAAAAGTGAGGTGAAAGGGCCTGGAGAGTCGAGACATCACTCCACCAAAATTTCAAATTACCTTCAAAGAGCTGAACTTTGGGGGGTATTAGGTTACATCTACCTGAGTCAATGCTGGGTATTTGGTTAAAACTGTCACAACATGTAGGTTCACTGCTTCTATAACCAGAAGGTAATCCGAATATAATCTGGTCACTCACAATCACTTCAGACCATATATTCTATTCAATTTGATTCATATCCCATATAAAGTGGATTTCTTTACTCTTAAACACTTCTTTCTGTAAAAACTGAGCTCAAAGACATTGTATTGAAATGCTCACGAGGTTAATCTCGAAACAGTAAATGGAGCATGCTGTTACAGTGGTGCTTAATTACAATAATCAATCCAACATTTATTAAAATTAAGTACAACTGCCTATCCAAGAAACTCTGTCTTTCCTTATTTCATCCAGAAACGCAACCTCTTGCCCTGTATTCGAGAACGGCCGGTTCCACTGGCTGCCAAGTGTTAATATTTCTGGACTGAGTATAAATTACTCCTCCCCCAGAAATAAATGCTCTTCAGAGAATTCTTCATGGCGCGTCAACCCTGTCGATAGATATCGATGTATCTTGTATCCAAGGCCATCAGCCAAAAACATCTCCGTCCGGCTGGAATGGCTGTGTCAGAGTGGACACACTCTGTTAGAGCCATCAGAGACACCCCAGAGGCAGATTACTCTGCGCACGGCGCCAAAACCACGCGTCGCGTTGCATATCGCCCTCTGATTGCGGTTTGGCCGTTACTTCAACTATGGAGCTGCATTCAGCAAGCTCTGCGGGAGACTTGGTGCCATATTCTCAAAGCAGTGGTTCTTAAGATTCCATAAGCACAAGGCATTTTGTCTATCATATTCGTCTTTGTTACAGTCACAAGATTCGCTACCTCATAATATGGCATACATTATTTAGGTATCTCTATATATATACATATGGTCAATCTGGCCACAGATAGTAGTCGAGCATAATCGGAGGAGCACCTGGAGATGCCCATTGAGAGCACCGAGAGATGCACCACTTGGGAATTTGTGAGAAAGAACAGTTCTAGCTTGAGGCACCTAGGAAATGAGTGAGAAGATATTATACTACCCCACAGTGAGAATCCACACAATTGGGTGGATCCACGACATCTCTGAAAGATAAGATGAGATGAAAATGGGATGATGTCTATCTACCCCGGGGTCTAACGAATATGTACTCCCAGTCACTCAGTCCACCTCCGTTGCCCCTGTATCTCAGTACACCCGCCGTCACTCATTAACAATGTACTAGGAGGCTGTGATCGAGCGAGTTGAGAGATGCACTTGGAGGCCGAGATCGAGTGAACTCTGAGATGCACTTGGATGCCATGATAGAGTGAGTTTGGAGATGCGCTGGGAGGCCGTGATTGGGCGAGGTTGGAGATGCAATTGGAGACCGAGCTTGAGTGAACTCAGAGATGCATTGGGAGGCTGTGATTGAGCAAGATTGGAGATGCACTTGCAGGCTATGATCGAGCGAGATTGGAGGAGTACTTGGAAGCGGTCGATTTGGAGGGAGGCACAATGGCAGCTGAGACTCTATTCGTTGGTTAAGTTGTATTTGTGGGAATGTAAAGAGTTGAGTACAACAACATCCGCCGAGAGATGGGAAACTGGCTGGGAGAGGGAATCTGGCTGGGAGGGGGAGACTGTCGATCTTGGGATGATACTGTACATGATATCAGCTGTACTCGGTGTTAAGTCATGATCATGGCATGAAGGGATTGTGGGCAAATAGCCTCTCCGTACGTATAGAAGTGAATGTTATTGATGCTCGAGCTGACATCTCGCTGGAACTAACCAATACGCGAGTCTCCCACAGAGCCGCATGAATGCCACAGAGCCGCACCTATCTTGACAGAGCCGCACCTTAACATGACCACAGTCGTCCACCTACAGAGATAGAGAGGGATGACTCAACTTCGTATTGTCAGATAATGGGGGAAATCATCATGAGAAACTGGGACTTAAGAGAATTTCGTGTGCGATTCAATTTACCAGCCCCGATACAGCAGATATGCGTCCCGATCCAGCGGGTAATACCACCGATACGAGGTCTTCTCAACCCAATCAGGCACGTTGTACCCCTGATTTCTCAGGTCCACTCGTATCCTCCATATCATTCTCATCTTCATCCCCCATCTCTCTCTTTCTTGTCCACAACTCTACCATCATTGCCAGAACACAAAGTTAAGTCATCCCTCTCTATCTCTCCATGCCATCATCATGAGTTAACACTGAGTGCAGCATACACCGAGTACAGCATACACCTAAGATTGTCTGTTGTCCCTTCATTCTCATGATTTCGAGTTGACCACTGAATGTACCTTCAGCCTCCGGCGTACCTCCCTACCGATCAACAGCCACCAGCCAGTTCTTCATAAGAGCTGCAAGGGTAAAGTCACCTCGTCACGTTCCCACGGTTTCGAGTTAACCAACCCATGAATAGAGTCTCAGCACCTGGCGCGCCACTAATCGACCGCCTCCAGATCGACCACCTCCAAGTACTCCTCTAATCTCCCTCGATCATAGCCTGCTGCATGTGCATCTCGAAACTCGCTCAATCACAGCTCAGAGTGCATCTCCGAGCTCACTCGATCTCGGCCTCCAAGTGCATGTCCAAACTTGCTCGATCACGGCCTCGCGGTGCATCTCTCAGTTCTCTCACACTCGGTGTCCAATTGCATCTCCAAACTCACTCGATCACGGCCTCCCAGTGCATCTCTCAGTTCATTCAATCTCGGTCTCCAATTGCATCCCCAGGATCGCTCGATCATGCCCTCCCAGTGCATCTCTGAGTTCACTCGATCCCTGTCTCCAATTGCATCTCCAAACTCGCTCGATCACGGCATTAGAGTGTATATCTGAGTTCACTTGATCGTCATCTTCATGCGCACCTCGAATTGCTCCCAATCCCCGCGTGCTGCCAGTCCAGACATACCGTGAGTAGATAGGTAGCTATATAGATACATCGATACATGGATGAGAATACAAACTGAATGCATAAGTTTTGAAAATCATTGAACGATAAGTGGTAGCTATCATTTCCAGGCGCACCAGCCTCATTCTCAATGAAGATGTTTTCCCCAGACTGCTCTACAGTGGAGGTATGTATGCAATACGACCCATCGCCTGCGCAACGGGAAGCATGTAATTCTCCGTCAGAAGGTACGAGGTTCCGTCAGAGCCATCAGAGCTGTCCGGAACACCCGGGTGTTTCTGATGGAAACTAGAGTTGTTGCTGATGGCCTTGTAATACCTTAAAGTGTATAATGACTCAGCAGATCTGGGTTGGGCGCTGCTCTTCCCAAATGAAAAGCAGATTGCCAAAGGATTCAACTTTCTTCTGGTGTGCATACTGAGATTGTATTGATCTGTAGTCAGACATATTGTGAAAGATCACAGTGTTGTACAGTCGAGGACGTTGGGTGAAGAGACACTAGTGCTAAAATCCGTGACTTCGCGACGCAACACCACATCTAAAAACACCTCATGCCCAAACCAACCACCACAAGCAAGCGACACGAGGCAACAATTGAGAAGAGAGTCAAGTGTATAGAACTCCATGCAGCCAGGAAAGGTTATCGCGAAATGGAAAAAGCGACCGGGGTCAACAAGGATGTCGCGCAACGTGCTGTCAAGCTCTGGACCGACCACAATCAACTTAAGCCCACCTCACGCTCTGGGCCTGCACTGAAGCTCTCTCCGCGCGATCAGCGATTCATAAGAAGACTCCGATAATAATCCCCATGCAACACTCGCCGAGATTACGCGTTCCTCCTGCCTAAATGTCAAACCCCGTACAATAGGTACATAATTGCGACACATGAACCTTTATGTGCGTATTTGTCGCAAGAAGCCATGGCTTGATGCTGCACATCGCAGAATAAGAAAGAGATTGGCTAGAGAGAGACGAATCTGGGATAAAAAGCGGTGGCGCAAGGTCTTTTATACAGATGAGATCAAATTGGAGGTGGGACATACTGGACCACAGGGGAAGGTACGACGGCCACCAGGAACAGCATTTGAAGAAAAATGCTTGGAGCCTACATTTGCTGGAGAAATGCGACATATCATGTTCTTTGCTGCCTTTACCTATGGTTGGCACTCTCCCTTAGTTGCTATTCGCAAACGGACAGAAAATGAGCGTACCAGCAAATTTGAAAAACTGGGATTCAACTCTGTCCAGTATGTGAACGAAGTTTTCATTCCACATGTTCTACCAGAGTATGACCGACAAGGTGGTATGGATATTGGACTGGAGACTGTTGAGGATGGAGCAAAATATCACACTTCAAATTATACAAGGAAATTCAGATTGATGAATAGGGTTCAGCAAATGGAGTGGCCAGCCAATTCTCCAGACCTCAACCCTATTGAAAATATTTGGTCTTGGTTTAAGAGAAGGTTTAGAGATCAATGTCTAGACTCTAAGCGGTACCCCAATACAGATCAGGAGTTAATTGATCTTG
>Ga0307512_10006916_pt1 | contig 11341 bp, 10 predicted proteins | sample 14_EM_MG_FD_200267 | JGI IMG/M metagenome (GOLD analysis project Ga0307512, IMG submission 200267) | Populus trichocarpa ectomycorrhiza microbial communities from riparian zone in the Pacific Northwest, United States - 14_EM | ecosystem: Host-associated > Plants > Roots > Unclassified | place... | reverse complement strand
TTGTAGCTATTTACAATCTAAGCTACGTGTCCCTAACAACGAGAACAAGGGTGACACCAAAAAGGAGAGTAGCAGCATGCTTGCTGCCCTGTGGCGTCGGAGGCGTCGGGTGATGGTCGGATGTGTCGGGCGATGTCGAAAACAGGCCATTCCGAGGCCAACGCGCGTGCACACCTTACAACATCCTCCTGTTGAATACAGTAAACGTATCTCACCAGACCGCAATTACTAAATCGGTCATCGCACGTCCAACGGATGAAGTAATCTGTAGGTCCCACAACCCGGAACTGCAGCTAAAACACTCCGACGATACAGAACCTACCAGACGCGAACAATCGAGTCATTCGTGATGAGGTACTCCATCGATAGGATGGCAGGCGACTGCACAAAACACATCACGAGAAATGTAGGCGCTGTGTTAAATCCTCCGCGCTGCAGCCCAAACGCGATGGGGCGAAATCCGTTCGCACGGCCAATACCTAACATGGGCAACACCGCGGGGCAGCTCTTTAACATGGCGGTTGTCGAAGCTGGTTACCATGAATGCTAAAGTCGTGGTTGAGGGGAGACCCACAGGTCGTGGCCAAATCACGTGCGTAGACAACTCCTTCTGAAAATTTACGTACGTAATTTTTTTTCTGCATGACATTTCGCATGACTTACGAGGCCTCATCGATCCTCATCAGCCGACATTGTATTCAGTGTATCGCTGAGAGTGAATAAAGTGGCCTTTTTACTGCTGCTCTCCGTGCACACCATGCTTCGAAAACAATTCGGTGATTTCATCGTTGCAGTCCATTAATGCCACTGAAATGCAGCCGCCCATCTGTTCATCTACGCTCGCACCCCGTTCAAGCAGCTGGACAACCTCAAGACGCCCATTGTGAGAGGCTAGATGCAACGGGGTCCAGAGGTCCTGCACCTTCGCATTCATATCAGCGCCGCGGTCGACTAACAGGCGCGCGATGTTGAGATGTCCATGTGCGGATACCAAATGCAACAGAGTCCAGCCTTCCTTGTCTTGGAGATTCATGTTTTGCGTCGCGATCGATTGGTATCTTTGCAATGTCATGTAGGTAAGGTGGCTGCGATAAGTAAGACGTCGGCACAAAGGGAGGGTAGACAGAGAGTGAAGGGAAGATGGGAGAGGGAACGTGAACGCTTCACCCGAGTGTCACACTTACCCCTGCAAATTGACGGGTGAATGTCGGCAACATTCGCGTGTCTGTCTCCAACTGGCTCTTCCCGTCACCGCGTCACCAGCAAAAACCAGCTGTTCCCGGCTCTTCGGAAGTCCCCTGGTTTCCATGCTCTCATGAATGTCTGTGGGTCCTCCGCGTGACTCTGTGCCTTCTTGCGTCTCCCTGCGCCTCCCATGCCCTCGTCCGCTCCTATCGACAAATACCAGAGCAAGCTATAGAACCTTGGGCCGGAGACCGATCTGAACGCCGACGAAGCCAACCCAGGCACTGCGATGCCGTTAGCACCGAAGGCTGGAATTCTTCGGAATAATCACCGTATACTGTATGTCGGTGTATCGCTCCTTCCCCCTTCTCCACACCCGAGCGGCTACAGACAAACGCCAACCGATCCATCGGTAGGAACAACCTTCATCCAAGATGAGCTCGCACGCAGTTTCGATCACCTGACATCCAACTCGGAGACGAATGTTTGCTACCGCGACTCGGACTTCAGTTGTGTCACCTCCACACTCTGTGCTGTCAGGACATCCCTGCTCACTTTAAAGCATCCCGCTTACAATCCCTTCGGGCCACTGGTTTCCAGGGACCGTTGCCTGAATCGTGCCTACTACAATCGCTTCGGGCTCGAGCTACCCTGAAACACTCCACGCTCGAAACCATGGGTCTTGAACATATTTTTAGGACATCACCTCTTGATATTTTATCCACATCCGCTCTAGAACAGAGACGACATCAGCTGCGTGGCATATGCTTATCTTATCGGGGAGGATTGATGACTTGGGTTGGTTTCGGCGGTGGGTTTGGTTACAGCATGGGGATAACGCCGGAGCGGTCTTTATGGAGCCTCGCCCAGTTCAATTTAATAGTTCAAAGACCCATCGCGGAAGACGCTGCAAATAGAAAGTCCTCTGATCGAGAGACTTGAGGAACATGATCCCGAGCGCTGGGTAGCGGGTCCCTCTTCAGCGGGAAGAGATGGCATGCTCTCATTCTCTCGTCAAGTTTACGACGTCGGCGGTTAATCATACGTTGATCTGACGAGATGGCCGTCCCTCGCCCCCCGAGCCTGCTTCGTGGAAAGTCTCAGGTCTTGTGACTCGGTGGAAAGGACCATATCTGTTCTATAAGTAGACAGTTCGTACGATACAAGTTGGTAATAAGAAGCCATTAAAGTCACGTGAAACACGGCCTCAGGCACGTACGGCGCTAGTCAGTGTTTTTACGTTGTCTAACACTTCTCCACGATACGTCGCGTCGCACCACGTCATGCTCCAACAAAGAAACGGGTTCAAGCTCCCCTGTGATGGCAGGTAGTTTCGCGGTCTACCACTTCATGGGCGGATCTGAACTAAATATCTCATAAACCCCGCAGGGTCTTCGGTTATGTACCAATACGGCATGTGGATTAACACGAAGCGATCCACCAGCCAAGGCGCACCTCCCAATGCCTGCAACTGGTAGACCGATGAATCGACACCGCGCATGGACTCCTGTGACTGCTGGGGTGGTAGTTCTCAATGCTACGACTTGAACTTGGATGGATCGCCCAATTACCTCTTCCATATGTGGCGTCCCCATACAAACTCCGGCTATAGCACACGACTCGGAATCAGTCAGATGACTGACCTTCCAAGTCCCTCTTATATGCTACCCCGGCCTATACCTTCTAAAGCACTGTATCGAAGGCAGTCACAACGGCCGATGTTCGCAGTCCTCACAAAATGGGTATCATCCGGCGAAATCTTCATGATTTTTTTTTGGTGGCACATGCAGCGGGTCGTTCAACTGTCGTCAGGTCGGTTCGCATTTCGCTTCGTATTGTGAAGGCGATCGGGGTATGGGCGATATAAGTGCAGGTAGCTTGGCTCAGAGTGCCCCAGTGTCTTCTCGAGAAGTCAGCATAACATTGCTATCGCGTCCATCGTTGCTTCATCTAGTCATCTCTCTCATCTCACCAAACCGACATGGCTGTCATTGATTCCTTCAAGGCTAACACCACGAGTGTAGACGTCCGTGTTCTGACGTCCCGTGTCCACGAGTTGCCGCTAATAATCCGTGCTGCAGTTCCAATGGCCCGCTGATCTCTCCGGTCTCGAACGCATCATGCTCTCAGCTCAAGGCGACCTTCAACGACTTCTTAGGTTTGTCCTTTTCCATTTCTCATACGTGCTATTCAATTCCCAATCATCTCTGGTAGTGCCTTCTTCGCGCGCGCCATCAACATCAAGACCATCTACGCCCACACATCTCCCCGTACCCACGTGGCATCGCTAGAAGAACCCATAACCCAGCGTCGTGAAGTCCACCTGTTATGCGGTGGCAAGACGGTCTGCATCGCGACGAGCGCCGTGGCCATCACCGCGCCGCTGTGCGAGCGGCTCTTCCTCGACGAGAAGTTTGCCATTGGCCAAATGTTCCGGAAGATGCAGACGCCGCCCCAATTCGCACTCCTCGAGTGCGGTAGCAGACTCGAAGATGGCAAGCGCGTCCTTTGGCGACGGTATACCCTCTCGACGGAGGGCTTCGAGTGCGACATCACCGAGGTGTTCCCGGACCGCGACATGTTCGTCCTCGGCGAGGAGTGGCTCAGCCGTGAACTGGTCAGCTCGTCTCAAGAGAGCAGCGCAGAAGAGTGCAAGAGGCGATATGCCGCCAGCGCTGTTCTCATCTCTGTTTAGTTAGTCATCAGACCCTTGTCCGTCACCAGACAGCAGTGCCGTGTGGCTGTCTCCACGTGGCTTATCGTTAATGCAGTTCAGTGCGTAAACTGATCACAAATACCCATATCCATACCTGTACAGTTTAGACTTCAGTATTATGCAACCTGTGCTCCTTATACTTTCTTAACCAACGTCATTTCATCCCGGATTCCCCCTTCGCAATCTTGTCGATAGGCTCAGATGATGGCGTGGAACACGGTCAGATTTTAACTCATAAAAACGTCCTCCGATGCTCAGAGCGAGAAGCATCAGAAGTTCCTCCCCGTCGAGATAGTTGGAATGATCGGGTGTTACAAAGGTGTCGTTGAACACGCGAAGATTGATACGTACAGTGAAGAGAACATCGATCCCAGCGATAGTTACTTTTTGTAGGTTGGAAGGGCACTAGAGCGGGGGATGTAAAAATATGACCAGATAAGACTGGCTCAGAGGCTTATCGGGCAGTTACCTCGGCGAGAAGAGAATGCCAGAAAGTTTATGAAGGACTTGTACTACGGGTTTAGGGCAAGTGATAAATTTCCGATTCCGATCACGATATGCTTGGAACTGTACTGTCCTGTCATGAAGCACGCTGGTGAGGGCCATCGGGAGATTGGCGGTGTTCAGTTGAAGATCTTGCAAAGGGATATGGGCAAGATCTATTCCTGCTTTTTTTTGGAATGGTCGGATAAGGCGGCGGCGTAGAAAAGGAATTGAAAGTTGGAAGGGGATGTCGATGTTGGGGACATGGAGCTAGGAGAGAATTTTCGCTGGAGAGGATGATAGACCTAACGAAGTCGGGCGTGGGAGCCCCGGGCTAGGACAACTGGAGTCGTTGTAGAGCGTACGGCCTCGCGGCTCGTTCTCCGAGCTACCGATGTAAGTCATGCAACGTCGCACACCGCGCGCTTCGTCGGATAGAGGACGCTATCTCGAAGAGGTTTCCGAAGAGCGAGACATTCAACGCTGCTAGACACCTAGCGACGACAGTGACTGTGAAGGGCCGCCCCCCGGCGGGCCACTCCCAGCGTGAGCGGGACTAGGATATGCCGACAGCCCCGGACGTCGACGTGGTCAGGATTCCATCTGTCTGTCATGTCCTTAAAGGTTAAAGGTTAAAGGTTAAACGCTAACCTCTCTGCTACTCTGGCCTTCTTCATGGTCATTTTCATCCCCAGGCCTGAGGCTCTGGCGCCTCACCAAGTCGAGCATGCCAGTGACGTGGCATCATCCCCGAGTCCCGGGCCGGTCTGACCGCGTGCTTAAAATATATATGCCAAAAGCGCTCGTGTCTTCCCTTCCTGAGTCTTCTTTCTCCCACGCCAAATTTACTGGGATAAAGCTTTCCCGAGAACGCGACATGAACCCCGCACAACGGCCAAATGGATGGTCCGGCCTGGTCGGACGATACACCGCAGTGGTGCCACCTGGCCGTGATCGTTCGGTTCGATATACTCGCAGTCGCAGTGGACCATGTCCCAGCTGGCTACAATCCGTCGACACCCGATGCATGGGCATCCAAGCCCCCAGACGGAAGGTGGAAGAATGGTCATGCCAGAAAAATTGCACTGATGAGCCTCGTGCGAGCATTAGAATTCGGTAGTAGATCGAATATCACGAGTTCAATGTCCAGCAATCTACGGTTGGGTATAGTCAACGTATCCTACGGGGCTGTTAAAACCACAAATCAAGCACTGCCACTCCACTTGATGAAGCAAACTACAGAACTTACCGCTCAAAGAAACAGCTAAAGACAAGGTAGAGTCTGGTGTGCGTGTGCGCGGGCGGTCATAGGATCATCCGTGATGTAGGCTTGCCCAGCTGGGAAGAAGTGATGACGTACACTTGACGAGATCGCAGGTGTCTGCTCCCAACTCAATATGCAGAAACGCGGCGCTGTGACAAACCCGGTCGCACGGCAACGATCGGGAATTGGCAATGGCGAGGGATGCCAGTCCTCAACTTGGTGGAACTTGATGGTCGTCGATTCGCAGAGATCGGGTCAATAGTTTAAGAGTCGTTATCTCAAAGTTGGATTATGTTCTATTGCGAGGCAGATAAGGAACGGGTATCTCGAGACACCCTAAATGGGGACCTGTGGGTCGACAACGTCCATTGAGGCGAGTGATGCATCATGCGTGACGAGGAACAGCCAGGCATCGTTGACGGAAGCAGGCCCCTTCTCGTGGTGTACGAATCCTCTTGCGGTTCCCTGCATTGACAGCATGACGGACTAGCACCTTATCTCATCGGGAATTAGAAATGAGGTTGGGGGTGGTCGCCGTGGAAATTCGATGGCACCACTGGAATCACAAGCACCGTCATGCCACCATGCCGTCGTCTTCCCATCGACTTCCATCATCCGACTGCGACCTTCACCGTCCTGGATGCTACCGAGACATACAAGTCTTGCAAGTCTGTCGAATCTCCCGGGGTACCAACAGGAGTAGAGATATTCCACGTCTGGTTGTGCCATAATTGTTCGAGGCAAAAGGCCCTCAGAGCTGCGATTCTGCGAAGGGCAAGCGGGTTATCTTCATCCGCGTCGTTGAGTTCAGAGCAGGGACATAGACTTTCTCGTCATTGTGGAAGGAGAGATCGCACGAGACCGTCAAGCTACTTGGATTTCAAATCTAACTTGAGGTAAGGCTTCTTCCGCATACATGGGCTCTTTCAGACATTTTGAGAGTCAATTGTGGAAAAATGGGGTCAAACTTACCCGAAGCGCACACTCAAAAGTGATTCCTCGAGACAATACCTGAGTGCTCTCACCCATCCCGCTCGTCATGGTGGCGGTCCGACAATAATGTTGTTGTCGCTGTCGATACACAAGGGTCAGAGTCGAGTCGACCTCACATTCGATTCGTGTTTATCCTTCGGCCAGGTTTAGCTTGCGTCGGGGTGTGTTTTGTTGATTCTTTACGCTCGGACTGTACATGGAGGCTTACTATCGGGTGCATCAGTATGACATGTATAACTCATTGTTTAATATGGAGGGCAATCGGAGACTGTACCTGCGGCTTGGGGAGACAAGTGGCTATTCCTTGATATCATTGTCTTGGCCTGTAGAAACCGGCGTCGTTTAGAGAGTAACGCTTGTCTCGTTCATCTTAAGTATTATAGTGGATCGGTCCCTCTTCGAGAGAGATGTAAGCCATTCTAAATGCAAAGTGATGAGGAAGAGCACAATACACACCGAGAGGCCGGAAGCCAACTTTTTGAGCCTCAAGGCCAATGCCATATCTATGGATGCCATCGGCATGGATATGAGAATGTATAGAATACGGGGAAATAGTCAAGACTCAGACCCGAGAGGGAGAGGGAACAATTTGACAGGTCACAGATGACGCGATGACGCTCCGAGTTCCTATCACGTGATATCGTCTTCGGAGGGCACCAACTTTGACCTTGCTTTCGTACAGTGAAACTTGTATGAGGTCTTTCCTTGTCGTAGCCATTAATAGGACATTACATGTACTAACCATGAATTGGCCTGCATATACGGGCTATCACTGTTCCGCCCGACAGTTCCTGATAGTGAGGTCGCCGCGTCAGGCGTGAGTCAGTCGCGTCACTCGCGTGACGGTGCTGGTAAACTGGTAAACGTTAAACCCCCATGCATTTGGTGCCTATCAGAACTTGGACTGGATAGATGTATCATGACGATCATCTGTACATGAAGTTACAAACTCTGATGTCTTTGCACATGTACGGCAATCGATGTATTTGAAATTGAACTTGAGACTCCTCGGGCTTCGGCTACAGCTCGCCCTTCTGACCAAGCTCCTCTACCTTATTCATCATCTGCTAAAATGAACGCAAGTTACATGGACATCAGCGATCTCGGGAAGCTCACAAATCTAGGTACTACGTTATACGTTACTCGAACTTTATAGGTTCGAACCTGATTAGAAATCTTCTCCCAGTTTTCCACGGGCACATCGACCCTTGCATCGACCTAGCGGCAAATCGACATGGCGAGAGCCAAGGTATTTTACCACCCGGACAGAAAGGCAAACCATGTCATTTGACTTTCCCATATAATCCAGACTATTCAAGAGTCCAGTCTAGCGTTCCGCGTCGACCGCGAAACACGAAGCAATTCACGGCATCACAAAGCAATTGTTAGTAGAGCGCCAGTGCATCAAATCATGACGCAGGAAGTGGTTCCTCACGATCCGATACCTAACAAGAATGATAGGTTCTCCTGTCAAAGACAGTTCCATCAATGGCTTGTACGGACCAACGCTTGACAATGAGCGCGCATTCGAGACCAGTGGCGCGTTGATGCCCTTACTCATCAGGGCGATGTTAGGGGACGTCCTTCAATTGAGCATGAAATACTCTATCTATAAATGTGTGTTATCAAGTACTGAGGAAAGTCAATATCCCAAACCCATTTCTACGCATCACCACCCTATCGGTTGGCTTCTGGGATCAAGTCTGGGATGCTAAACTTCAATGATCCCGCTGTAGCTGCTAGTACCCAGGACGAATGTGTGTAGGCCCTTGCAGCTGTTCTAATGCCTAAACAACACAACGATCGCCCCTTTGACAGGGGTCCAAGTGAAGTTTTGGCACACACTATCTGGAATCTACCTGCAAGTATTCAATCCTTCCCCACGTGTAATGTGACTCAACGCTCTATCACAGCTGGGAGTTCTTCACTACACTCGACTACGAATGGAGGGTCATTCGGGGCCATAGCCCCTACCGGTGGACAATATGGGTCCGTGGTGATCAGCGATTCGACTTATTTCTCCCACACTGGAGTATTGGTCTAATTTTCTCGTTGGATAGATTTACGCCCTCACGCGCTTGGCTTGTCTTGCGGGCGTGGTCCTTGCCATTATTAGCATGGATGTTAAGAACCCAATAAACTGTCAGGTAGGACCCATTCTCCGCATTTGCATACACTCGTGTTTTCACCAGCCGCAATTTTAAGCTTTGGATTTTCTTCGAACTCGTGAGCACTGTTCCGATGCGTTCCCATCTTCGACGGAAGACTAATCACTTATCCACCATCTCATTCCTAGTTTTTCTCTTACTTTTCTGTAGCCCCTGCTTCGCTGTTGATCGTTCTTCGCGTGTATGTCCCTACAGTCATCCCCTCGGAATTTCAGGCGCTAATCTAGGCCGCCAGGATTGCAATTTGGAACAGAAATAAGGTCGTTGTAGCGATAGCAATCGGCACATGGGGGATCAATGTTGCATTCCTCGTCCTAGGTAGGTCCCATCCGCTACTCTTATTCCAGGTGATCTTAAGTCATGTAATCGCGATTTGGCAACAGGTACTGCGCGAGTGAGCGATCATAATATGTTTCAATCATTTTGCATCCACCCACCTCATTGCATCCGTAGCTGCGCTCCACATGGGCACCTACGCAGCTTACATGTCTGGTCGTCAACTCAGAGGACACTGCCCTCACCCTTATTTCCATGGCCGCTACCGACATCGTCTTACTTCTAGTTATGCTCGTTGGCTTGCTCCGTATACGCTATGACGGCGGTGCCACCTTTGGTGTATCCCACCTCCTCTGGAAACAGGTCTGGTTCCAGATCTCAGTAGTCGTGGTTAATTCGATTCATTGATATGTTTTACTTTTGTAAGGGCGTCATTTGGGCCTTACTTTCTGCCATCGCTGAGGTTCCGCCAGCAGTAAGTCTTTCAAACTTCAAGACCCTCCCATTTTCATTTATACCTACGTGACGTCCTAGGTGCTGATTATCTTGAATTTGAATTGTAATGTTTCTGCCTCCCCTCTAACGATGATGAATGCCTATCTAACTCAACTCCGCTCTGAATGCTAGATCGTCTCTCTGTTGTAAGGTCTTTTCCACCAACGGGAAGAAGTTCTTGATCACTTACACCTCTGCGACACAGATGTTCCAATTTTCTTCTATGGTTATCATGGCTATCGCCGCCACAAGGATGCACCGCTCTCTAGTGGAGTTTTCTTCCAGGCCCTCCGATCAGTGCGCCATTCTCTACACGAAGACTAAGCGGACCTATGCACCGCCGACTTCGTTTAATCCGATGGACATATCAGTGCGCGCAGTCATCGAGCAGCACCTGACTCTGCAGATAAACTGTGATGACTCGTCAATCAATACTGATGAACAGACGCACAAGGACTCGGAGCAGAATGGATCGCGCCTCGATGAAGACATAGAGCGGCGGTGAGTCAAAACGACTCTATAGTACCATCCAGAAACTGTCTGCCTCGGAGCTGCTATGTTGTACTTCCATTACTACGTGTGCTCATCAGAGACTGAGCAGTGCTTGTCATGTACTTTCGATCTCATATTTATTTGTGGTACCTGGTTCATGTAGGCAAGAGGGAGTGAATGTGGCCATAGTTTAGAAAGCAAACCCACTCCTTCCCTCGTCGTATATACGCTTTATTTACACCACTCTATGACCCAGGGATAACAGAGAAATAACACGGAAAATTTAGTTGACATTGTGGCTCGATATTTACGCCAGAAGGGCTAACTCGATCCCCGATTTTAACGCACCGATTCGAGAAAAATGAGGACAGGACGGCGCGCACATGTAATTTACTAAGGGTGCGTTCGGGAACGTTTTCACAATGCGAGATACCAGCCAAAAAATTTTTACATTGAAATCCGATCTTGTGCGAAAAAACATGTTGTTCGGGAACAGATATAGCCGCGTGAAAACGTTTTTTGGCTTGTGATAACGCCAGCCAAAGTCAAATTCTACTTCGACTTCGACCCTCGATTTGCTCGAGATAACGTGACTGTGACAGCGCGCGTTACTTGTGTGATGCACCCCATCCCCCTTATGCTGGCCATGTGCCGTGAGGCCCGTGACACTCAGTCCTGCACTGTGACAGGCACCCAAAAGGGGAAACCTTTATTTGGTTGTGAAAACAAGGTGTTCAGAACATGCAAAAAAATTCTTGGCTGCGAAAACGTTATCTCTATCTGGCACCCCCCAAATAGAGATCATGCACGAGATACAATCTACCCGTTTCAGTTCCCGAATGCACCCTTAATGTCTGGTTTCCTCTAACTCTCCCACTGCAACTGCGGCGTCCTTCCACTCTTAGGCCAGCATGGCATTCGGCGGAAACGACGGAAATTCGTAATTCCACAACAGGCGGCTCGGCGCGACACATGAGGCCTGAGGCGATGGCGAGGCGTAAAGACCTCGAAACCGCAATTGCAACAAGATACAAAGGTTATTCTAGTCAGTAAGTACGTCGATGGATTGAATGACAACACGGTTTTAAGGGGACATCAAATCTTGATCAACATGAGGGTAGTAAGTATTCACTATAAACTCAAGAGCTACTGAAATTCAGTAGTTTTACATACTGAACGGTGTGGAAACACCTTAATTTCAGTAGTTAGTATGTAAAAAAGTCGGAGTAGAACATGATCAAAGTACTGAACAGTGTGGAAACACCTTAG
>Ga0307512_10006915_pt1 | contig 11343 bp, 9 predicted proteins | sample 14_EM_MG_FD_200267 | JGI IMG/M metagenome (GOLD analysis project Ga0307512, IMG submission 200267) | Populus trichocarpa ectomycorrhiza microbial communities from riparian zone in the Pacific Northwest, United States - 14_EM | ecosystem: Host-associated > Plants > Roots > Unclassified | place... | reverse complement strand
GGGCTGATGGTGATGATGGCGATGGTGATGATGGCGATGGTGATGACGGCGATGGTGATGGTGATGGTGGCGGTGATGGTGATCATTGTACCAGAAGCACTTAGACAAGTAGGTTGGCTATGTCAATGTTAGCATCAAAGCTTCCACAGAGTTGGAGCATTCCAGTAGCCAAAGCTTCCACAGACCTAGAGCCTTCTCGTAGCCAAAGCTTCCACAGACCTAGAGCCTTCTATTAGCCAAAGCTTCCACAAACTCAGGGTTTTCCATCGGCCAAAAGCTTCCCGTGGAAAACTGTACTCCTCCCGATGCGAGGCTCTCTCAAGAAGGCTCTCTAGCAGACTTTCAAAGAGGCTTTCAAGCAGGCTCTTTAGGTCCATCTCCGGCCGCCAGCTGTATATAGTTCCATAGGCCCACGCGCACCTCTCTATGAATCGACTATAGACGACTATAGGCTGCGCGTCGCGCAGGGGTCCACGGGAAGCTTGCTATGAGCTGCGCGTGTGCGCGTGTGCGCGTAGCGCAGTCTATAGTCGATTTGCACTTTTGCCGATGAGTAGCTGATCTGGCAATGGTCAACATGGATGGAGTGGAATGGAAGAGATGAGCATTGGAAACTGAGATTGAATTCTTGAGTAACCTAATAATTGTAGGAATGCAATTAGAGTTGTCTTTACTATTCATTATCTAAATGTAAAATTGTCTGCAAGCCAGCAAAATCCCACACTGACACTCCAGATAGCATTACTAGTATGCCTAAGTATTTCCAGACAATTCCTGGCCAACATGGAGCTAACCAAAGCAGTGTTCCTAAGCAGCCAGGCCGGGCCGCCCTTAACGGCAGCTTTTAAATGAGTGCGGGGCCTGCAGGCTGTTTCTTGGCGGCCAGCTGGCTGATCTGCAGGCTGTTTCTTTGCGGCTGGGTGGCCGATCTGCAGGCTTTCTCTTGGTGGCCGGGCGGGCGATCTGCAGGCGTTTTCCTGGCGGCTAGGTGGGCGGCATGCAGGCTTTATTTGCCAACGTATAAGTTCAATCGAACAAGCATAAACATATTTTCTTTAAATGGCACACATTGCTGCTGCCTAAAGTCTTAAACTCAGAGAGCTACCAAAGTATACTCAGCCATTGTCCATCATAAGTTCATAACCTTGCCATCCATTGTGGTGAAATGGAGGGAGCTAGAAGGCAGAGAGCCAATCATCAACACTGTGCCACTCCTCTCCCGGCATCCAAAGAGAATTTGGGAGAAAGAGTGGTTCTGCCTCGAGGAGTGTGGGAAGAGGGTGATGCTACCCGGCTCTGAGGATTCACACAAATTGTGTGGAGCTATGAAACCTTGCATGGGAATCTTTTCTGCGTGGCTGGGTGGCTTTTTCTTGGCGGCCATGTGGCTTTTCTTGGCGGCCGGCCTGCAGGCTTTTTCTTGGTGGCTTCTAACCCAGGCCGGGCTGGGCCGCCCTTAGCGCAGGCGTGCAGAATGGAGGCCAGGCCGCTTAGGAACACTGAAGCAAAGTGCTCCCAGATACTATAACACCATTCACAGATGATTCTGTAAGCACCTGTAGTACATCAGCAAAATGTATTTCAGTCACTGGTAGCCTCCAGGAGTGCGTGAGAGGATGTGGGGTGTAAACTTAGACGCGTCAATTTTAGGATGGCATCAGACCCTAGGAGGGCATTCCGGCCAGCCTTGGCAGTAACCGGCATCTCTGATGACTGGTACAGGAGTACCAGGGGAGTGATTGTGATAAGGTTGGGAACATGTCGGAGCACCTGAGAGAACTTTGGGTGCACCTGGGAGTGTCGCCGAACCAATCTGGAAATCACAGGTCAACTCTGGGAAATGTCTGGGTTCATATGGATTTTCTTTCAGAGGACTGCAGCTGTTAACTGAGACTCTCCAGATGTACATGAGGAATGGATGTCCCTCAACAGCAAATATAATACCCATATCATTATTCATTATCACTTCAGAACAATACAAGCTATCATCATCTTCAATATTGTATGTTTGTGTCGCTACATTATGGAACCAAAGAAAAAGGCGAGTCATTCAAACATTAATACAGGTACACTGAAATAATAACCTGACTAAGTAATGGAATGTTATGATTTAACCATGGTGTCAAAGTCTTCCACTCCGTCTCCCATCTCATCACAGCCGACAAAAGCACGAACACACAATTCATCAACCATGCAAAGAAGCTCGAGGCATCCCTTGTATTTGCTGATCATTTGTAAATGGCGAGTGGATGAAATTGAATTCCAATGATGCTTGGCTCGATTTGGGATATCAAAGGATGGTGTAATGAGATAATAGCTAGCTGCAAAGCTAGATGGGTGTTTGACAGGTAATCATATATTTGGATGAAAAAGGGGAGCAACCACCATGAACAGAGGAGTGCCAGATGGGGAGTGCTATGTGGAAAAGAGGAGTACACATAAGGTGGTAGAGAAGCACAGAATGAAACAGAGCGCCAAATCTAGGCTGAGGAGCACTGATGAGGATTGAGGAGCACCAAAAGGGGGAGTACGGAGTGCAGAATTCAATATTGAACTGACAATCCAAACTGAGGTGCAATGGTGCGAATTGAGGAGCTCCGATTTGAAGCTGGGGAGCGTTGAATGGGGAGGAATAGTGTGCGGAATGAAATTGAGGAATGCCAATCCAGACAGAGGGGATCAATGAGTGCCTATCCCAGCAGAGGAGCGCTGAAGAGCAGGAATTGAATGCAGAATGAAATTGAAGAGTGTCAATCTAGGCTAAGGAGTGCTGAGGGGGATTGAGGAGTGCTGATCTTGGCGGAGTTCCACTGCAGGGGGGGTAACATGGAGCCTCGCAGTATGCGATTGATGAGTGTAGTGGCTTCCGAAGCAAAAATTTTCACAGGGGATAGGGACAATGTACCTTGATATTCAGGTTGAGAAACATCACTGTGGCCATCTTTCAACTGGCATAATCAGACAGCACACAATGAATAGCCGCGGCTGGTAGCGCTGAGGTCTGTGGAGTGAGAGGTTGGAAATACTGTGATGTCATAGGCTGGCGGCCCAAGCTATTGGCGGTGAAGAAAAATTGATGGTAAATTAGATCAAGCACTCCCATTCGGGTGAACCATGATGTCTTATCATCAATGACCTTGGAGAGATATGCAATATCAAACAGGAGATCCTTAACCTGGATCTGAAGCTCAGTCTCAGGGTGCAAATTCAACTGCTAACTATGAATAACAGTTGGATGTGCCCCATCTGCCAACCATCCTTGAATGGTACTTATCTTCAGTTTTAACTATGTATATTTTGGGGAGTAGTCAATATTGTAAATGTGCCAATAGAGGAGCATATTGGAAATCTGAGAGACCAGCATGAAACAGAATCCAGGACTTAGAGCTTGTCTTGTTTGCGGATCTATTTCGAGAGATGGACCGCTGGGCAATTGACACACAGATCGTGCTCCTGCATGAGTACCTGCTAATGCCTGGCGACGATCCGGAGCTTCAATGGCTAGTTTACAAGCTTCTTCAACCATCGAATACTTATCATTGCATAACTTTGGTGAGGGAATCATGATGAATATGATCCCATCCATGAACATGTTTGGGACCACAAACGTAGCGTTTTGGTGTTGTGGAACATTCTGATCTGCAATGTCCTTGGGTTGTGAAACATTCCGATCTCCGCTTGACGTGCGTAACATCAGTGCCTGGATGGATGGTTCACGGTCAGACTCGCATTATTTGCTGAGGAGTGTTGACTTTTATCTTCTGAGCTGTAGTAGGGGCATTGCCCCAGCTGAATTTCCTGAATTTGAAAGTGGAGGGCTTCTATTGGCAGTATCGGCACGGCTCTGTTTCATTGGCAATAGAACTCTTGTAGATTGTAATGACTTATTGACACATACCTGGCCTTGAAGTGGGACTTGCTGTTGTTGATACAAATCTTCTGTTTCCATGTCAGATGATTAGGTGGATTCTGCAGTATTCGGACCTTCATCATCACTGATCTCCTGATTGGTGTAGTAATCCTGCTTCAATAATTAAGTCGGGGACAGTGGTTATCTGCACTATAATGCACAATGGCAGATAATTGCAATGCAAACATTTGATGTACAACGAAGATTGGCTGATCTCTTCAATGCGAGTGCTCTCTCGAGGTGTGCTTCTTGAGTTATGTGTGAATAGTGATTCCTCACCTGGCTGGGCATAGGTTCCATTTCCAGTAATGAAGATAGAAAGTTGGGGAATGTGGGAGAGAATGTATAAGCAGGAAATATAAGATCAAATGCAATGGAATAACAGCAAAGATGGTAGAAGACATAGCACATTGTTGACAAGGATGTAATTTGAGGAATGCATTGAAGGGTTCAGCAGAGATGATTGCAATGGTTCATTTGTATAGTGAGGACGTCAGTGCAGTGTTGCGATATAGGATGTCATCACATGGACCAGAATAGATGAATTCTTTGTCTGGTGTGCCGGACAAGATGGATTCCTAATGCTGAATGTTAGCAACTCCATTGAACATCACTCTGTACGGATGCAAGAATTGGAGGTTGGCTGAAGCCCTCGCACATAGAATAGAACCAGATGCACCAGCAGAAAACTCGCAACATCAACTAACCCTTGTTGCTGGCCAAATGGAGTACAGAGAACCCGACTGATAATATGGGCCCCTGCATATGACACTCTAAACATAGTAATTATGCAAGAATGTTCAAGCATTTGAGGTGACCACATGGCATAGAATTGTTGCAGTATTGGGAATCTGCAGAAATTGATAGATTTGGGACCTAGAGAGTGCTGGCGGAGTTGCAAGGGTTCATACAAAGTTTGTAATTGATCGAGAAGAAATACAAACCTTGATATCTGGGATATCTGCCAGGCAGAGACACATATTTTCACGACATTCTATTGTATTCAGATACCGCAGTTAGGTTATCAGTTGATATTGCAGTATTGTAAGCAAAACTTCCCTTTCATGCATTTATCTGGGCCACATCTGTAAAATATTGCCCACAACAACATTTCAGCTAATGCGGGAGAGAGAATTTGGTGCTCAGATGGGATGTACAGGCTTAGAGATCGAACAGTAAGTTATGATGCGTTACCCAGGGGTAATTGTTTTGAATCAACCACACGTCGATGCCAAGATTACTAACAAATGGGTCATGAATACCCACTCACATTTTCATTTTATGCGTAATATCTAGTAAGTTGCACACCAATAAATCTCATATTCATTGTGAGTCTAACCACCACAATGTTGACTCCAGTACATGTTGGGGTTGAAAGCTATATACTACAATGATATGAATGCATTGTGAGACGTCATCTCACAGCGGGCAGAAAAATGATGATTGCATGCATGCTGTTCAAGAAAGTGAGGTGCACCAAAGTTTAGATTGTTAAGCTTGGATTCTATGGCTGGTGATTGCGAGCTCGCCTTGCTCTGATAGTGAATTGCTCTCTGTGACGCTGTCTGTTCTTAACTTGAGCGTTCAAGTCTCTCTCTTTTCGAACTTTTCTCTTGATGGAAATCGGTTCACAAAATCTTTTCGGCTAACAGTGTTGGAAGCCGAAATGTACCTGTAGTGATAATCGAGTTAAGTGGCGGTTCAAAGCATTGTGCACTTAGGCTTCTTTCGGTAAGTGTGGTGCATGGGTGAGTGGGAGGTACTGGCCATCCTGCAGAGTCACTGAACAGAATCTGCCTTTAGCGATTCTTGCACTGAAGGTCCAGTTCTTTTCACAGAGCCTGAACCTGTAGAAGCTATTTTCGAATTTCAGAGCATTGATCCAAGTATACTACTTTGTCACTATCAAGTTAAGCACGGTTACTAATTGGCCAGGTCTTTGTCTTTATGGTTTAGTTGTACGTGGCTACCATTCTCCAAGGGACAGTTGACACGAAGCTGACTGTTCAACGCATTTTTGCAGGAGTCTTCGTATCCTGATCAAGTATAGATGCATATATTAGAATAGGCAGAGCAGGATAAGCTGCCTGCACCTAATCATGAAGTGTGTTGATAGATAGCAATCGGTGTGCACTGCATCCACAGATTCAAAGTCGAAGATAACAGGAAGTGTATGAAGAAAGATAAAATATACAGTGCACTATGGACCGGGATACATGCGCTTCAAAGACTCGGATATGGCTCTTGAACCGTGCCTGGTCCGGAATCATCCATCCATAATGAGTCACAGCTTGTCAAAGTTGGCTTCATACAAAGCCAAGAACATTCTTGTTGACTGGAATGCAGATCTCAGTTGTGCAAGAACTTTGATCATAACCCAGAAAATATCCTGCAGCGGATACTGCAGCTTAGCCATGAATATTTGAGCCCTGTCCCAGTATCCCACACTCTGGAATGTGGATCTGAGGCATAACTGAACTTCAATAATGTGCCAGCAAAAGCTACAGCTTTGCTACGAATAAGTGAGCCCATGTCTCATATTCTGACACAAGTACTTATTATTGCCCAGACTGCCTTTATCGCCAAATGGGATTGGCAAATATGCTGTGCTGGATCAGTCATATCAAAATGCCCAGAATCGAATGGTGCACTGGAACCTCGATCCTACACCAGCAAATGCTGTGGCTTTGCCATGAATAAGTCAGCCCATGTCTCATATTCTGACACAAGTACTCAATATCGCCCAGACTGATTTTGTTGCCACTGGAATTGGCCAATATGTAGTGATACATTGGTCATAAGGATATGTACTCAATCATCACCGGTGCACTTCAATGTCAATTATATGCTAGCAATCGGTGTGGCGTTGCAACAGAGACGCAAGCTGTATCTCATATTCTGACCGATGTACTCAATATTGCATATCGTGTCTCATTGTCCAATGGTATTGAGAAGTATGGTGGGCTGGATCTGTCATAACGCAACTCAAGACATATGCTGAGGTTTCTCCAATGCACTGGATTGATTATCATATCCTCGCAAAAGTCGAGGCATTGCTTCAAATCCGTGAGCTGGTGTCTTATATTCTGACACAGGAACTCAATATCACCTCAACTGGCTTTATTGCCAAATGCGATTGGCAAATATCCAGTGCTCAATTGGATGCAATGAGACTTACGACAGTTCCCGAGGACTTCCCACTGTACCTGAAAGTTGTTGAATTATGCTAGCTTTATTCTGTTGACTTCAAAATGCGTATGTGGCCTTAGGTTTCTGGTGCATCTCAAATTCGCAACTGATGAATGATTTGAAGCCATTTGTTGCATCATGCCCAGCAATCCACATATGACATTCATTGTGACATAGGCCAGCTGGGAACGTGTAATGTAGTCTATCAATTGCCTTCATCACATATTGGTCATTAATAATAATCAAGAACGCCCATAAAATCCCCCTCTAACAATTCCAACATCAGATTTTTGATTCACTTCAAAATGACAGAGAGAAAGGATTTCTTCATGCAGTAGTGTGCCTTACAAATGACCTTTTTGACTATTTGTATCAGTTAAGAAGATAACGTTGGTTGAATGGCTAAAGAGGCATAGCTTGATGAAGCGTCCTAACAATCAAAGATGTAGGTTCATCAGACTGCACAGAGTTTTACATTCCCTGTCAGCTGCTTTGTATGGAACCCATGAGACTCCCAATTGCAGTAGATCATTGAAGATGTGATGTTCAGATGACTCATTGACCCGTGCAGGACTCCGATTTGCACCACTCCAGCACACTTGTGGGGATCACTTGTGTGGAAATCATAGGCACCACAACCTGTATTCAGTAACCATGTGTGTGTGGGTGGTACTCTACTTTACCCTCGCCAATGAGTCGTGCAAATGCCTGCTGCTGCTCATTCATTATCCAGAACTTCTTAGTCATCACTGCATGGTTTGTAGCTGTAAGATTTAGGCCTGTCTCACCAACTTGGGGTGTAGTTATGAATACTGAGGGATTTTGTGAATACTGGAATTTGAGCAGCATTTCTGTGCATTCATCATTGCCCATATCTGCATACATGTGGAATATTTCCACATGATCCTTGAAATTCTTAGTTAGCCACCATATCAAATGACCAACTTGGCCAGGAGGAGGACACAATAGCACCCCTTTTGTCGAGGAGGTACACTGGGGGGTGCTTGTTAATTTCTGTCTTGCTCTGGAATTAGCATCTCTCATGGTTCGTCGCCATGGTCTGGTTCCTGATACTGTGCAGGTTTGTTGAAAAGTATTGCCCGAAATGTCTCTCAGAGCCATCAGAAAGTTGGAGAATCCACCAAAGTATTAAGTTGCCATTCATTGTGCCATTGTCCAGAAACGTCATTGGGATCCTCAGTGTCTCCCAACACTATCCAGAAACATGTAAGCCACTATCAGTGAAACCTCCATGCTCCTCAAGCACTCTGTGAAGCGTATCTTTCCACCTAAGTGTTCAGTTTTGCTTGCTCATCCTCGGTCCGCACGAGTAGTGTTAGCAACGGTTCCGAATCTGCGGTTGGGTTCCTGGTCCGGGTTGGAACCGAACTGGAACCATTGCAACAGGTTTTACCCCATCAAAAAACCGAACTGCACCGAAGCTGCAGTTTTTTGGCCGGTTCCTCCATTTTGCCAACTCAGAACTTTGCCTCCAATTAAGTATTTGAGTTCTGATTGTATCACAATATGATAGATATGTAAATGATGCAGTTTTGCATGCTCTCTTATCTCCTGTTCTGCACTTTGCGATCCAATCAATATTCGTTGAGTCACTGCAACAAACGCCCAATTTTCAGCGTTCTTTCACAGCAACTCGACGAATATTGATTGGATCGCAAAGTGGAGAATAGGATGTGAATCGGCTTGCAAAACTGAATCTGCTACGTATATATCATATTGTGATATGATCAGAACTCAAATACTTAATTGGAGGCAAAGTTCTGAGTTCGCAATAATGAGGCTCTGCTGTATTCAGAACCCAGCCAGGAGACCACGGGTTAATGTCTGGTCCGGGTAGCAACCCCACCAAGACAAAGCGGGTCGGGTTTTTGGCTGGGTCTGGAACCAAACTGGACCGAACCGCCAGTCAAAACCCGGACTGCTGGCAGGTTACCTGGACCAATTGCTAACACTACAGAGGAGATCAATGCGGTGTGCCTTTTCCAGCGGTATCTGAATGAGTAGTTTTCCATTGGTTATTTTCAATTCCAACCACCTCCTTACCATCCAAGGCTCTACAATCTGTAACATCTGGTGCGCCACACACAGTTGAGCATGTTTGTCTTCTGTCAGGATAACATGCATCAAACTTTCACAGCAGAATGCAATGCCTCTGCACCATGCTTTTCCATCACTGTATCATCCTTGTGATCTTCAGGCGCATCCCAATACAGCCACATCATCTGATAACACCAGTCAGAGAGTGAATGGCATCCTGGTGTAGCTGTGACTCAATGCTTGAATCCAATTGTCACATTCATCCCAATGTCCCAGCCCACACCGCTTGTAGTCCTGTACCGATGGGATTCATCAAAAATCCTATATCTGCATGAGCAGTACGAGAATTGGCCATTGATTGATGGGTTAACTCTAGACGTTAAGGTATTATATGGAACATGGTGGATATTCCATCGGTTTTCCGGCTCATCGATACTTGTGTTCATATCATCGTGCGTGAGAGTGGCGTTTTCTACGTGCAACAAATTCACCAGTTTTAAATCAGTTTCATATATCATCTCATTGATGACACTCTTGAATGTCTCTGCCACTCTGTGCATTGTGACAACTAGGATTGGTTCAAGTGCTGATGTAAGCACTAGATGCCCCAGAGGTAGGGTCACCTGGATCTCTGAAAGGCGGCGGGGCACTGAATCCAGTCTCTGCAATAGATCCAACTCCAGTTCTTCACCAATAATCCCACGAAAGTCGGTCTGTGCGATATTCACCCACACTTCACGGTATTTCCCACCCACAATCGACAGCTGCAACCCCATTATCACTTTCTCAGTCAGCAATTTGCATATCATTGCTGCTGCCACTGAGGTGGAGGTCTTGCCAAGACCCATTTCATCCATGGCTAGCACTCCTGGCATATGCGAATCCCAAACTCTCCTCCTCACAAGGAACTATATGACCCAAACCTGGTGCGCCAGACACTTGGTTCTGGGCAGGCCTGGAGTTGAATATGTGTGGCCTGGAACATGGCCATCTGTTCATTGGGGAATCGGATGGGCATTCAGCAGCCTGACTACCTCACCAATACAGTAGTGTTCAAATTCATTGTTGATTGTGTTGAGTACAGCATTCAATACTGAATTGGCATTTTCTGGATTGAGGATCTCCTCACCATCCTCTACTTCCTCCTGAACCTCCCTTCCACCTGTGTCTATGATCTTTTCGTCCTCAATGATCTCTTTCAGTTGCTCTGATGTCAGCAGTGCAGATAGCCACATATTCCGGTGCTCCTGAAATTCATCCCAATGTTAGGTATTTTACAGACAAGCAACCATTGGAACAAATATATATGGATGGAATACAATCAAATCTATTCTTTTAATCAGAACTTACATTAATACAAGTAGCATTCTCTTGCCCACCATCCTCCTGTCCCTCCTCTCTTGCGCCCTTTTCAGAACGTTCCAAAGTCGATGTTTAATGATTAGTGGTTGTGCACATGTACTCTGAACACACCTAGAAGGAATTACCTTCGCCGGTCTAATTACATGCTCGGCAATCTCCTACCTGTAGCTCTCTCACTTTGGTCCAAAAGCATTGTCGGATTATGTCCAAGTTTCAACTTGAATGGATTTGAAAGGCACTAGTTGTACTAAATCTGGCCATATATGGGGTCATTTAAGAATCAGCCATGTGTATATAATCGGATATACTCTTCATCAAATTTGTCCTGCTCCAATGATCCCTTGAATATCGATGTTAGAATATACAGGTTTTTCGGGCATCAGTTTTTGGTGATGATATCAAGCGGCTCCTCCTAGTGCATGACAGTGCAATCCCCCGGATCGTACCGGTTCCCAGCCCATATGGGCCGCCCACGCAACCCCCTCACCACACGTCCACAAATGGTCATCAGAGGCCATCCTTCTTATCAAGTGTTCTTTAGTGGCAAATATACTTTCTGTCAAAGTGAATTGTAAATTATATGTGATGTGACTTTGTAAGTCTTACTACCCCACCAAAATTTGCTCTCTGAACTGGCAACCCACCCCATGTCTATGCACCACTACCCACCTTTCTTCTTTACAGGTGATTGAATTTCAACAAATGATGCCTTTCATTATTGAGACACCACAGTTACTTGCATTTTGAATATGCTTAGCAAAGTTTGGCTGGAGATTTGGTATTTCTGACTGGGCTTTCCTGCTGGCAAAGCCACCATCCCAGCT
>Ga0307512_10006914_pt1 | contig 11345 bp, 15 predicted proteins | sample 14_EM_MG_FD_200267 | JGI IMG/M metagenome (GOLD analysis project Ga0307512, IMG submission 200267) | Populus trichocarpa ectomycorrhiza microbial communities from riparian zone in the Pacific Northwest, United States - 14_EM | ecosystem: Host-associated > Plants > Roots > Unclassified | place... | reverse complement strand
TATCTGGTATTCAAGATTCGAACGATTTACTACCACCAACTCGGAAGAGAACTCGCCAGGCTACCCCAGTCACAGCACCGGAACGTAAGGCGGGAGGGCGAGTTCTGAGAAAGAGAAGGAGACGGGTGCAGTAGTTGCTCTGCGGAGATTGACCCCTGGTCGTAAGCAGAATTCAATTGATTGTTGGAGAGCGAGGTGTTGAGTAGTAAGTGCCTGGGGAATAATCACTGGGGAATTGAGGGGGGTCTGAGAACCGGTCACCGCCGTGTTACGTGCCTCCCGCCACCGCCGTAAAAAAATACGAAGCTATCTACCCAGTGGCAGCAGATCTCCCACCTGGCCAGCCCGCTCCCAGATATCTCACAGCCGGCCAGCCCAGTTACCCAAAAAAATCTACCCACAGTCCGGCCAGTTCGTAGATCCAGCCCATTCATACACGGGCCGGCCAGTCTATGGATAGACCAGCTAATCTATAGACCGACCATTCTGCCCACTGGGATAGAACATATATGTTATCCGTCCGCTGTCCGCTGTCCGCGTGGTGGCGGCTCGTTGCAAGCTCCCCTTTGCCTTCCGCCCAGGCCTGTCCCGCGAGAAAGTAGATGTGCACCAAAGAGAATCACAAAGGAAATAAAGGAAAGCGTGACCCTTCCCCTACTCCTCATCCGCTAAGGCCATGAAGGAGGGCGTGGGTAGGAACAGCGGTAGTCCCCTCCCCCTCCCCCCCCCACCACCTAGCCCGCCCTCAGCTCTTCCTCCCGTTCCCGTCGCTCCCGGAGCTCGCACTCTGACACGTCTCTCCCGCGTCGCCCTCTTCCACAGGGGCCCTCTTCCACAGGCGGCACCAGCCTTCCCACGTCCGTAGAAGAAAGGAAATCCAGCACCGCCTGACCACACGTCGTCTGCGAGCAGATCCCGGATCTCCCACCGGCTCTGCCCACCCTCCCTTTCCGCACCTCCGCCCACAGGATCTTCTGCTGTCCCTTCCACTTCGGACACACCTTGAAGCGGTGCTCTTTCGTCTGAGTTGCCCTGGCACCACTAGCACTGAGCGGTAGGGCGGACCTTGGCCCAGTATAGGTACTGTCCAATGGGAGCGTGACCCGTTTTCAGCTGGTAGGGCCTCGGGGCGAGCCTTTTGGAGCTCCGGGTAACCGTGCCATCTGGCCTCTGCGTTTTCGGCATTCGGTATTTTGTCTTGGAGGTTCGGCCTCCAGCCCACTGGCGCGCCTCCATCCACTTTTTCTCAGAGATCTCCCGCTTGATGCAAGAGACCTTGGGCGCGGCATCACCCGAGCCTCGTTGCGGTCTGAGTAGCTCAACCACTCCACCCCGCGGGCGTCTGGCTCCTCTGCCACAGTCTTCGCCCACTCGTCGGCCTTTTCGTTGCCTGCGACTCCCTTGTGCGCTGGGCACCACCGGGTTTCAATGACGATACCTGGTCTGGCCCTGCGCAGCGCGGCGATGTGTTTCCGCGCCTGGAGGGCGTACTGCTGACCGGGGCCAGGTTCGTCCGCCGCCATTCGTCTGATGGCTGCTTTCGCATCTGTGCAGATTGTGACCCGTTCCGGGGTCGTGTTTCTTCTCGATGCCTCCTCCAGTGCCCGGGCGAGAGCAGCGCACTCAGCATCATAGGCCTCCTGGTTGCTACCCATATGCCCTTTGACACCCGCCCATGTCGCCCCTCTTCCACACAGTACTGTCCTCTCTGTCTGTCCTACGTATGCGAGGGCGCTCTTGAGCCGCCGCCCGATCTCAGTTGGGGCTCCTACCACTTCCCGCGCCTGGTCCCCTTCCGGTAGGCTCAGTAGCCGTAGGCCAAACCGCCGCTGTCTGTTCTCCAGCTGCGCTGTTGCCGCTCTGAGACCCGCCTCCATCGAGAGAGCTCCCAGATTGGTTCTCCGGAAGCAGCCTGTTGTCGCCCGCGCCTCCTGGTTGACCAGCATCTGGAGTTCGTTTGCCCGGCCGATGGTGCCTTCCACGAGGTCCCCCTTCCATCATAGCTCCGCTCCGAACATGGCGACCGACTGGACGCATGCCATCATAACCTTCCTGCAGTTGGCCGGTGAGAGTCCCATCTGCCCTGTGAGCCGGCGGAGCCTGGTCATTGCCTGCTTGCCCTTCTTTGTCCGGATGTCGTGGTGCTCCTTGAGCGCGAGCTGGGAGTCCAGCCAGATGCCCAGCCACCGTGTCGCCTCCTTATTGAACGGGACGGTATTGGGTCCCACCGTTCCTGTTGCCGTCAGCCATTTTTTCCTACTCCGGTGGAAGAGAGCGGCAGTGGAAGTGGGGTGAAAGGCAACGCAGTTGTATGGAAGCAAGTGATGAACGAAATTACCGGGAGCTCCGGGAGCGGCGGGAGCGGCGAGAGGAGCGGGAGGGAGAGGCGGAGGCGCTGGGGGCTGTGGATGGGAGGGGGGACGGGGAAGAACTCCCGCTGTTCCTCCCCACCCCTCCATTCATGGCATCGGCGGGCGAGGAGTAAGGGGTGGATCGCGCGTTTCTTTTGTTCTCTCCTTTGTCAATTCCTTTGGACGCGTCTACTTTCTCTGGGGACAGGCCGGGCGGAGGGCAGAGGGGAGCTTGCAACGAGCCGCCGCCGCGCGGACTACGGACAGGAAAACCGGGCAAATGTACGCCATGATCTACATAGGTCGAATGCGAGTATGATTAAACAAAAACAGAAAACAACAATAGACAGATATCGTATGCGTTTCTCTACAGAGGAATCAGTAGTCCGGCCGGCCCGCAAGCGGCAAGCTGCCCGCGGGGCTTTTCGGACGGTCAAGTCCGGGACGGGCTTTCTGATGACCCAGTCCGGCTGGATGGGCCCAGTGGCATTTTTTTTGTTTATTCATGCTCGCGTGTAGCCTATCTATACTATGGCGGCGCACCTTTTATCCGGTTTCTCCGTCTGCTGTCCGTGCGATGGCGGCACGTTGCAACCAGCAAACTTCCCTTTACCCTCCGCCCAGGCCTGTCCCAAGATACAATGTGCACCGAGGAAATGGAAACAAAGAAAGAACAAAGGAGATGACAAGAGAAAGCGTGACCCGTTCCCTACTCCTCCTCCTTGTCTGCGGGTGCCATGAAGGAGGGCGTGTGTAGGAACAGCAGTACTTCCTCGGCACCCGATTCCCCCGCGGCACCTAGCTCCTCCGCTTAGTGGAAGATCTGGGACCTCCTGTCCGATGGGCGATGCAGCCAGGCGGTGCTGGACTCCCTCTCTGCCACAGATGTGGGAAGGCGGGTGCTGGCGGAGGGAGACACGGTGAGCGAGGTGTCTGGGGCGGGGCTGCCGGGGTGGGAGGAGGAACAGAGGGCGGAGGCTTAGGAGTTGGGTGCCAGGGAGGGGCTCCGCTGTCCCTTCCCACGGCCTCCTTCATGGCATTGGCAGACGAGGAGCAGGGTCGGGCCACGATTTCCTTCTGTTTATCTTTTGTAAATTTTCCTTGGTGCGCATCTAGATAGCGAGGGGGTGATGGGAGCGAATGGTAGGTTTTGTAGCTAAACCACGGGTTAGCGTGGATGTGGGTCTGCAGGGAGGGTTTAGTCAGCGAGTGGGACTCATTCGCGAGTCTCAGGTCTGGCCCGGACGGACTGTTGAGACCCCTGCTCCGGCTTGCCGTCTGGAGAATGGGAGGCGGCTGGACGTCGGCTGAGGAGCCCAGAGCAATTGCTCCCCACTCCGCTGCTCCTGCTCACAGGCCGACGGGAGGGACAGCCCCGTGCCGCGCAACAGCACCGATCGCCCACGCGACTCCCCAGTTTCACCAATGTCGCGCAGCAGCTGTAAAACACGAGGTGGGGTGGCTGGCAACATGCCGGCGACCGCCTGCCACAATGGGCCGATGTGCCGCTCGGCCGCCTGCAGCTTCCTCCCGCAGCTTCCTCCCGTCAGCCCAAAGACGCCCACCCGGTGCTGTCTGCCTCTGGGTGTTCACCCCCTCGATTCATCCTGTCCCCTCTGCTGCAGTCCTAATCCATCGACTTGCCAAGAGTATAAACCCCCCCTCGTGCTCGAACTTTCCTCTTCCTTCTTCTCTTCTTCCTCCTCCTCTATCCCCTCTCGGGCCTTCATCTCTATCTCCCAGTGCTCCCGCTGCCGTGAAGCCAATGTAGTCCATCGTCCGTCGGTAACGATCTGCAGCTATTCACCCTCCCCCTACTTTTCTACTCCTCTAGCCCAATAAATCCTCATTCTTCCAGCCATTCGTGTATTTGTGTTCGCCCTGGGGCCGTGGGTTCGTACCCGCACCCAGCCTACGTAGACTATGCATGGCGGCGTGCATTTTGACCGGTTCCCGTCCGCACGATGGTGGCCCGTTGCAAACTCCTCTTTGCCCTCCACCCAGGCCTGTTCCAATAGATCCCAATACGATGTTCGTGTAGTAAATGATTGTGTGTCTATTCTTCATAGCAATGGTGAGAAGAAGTCTAGCTACAGGCGACGACACAACGAGAACTAAAAGCACTAGCCCCCTCATCCCTCCTCACTCTACGGTAGTGGGAGCTAGCCCCGAGCCTCGCGCCTTAACATAAGATGCGCCACGCACTAGGGATATAACAAAGGAAAGCGAGCCTCGCCCCCTACTACCAGTGGCCTGGAACACCTAGGGGAGGGGGAATAAACAGCATTCTTTCTTCCCCCGGACCTCAGGCATCACACAATAAGCGGATTCGGACTCCACAGGAGCAGCAAGAACAACCTTTTTACGCGTTACAACGGGAGAAACGAGAAGGCCGACGGCCGAAGAACGAGACACGAAACGGATTGGTGATGGGTTTTGCACTACATCGACTGTCGGCCCGTGCATCTCTCTGCCATCGCAACCCCGGTCTTCGGCGAGCGGGCTTGGCCCCTCCACCATTCCGCTTGTGGTGGCCGCGACGGCGGGCAGGTGCTAGGCCACCGTTTGTCCTTCTCGCTGGATGACGGCTCTCCAAGTACTATCTTGAAGCCTGTTTTCCGTCGATTCCCCGGACAGTCTCTGAGGCCCATTGCTTATAACTAGCGGGCTGGGTGACAGTGGATGCACCCCTGAACAGTGAACAATAGCACAAACTGGCGGGGCCGGTCGAAGGACTCCTTCCACCTTTTTTTTCTCCGTCGCCAACCCTGTCTACATAGCTCGCAACGACCAGATCACCCAGTACTTAGTACAACGGTACTTTTTTTTTTTTTTTACAAGCGGAATCATAGCAACTATTTGTGCCGGTATTCTCGTGGCGAACACCACCGGGTTCACCGACACAAAATAGAAAAACCGCAAGCTGTTACCGTGGAACAATCTGGAAGATCGCGTCGTCTTTGCTCAAGCGTAGTAAAGCGGGGAAATGATGCGGTTTCATGCGAAATGGAGACCGAATTTTCTTCCGGATACGCGGGGCATTGCTCTTTTTCGGGCGACGCTTGGGGCGCACTGGTGGGGATGTCAACGGTAATATGACAGTCATGTCATGTCACGTATTGTGACCGAAAAGCAAAAGTCGTGACGGTAATATCTTTTGCCAAGCGTGGCTTTGGTGGCTAGTGGTGGCACAGCTGGTGGCGGCGCGGATGGTGGATTAGACCGGCACCAGCCATACCGCCAGCAACTGGCCGTTCACTCTTTAAATCCACCTTTCGTCTTCTACCCCGCAATAATTGCAGCGCATCTGGGGGCACTTGAATTCAATTTAAGGGTCTTTGAACTTCTCATGCAATAGCAGCGGAGCATTAAGGCAGCAGCCACACCACAGTCGGTCATTGAGTTTGGCGTCTTCCTTTGAAAACAGACCCTCCAAAAAGATTTCCCCTCCCTTCCATCCCTGCCGGCGGGCCCACTCGACTCCCCACTTCTCCCCCACCTCGAGGCACCCGCCGTAGCCTACCTCCGCCACTCTCATTATCTGCAGCCACATGGATGGCGTGTTGCACAGCAATATGACCGCCAAGCCTTTACAACCTTGCGTGACACTTTACCGTCACACCTCAGACTCTACGGTATTTTGACATATCATACCTAGGGCGCAGAAATAGAACTGCAATCCAAGTTCTTGGTTGATCCCTGAAACTGTCCTCATGACCCACCTAGAATCCTAGGTATTTATAGGCTTCCCTATTAATATTATTCCACGCAGTCAGGGTTTTCCATGCTGTGTGCCGGCATATGTATGACGACAAGCAAAGGTGTCTCACGCGTGGGGATGTCTCATGCAATCGGGAACGTGGTATTTAAGCTTGTTCAGACTGCAGCGAACGTGACGGAGCACGCGTCGCAACGACATCCATGGTTGGTAAGTGGGACGGAGGATGCCGGCGCTAAGCAGGATGCGGCCAATTCGCCAGGAACTTCCATCGACGTCCGCACAGCCTGCGCGCGGCGCTGCCAGCCCCCAAGGAGCCCGTCGCCGGGGCCTCCGCTTCTCATCCCCCACTGCCTCGTCTATCTACGCCGGACGGCTGCCGTACTCTCTTCTGGGCGGCACATCGGTCGATTGCGGCAGACGATCGCCGGGGTGTTACATTGGTGGAACTGTGGAGTCGGATGGGCGATCGGTGCTGCTGGGCGGCATGGGGCTGTCCTTCCCGTCGCTCGGGCGCGTTTTGTTGGACGCCTGCGGGCGCCACCGCGAACTGAGGTCGGGGCTGGACAGGTGCCGCACCGTACTGTGGAGCGGTAGCGGTGAGCCGTATGTGATTGTGCCGCCACTTCAGCTTGCTGCCTGGGGGATGGGAAGGCGGTTGTATAGTTTGGGCAGCTGCGGAAGGGGGGTCGTGTAGAAACTGGAAGGTTCGATGCGGAGATTTGACACGTAGCAGTGGTAAGGTAAAGACTGATATTAACAACAGGTTGGACGTCGGAGCGATTGCTCCCACTCGCAGCTCGTGCTCCCCGGTATCGTTACATAGTTGAAGCGGGAGGATGCCCCTCGTGACGGGAGAGACAGTCCCGACGAGCGCTGGATAGCTGTCAGAACGATAAACGTCCGCAGGCGACGGCTGCCCGAGTCTCTGAGCACTAGCTCGGGAGACTGTCCCCTAGGGAGTCCCTGAGGCCCGTAGAGAACGTTCTGCCTCCGACTATGTAGCTTCAGTCCGATTCACTGTCTTCGTCTCTAGCGATCCCTGTATTACAACCGTAGTCTAGGACTGCCTTCCACTGGAGCGGGCCGCATGCCGTCCAACAGTATTGATCACCCGACTTCGCTGCTCTACCGATATTGTACAGCAACTGCAGAATCTCTGGTGGGGTGGCTGGAAAACGCGCTAGTGATCGTCTACCGCAAGTGGCCGATGGGCCTCTCTACCGCCAGTAGCTTCCACCCATCGCCCAAAGGAGCCCATGCGATGCCGTTTCTTCTCGATCTTTTCACCCATCCATCCTATCCCGTCCCCTCCGTTGCAGTCCCGATCCATCGACTTGCAGATTGCCAAGAGTATAAACCCCCCCTCGCGCTCTTCTCCTTTCTTCCTCCCCCACCTGCTCCATGCCCTTGTGCGTGAATCCAATGTAGTCCATCGTCAGTCGCCAGTGATCATCCTCGCCAACTGGCCATTCGTGCTTGCCCTGTGGCATCTTCCCCACAAAAACGTGAACATCCGATAGTGTTTACTCCCTCTCCACCGCCTGCTTAGCATCTAGATCAACAATTCACTAAAGACCGTACTTGAATGCTGTCCAGCAATCCTCATCGTTCACCTCCACACTGTAATGGGCGTGATGTGGATGGACAAGGCAGGGGCAAGAACAGTTGCTAACGGCCGAGGCCGACTATGGCTAACGATAAAAAGTTGTTGTGTGAAGAAGAAAACATACAAGACAGACAACAGCGCACCCTTATATACAGCGAGTGCGATCCTCACCTCATCCAGATCCTTCTTCACGCCGTACAGCCAGAACCCGAAACCTTCTCCTTGCGCCAAGCAATACCGAAGTTAGATTCGTCATGCCGCTCGACTCTCGAAGGCCTCGATAGAATAAGTCGAGCGGGCTGCCAGTGAATATTCATGCTCATTTACCGAACAAAACAAATAAAAGCTTCTCTTACCACACACGTCACTGCTCCACAACTACTCCGGAGTGGATCATGACGATAGTATGTACAGCCCCTGGAAACGGCCTGTACATTATGTATCTATGGTGAAGCTCTTGTTACCTAGGTCGCGTGCGAGTGGTGAAACAAAAAAGAAAAAAAGTGTGAACACACTTGTGCATTCCGACAGCTGCAGAGTTTGGAATACAGGAAGAGGGAAAAACCGGTTTACAATCAGTGAACTGTTTGCGGACGAGCGGTGCACTGGAGCAATCCTGGACTTCCTGAGAACGACGAAGGTGGGGGCGAGGGTGGGCCGTGAGAGCCGCCACCGGAACCGGGGGAGGAGGAAGAGGAGGGCGACAGAGGTTCGCTGTAGCTTCACTTATGTCATTCCTTTCGAGTCTTTCTCTCTCTCTCTCTCGCTCGCTCCCTTTCCTTCCTTCTTACCTTTCATTTCTCGTCTCGTGGGACAGGCCGGGCGGGGGCAGGGGGAGTTGCCGCGAGCCGCTGGCGGACTGCTCGAGGTCGCAGCGGACGGCGAAGAGAAAGGACTGTATATAATATCGTCATGATCCAATAGGGTCGCACACGATTAATGAAGCATCATCATCACCGCCATAATCATCGAATCTCACTCGTCCCGCCTGACTCGGCGCCTGTCAAAAGCTCTGGTATGAATGTGTAGCTTGATGGTAGATTCGGCGATACCTTTTGCCAGCGGCAGTAATATCTATATATACATGCTTGTCTGCTTACTGTCTAGAGCCATCTGGACGTCTCCTCTTGGCACTTCCCCTCTTGCTGCGTAAAGTCGAAGACAGAGCAGCAAGTAAGCAAGAGAGGAAAAAACAACGAGACAACAAAACCAACTCTATGACAAAAAAGTAAATCCCCAATGGCCTCAATACTTCTGCAGCAGCAAAACCTCGTCGTCTTCGGTCTCATGTCCTTCTCAAAGAATGGCTTCGGATGTGCTTTGGAAACCTTCCGTTTGTGGTCTGGCCAAATGTAACGAGCTTTGCGCGGACGGTATCTTCGGGATCTTCGTCCATGCATTGTACGTGATCCACAAACACCAAAAAAAAACACAACATTCAAATTGACTACAAAATACCGTCCGCCGTTGAATAGCCACCCCAATCCTCTACTCCACGCCACTCATCGGCAAATCATCGCCAATGCTGCCATCAATATCGTCCCCACAATCGTCCTGCGTTCCCATCCCCATGGTGTTATCACGACCACTGCTGCCCATGCCACGTCCACACGCACCTTCAAATCCAATTTCGTTGCTGCTTCCGGCTTCGTCCTGCTCCTCCATGTCTAACCCAGCAATCGTTTGGAGCACATGTTGCTCATGGGACAGCCACTTCTGGTATTCCGGGAGTGCACGAGGTTTCCGCACCTTCACCGAGATTGGGATATTTCGCTAGAAAGGGGAACGTTCTTTACCGGTGCCGAAAACCCGCATTCCAAACACGAATGGTCCCGATACCTGGGCTGATTCGTCCCTCATCCGTTTGCACGAGGGCCACCGCATGTGAGCCGAGATGTTCTGCCAGCCAGCACCGAACTCCATTTGGATGCAAAATACAAGCTGACCAGGGCAGAAGCAGTCACGATATTCAATGCCGAGAGCCGGCTTTGCAGGCTTCTGTCGATCCTTGATCAGAATGGAAATCGCGGACGGATGAATTCTCTCGGTGGGTTTGTTAATGTCTCCAGTATTAACGGGCCGAAGTAGATCCCAATCGGTTTGAAAACGAGCCAGCTGCAACGCCGCGTTCCTCCCGAGCAGCCAGCAGGTGATATTCTGAAGCCTCTCGCGGTCCCTGTGTAGTTTTTGGTTGCGAAAACGAGATGGTTGATATTGCACCATCCTGACGAAAGTCAAACATCTCATCCCAGACTGGGAGTATGCCCTGGGAACTCGAGCCTGGGGAGGGGCTACTGCCACGGCGGGTGCCGGCGAGTCGGGAATGCGGGTGTCATGGTGGGTGCCGATTCGGCTGGAATGCGGGAGGATGAAACGGGAAATGCGGGTGGACCGAACCGGGCGTCATTGCGTCATTGCGGGCGACGGATCTCCTTGTAAGGAGCCGTCGCCCACCGTTCCTTTCTCGGTATGGCGAGGTGGAGTGTACGTAGCCTGTAGTGCTGAACACAATGTTCACTCCACTGCAAAATTTTCGTTCGCCGCCAAATAACTTTTTATCCCCACCACCGATTTCGCTGGAAATACCCTCTGCAGCTTCATAACTCCACGGTCTTTCCATCTACTAACTCGGCGGTCCTCTCCCACTTCTTTGTTGTTGCTGCCCACCCGATTTCGCTCCGCGTCGCGGTCGCTCGGTTAGCGAACAACACCCACCCCCGCACCAAGAAGTGGAGACCTGTCCACATCCCCACCACGTCGCCATGGCAACCACCCCAACTGTCAACCCGTTTGGAATTGACCCCGCTTTCTCCGCCCCCAGGCAACTGGCTCCAGCGGTTGTCACGGAACTTCGCTGACCAGTCGCCTCCAGGCCAACACTCAACATTCCCCCGACAATCCCCATCCCCCTCACAAGAACAATCGAAAGCGTGGACCACAACATTGAATACGCACCGGAGTGGGACCATGACACAGATACCCTCGCCAACTACCTGGCGTGGAAAATCGAGTTCGAATGCCTACAAGCCACCAACAGAGTCACCGAAAACCTCCTTGCACCTATCAGCGAATTCGTCCGCAAGGAAATCAGCTACTAGCTCACCCAACACGCCGTCACCGTCAGAATCCCAGGCCTTCAAGAGATGAAGGACCGGGAGCTGGAGATGCAGAACCACATCTGCACCCTCACCGACACCGTCACCAAGCTCTCTGAGCAAGTCACCCAAACTAGCCACCCGCCTAGCCACCACCGCTGCTCCCCCAACCATTCGGCCTGTGGTAGTACCCCAGACACTACTACACGCCGAATGAATTGGTGGTATTGACTGCGTTTTTTCGGCTGCAGGAAAAGTGGAGCCCTGGAGTGGAAGGTAAATTGGGGAGCAGAGGAGGTTTGAAGAGGGCTTCTTGCCTGCGGCGCGGTACGAGGTATGGCGAAGGAGGTATGCGACTCTGTTCGATAGCTTTCGGGGCGGTTGGCGTATTGCGTTGCTTGTTGCGTTTTCTTTGTGGAAGGAACGGGTTGCAGCGCGTGTAGTCCCTTGGTCTTGTCTCGTGACCAGACCATATGGCCTTAGCGCCGCTAAAGCGGCCCCGGCCATAGGGTCTGGTACATAGATAATGTTGCAATATCTCACTCGTTGCTTAGTCACGGCAGGCATGGGCC